>Ga0302186_10002569_pt1 | contig 13843 bp, 18 predicted proteins | sample II_Bog_E1_2_FD_198782 | JGI IMG/M metagenome (GOLD analysis project Ga0302186, IMG submission 198782) | Peat permafrost microbial communities from Stordalen Mire near Abisko, Sweden - II_Bog_E1_1 | ecosystem: Environmental > Terrestrial > Soil > Wetlands > Peat | place: Sweden: Abisko... | reverse complement strand
AATCAATATATTATAGCTGAGAATTCTCTATTTCTTGTAATACTTAAACATTCAAAATAATTTTTTGTTAATTGGTTTTCCCAAACAATAGTTTTTAAGGTTTTCAATCCATGAAGTTGGTGCTTTCGTCGCAACCAGATTATATAGAAATTTTGGTATATCACCTTTAATATCTACCATCGAAATAAGCTCCAATTGGCATTTATTCTTCTCCAAAGTTGTGATCAAATAGCCCGAAACAATCGTTTCTCCCCTGATTTTTCGAGGATCATGAGGAACATCTTCTAATTCAATGCTTTTATATTGAATGATGGTTTGATTATAAGAAGGAAAATGATTGATATAGTGTCTCCTTTGCAAAAAATCTCTTGTAGTAATGAAGGGGACTGGAGCCTATTTTTTATTATATTATGATTCTTATTGAAAAACAAATTTTTTCTTTCTATTGACTTTAATAGAGAAATAGATGACATCAAGGTTTTCAGTGATTTGTTTAACCTGCTTAAACTCATCAAACACCATGTCCCATTTTTTCCTGACATCTATGTCGTAAATGGCTTCAAACACTTGATTTGAGGAAATATTTTCACAGATTGTTTTGGATTTAATGATCCATAATGGGGAATTTTCGATCTAGATATAGAATGTTAAAATAATAAAATAAATTATATCGAACAACCTGTTTTCGAATGACTTCTAGCTTTTCGTTTTTTATAATGACTTGCCAAATGGAATTGTCTTCATGCAGAAAAGCCAAAAATTTTTGATAAGTTTCTAACAAATATTTTAGTGAAATGGATGAAATTTGCTTTTACCTTGGATATCTTGAGAAATTTTACAAGGAATTCTCTCGATTTTATTTGGCGAATCTTCTTCCTTGTGATCTTCATGATCTTTGATGAGAAAATGCTTCTTGATAATGTAATGGGGATTGAATCCATAGATTATTTGATATTTTTCAAATAAATTATTGAAAAAATCAGGGTAGGTTTCAACTAAAAAGTTGGAAAAGTCTGGGTTCAGAGAGTTGTACACGTTGACTGTGAAAGGGAAAGGTGGTGTGTGAGAAAAGTGAGACATATGTTATATTTTGTGAATTAAGATTTTGAGACTTATAATATTATAAAGTCTTTGAAATTCTTAACTAAAATTTTCATTTTTGGGGGTAATTTTTTTTATTTTTTTTAATTTTAGAAAAAAAAATTAAATTCCCATCTTCTTTAATTGTTGAGCAGCTTTGGAAGCTTTTTGATCGATTTTCGGATTCGGCTCTTTCGTTTCTTCGTCTTTATCCACTTTCTCAATTTTTATTATCTTTTTGTCTGGATTTGTGTTGGCAGGGCCAAATTTACTCAATGTTCCAGCTGGGCCTCCTGCGATTCCTCTCAAAGTTTGTAGAGCCTGGCTTTTTATTTGATCTTTACGCATCCCAGGAGACATCATTGGAGATTGCATGCTGTCTTGCTTTCCTTGAACTTCCACAACACGACCAGTTATAACGGGAGTGTTGGTCACTAAATTTTGAGGTTTTTCTTCGGGCATTTTGTTTCGAGTTCTTTAATAAAAAAAAAGGAAAATTCAAGAAAAAACATTTTTATTACTCTTCTTGCATCTTTTTAATTTTTTCATGAATTCTGGAATTCTCATCTTCGATGCCTACATCGTCAAATTGATCTTCAAAAGGAAGGGTAGTTCTTTGAATATTGTGCTTTCTTATCCACGGATGATTTAAAGCTTCCTTGGCAGTGATTCTATGAGTAGGTTCTTTTGCAAGCAGTTTTTTCAACAGATCAATAGCTGGAGCATAAATTCAACGTTTTTTAAGGAGAAAAAATTATATTAGAAGACAAAAGCTTAGAAATAAAATAAATCATTACCATCTTCAGAAAGCTTAACATTCATTTCCTTAAAATCATATGAAACTTGGCATTTGATGTTCTTCATTAAAATTTCATTGTAAGTTTTTCCATAGAAAGGTGAAGCTCCACTCAATCTAAATTATTTAATAGATTTAAAAATCCAATGAATTTTTTATTACAAAATGTAAAGAATAACTCCTGCACTAAACACATCCACCTTTGTGTCATATGGCTTATCTGCTAAAATTTCTGGAGCGACATACCCTGGTGTGCCACATCTTCGAAACAACAAATCAGTTTTGGTGACAAATTCCGCAAGACCAAAATCAGCCAATTTGATTTCGAAATCCTTTTCGTCCTTCAAAATCAAATTCTCTGGCTTGATATCTCTATGCATGATACCCAATTCATGTAGATATTCCAAAGCACTGAGCAAACGAACTATAATGATGCATGCATCTTTTTCCTTATTGATGCCTTTCTTCACTATTCTATCGAACAATTCACCTCCCTTGAGAAGCTCCATCACCAAATATATGTGGTATTCCCCTTCATACACCTCATAAAGCTTGATGATGTTTGGATGATCTAGGATTTTCATCAGGATGATTTCATTCACCAATCCACTCTATAAAATTTTAAAAACAATTATATTTAAGTGTTTAAATGTTTTGAAAAAATGTTATTATGAAATAGAAAAAAACAAAGAAAAGTCCAAATAGTTTCCAAAATAAATACCCGAGATCTATTTGAGTTCTTTGATGTAGCCAATGAGCGTTTATCGAAAGTCTTCACTGCAAATTCCTTTCCATCAACATTTCTCTTGGAAAGAATCACTTTGGCAAAAGTTCCTTTGCCGATGATTTTCAAGTTGGTGTAATATTTGCTGAAGTAGCTCAGGACACAACAAATCTTTAGATGTTCGGACCATTCCGCGAAAAGGTTTGCATCATTGGCATAAAGGATATAATAAACCTTATCATGAGTGAAAATCAAACAGAATTTCTCATGACTGTTCTTGATTTTCTCATCTACTGAATAATCCAAGAATTCAACTTTTACTCCTTTCAAGAACATTATTGATTTGATTTTGCTCTTTTTCTCATCCTATTTTTAGAGAATATTTATATTAGAAAAGGGAAAAAATATATTCTTCATATAAGGAACGTTAGTTTTTTTTAGAATACCTCATATAATTCGATTCTATCCTTGTACAAGACAAAATATCGCGTTTTTAGTTTGTGGTGTTTGCGACTTTTCTTGATTAAGTAGCTCTCATAAAGTTTGATGTCTGAGAGAAAATGATGAATTTTCAGGAGCTCTTCTTTTTTGATTTGTTTGGTCCACATGACAGCCTTCTTTGAAGAAGGAGAATTCTGGAGTGAATCTTCATCAAGTTCAGAAATTTCGACGGTATCAAAGATGGATGAACGAACTAAAGATTCGTTCCCATTGGTAGTTGTTAATGATTCCATTAAGGTTTCGGCCTTTATTGTATAATCTTAGGAATATGATTTTTTATTTTGGAGATATTGAAAAAAAACAAAAAAAACGTTTTTATATTCTTTTAATTTGGCTATTTATTAATTCAGTATCACGATAAGATCTTCTGAACTTTTTTATAAATTTCCGCTTTTTTCAAATTTCCTCATTTGGTTTAATTTCAATCCTAATAAAATAGCAAAAATACAATTTTTTTTTTTTTTTTTTTTTTTTAAAAAAACCAATCAAAATTCCATAAATCAGGCAGTCCTTGCTTTGGGTCATTTATTTTCGAGGTGCTCCATTGAAATGGTGGTTGATCTTCGTGGGCAGGGCCACTAATAGCCAAGCAGCTTTGTTGTTTGCTCATTTCGAGATTTGTGATTTTTACATCGATAGCTCCAGTGTTTTTTAGAAGGTTTTTATCTGGAGAAAGATCATATCGTGCAGCTATTCCTGTTGTAGGATTATTCAAAGATTGAAAACGAAGAATTTCGCTATTGTATGGGAGAGAAGGGTTCCAGGGATTAAACTGCATTAAATGCTTAACAGAATCAATGTTTTGTACATTATTTTGGAAATTCTTAAATTAAAAAAAAAAACAATTTAAAAGTTTTTTCTTTTATTTACTTGAAACATCAAGCCCCGTCTGTTATTTTTAAAACTGTATGAATTTGATCCAAATTTTTGCAAAAATTCTTCATAACCCAGGATTTTTCGAGATTCTTCCAAATAAGGAACATTGAAAGCAGCCCAATAATTTTCCTAATTATTTAAAATAAACAATCTCAAGGAAAAATTATTGTTTTAAACTGTGGAAATTTTCTCACTGATATCTTTAACAACCAATTTGTTAGGCACTTGTTCAGCTAAAAGAACAGTGTTTTTGTTTAATTTAGTATGAGCCTTTCTGGCTTTGTGTAAATCTATGACCATCCATTGAGTATTATATGTTCCAGTATTGACTTTCTGAATCCAATCGACCCACTCCTTTGCATTATTCGCATTTCTGTTCGCAGCAAGAATCCTCATATAATCTGGCATATAATCATTAGCTGTTGGCATTTTTTTGTAGGCATCTCGATTCTACAAATTTTGAAATCAAATTCTTAATCTTTTTTTCAAAACATTCTTTACTAACACTTCGAGTGTGGTCTCCATTACTAATAAATTTCCATTAATTATGTAGAAATCATCAGTGGAAGTTAAGCATCCAGGATATGACGAAAAGCTGATCTTGACTCTTTTTTCTGAATTTGTTCCTTCAATAATTCCATAGTCATAGCTTCAAAAAATTATAATTTTATTAGTAAAAAAAAAACTCAACTGTTTAAAAATCCTTATCATAGCAGAATAATCATCCCAAGTTGAATGAGATAACAAAACATCCTTGATTTGCATATCTTCTCCTCTCAATATTTTAATAAAGGCAGAACAATGACTTCTAGACATCAATTTATCCCAAAGATAATCAGGATCTGTGGTGCCATATTCCTGAAATAACACTCCAAAATTATTCCCATCTTCCTGTTCTTTGGTTTTTCCGTCTTCTATTAATCGAAAACTCTCAAAAAAAGAACTGTCAACTTTTTTGAATATGGTCAAAAGCTCTGGAATCTGGCCATCAGCATTCACAAAATACATATCTTTCATCGTCATTTTCTGATTTTTTGGACTTTTTGAGTTATAACCGAAAAGAAGTCCCTCAGTTTGAATGTGAATTAAAGCGATTTCACTCCAAAGTTGCAAATCCAGAGTTGAGAGTTTTTTAAGATTGTCATTCGTGAGTTTAGAAATTAAAGAAATTTCCATTTTTTCCAAAAAAATCATCAAATTGCTCATGGCGCCTTCTTCTAAATAGCATTTTATTAAAGTCATGAAAGAATTTATTGTACTAAAAACCATTCGAATTGATTTCCTTTAAGTTATAATGAAAATCGTGGATTTTGGAAGCTGTTAAAAAACCTTCAACGAAGCCAGCAGACCACATTTGAATCACTGGATCACATTTTGCATAGGTTTTCAAATATAAAGTATCCCAACTATAGACTTCAAAAATTAGATGCGAGGTTTTTTGAAAAAAAGAAAAAACCCTGTTTGATTTAAAGTGTCATTATATCGGATAGAAGCACATAATATGGCATTTTGTTTCTCTGATATATCAGGGATAAATGAATTTGACAAATAAAGAGTAGTGCCAATATAATAAATGCTTGCTTCATTTGAAAAATTCGAAGGATCTTCCGTTTGGAAAGCAAAAGACATTTTTTTAATAACTTCATAATCCAAGCTTTTTAGATCAGTTACAATTTCATGATGCAGGAGCTTGTTTTTAATCAAGAGATTTGAAAGAGCCAAAATAGTAATTGGGGATATGAAAAAACAAAATATCAAGCTAGAAAACTTCATTTATTTATTTATTAAATTATCCAATTTTTTTTTATTTATGAATAAGTTTTGTTTTTTCAATAAAATTTTGTTTTTTCATATTTAAACAAAATATCTAAGAAATATAATCAAAGAAAATTACAAATATTTTCTCAAAAATATCGATTTTTAATCATATCTAAGAAATTTCCCCCATTTCATATCTCATGGTTCTTGTCAACGTTCTTTCAGATTGTTTAAAGACGATCAACAATGCAGAAAGTCAAGGGAAAAAACAAGTAAACCTAATATAAACAACTCTTTCTTTCTTCTTTGGATAATCAATAACAATTTACATTCTTCCGATCTTTTTTTTTTCTCACAGGTCCTCATCCGCCCAGTCTCCAAAGTGGTTATAAAATTTCTTAAAATCATGCAAAAACACGGTTTTTTATTTGAATTTAAATGATTCTAAAGATTTTTTTGTTGATCTTAGGTTATATTGGAGAATTCGAAATTGTGGACGACCACAGATCCCAAAAGATTGTCGTCGATTTATTCGGGAGATTAAATAAATGCGGTGTTATCTCACCAAGATTCGACATCAAATTCAAGGTAAAAAAATAAATGGATAGTTTATTAGATGAGTGAATGTTGGAGTAGGAATTCGAAAAATGGACCTCTTCGATTTTGCCTTCCAGACAATTCGGATTTTTGGTTTTGACCACCACCTATGGAATTATGGATCATGAAGAGGCTAAGCTCAAGCACACAGGAGGGAAAATTTTAGGATTCTTCTATTAAATTTATAAGAAAAGAAAAAGCAGAATTTGATCCTTGAAAAAAAAATTCATAAACTAAAAATTCATTTTTTAAGTCCCAAAAACAAAATTTATTTAAAATCAAGGGAAATCATTTTATTTTGAGATTGATTTTTAAAAAAAATTCTTATCTTTAATTCAAAAGGTTTTTTTTTGTTTTTCAATAACAAAAAATCGAACAAAAAACATAAATTTTTTAAAAAGCTACTTTTAAAAAAATGGAAGATAATCTCCATTTTTTAACTTTTTTAACATAATGTTTGGGAGTTTATCTAAAACATGCGTATAAAAGAGCCACAATAATAAAAAAAATTAACGCAGTATAAACATACCATTTTGCTTTCTCCCACCAGATTTTTTGTCTCAATTTTTTTGTATTGTATTGAAATTTGTTACTCTAAAAAAATTCACAAAATGAGAACAAACTATAAAGCTCAAATTCAAACTTGATATTTCAATTTTGCTGTTTTATCTACCAGAACATCTAATTGAATTCCTCTTTCCACCATTTTATCAATGCTTGTTTTAGCGATTTCCTTCACTTCTTCCAGATCTGTTTCCGCTTGTTGCAATTTATCATTTTTCTCAACCATTTTTTCGAAATTGTCCTTATAACCTCCCATTTAATTCATTTTATAAATAGAAATAAAACTAACCATTAATTCTTTGATCTTTAAAGTGAATTCAGCATTCCAATTACTACTATTAGTTTTTCCATAATCATTATAGAAAGTATTTGCTAATTCATCAAGAAAAGCATAACTTTTTGATTTAGTGGTCGAAATTTCAGTCATGACAAGGAAAGTAAATTCATCGTCGCTGAAAAATGTAAAAGAATAATTCTCTTTTATGTAAGAAGTCTTCAAACGAGATTTGGTCGCTTTTGAAATTATTTTTCGAGCAATTTCAGGGAAATCTCCATCATGGGCGGTGTATTCTGCCAACACCAAACTGCCTCGTGCAACGAAGGAATAGATGATCATGCCAAAATTAATATCCTTCTCATTTTAAATTAAATTATTAAAGAAATTTGAGTTTTTTTCAAATTTTTTGAAAATACAAACAAAAAAATATATTGTGAGTCTTTTTGTGTCAAAAAAATCAATATTCACTTCTCGATTGAGGGGATATTTAATTATTTTTATCAAACAAAAATGAAGCATTTACAATAAAAATAATTTTTTACTTATTTTTTTCAAAAAAAAAAACAGACCCCATAAATTCCGATAAACTTCCAAATAAAGTCGAAAAAAATAAGAAAAAATGATTAAATAAACAATTAATAAAGAATTCCAAAAACTGATGAAGATCCTAATCTTCTTCTTATTTTTCTTCTTTTCTTATTATAGTTGTTGTCCATATCCGTTTTACAACCAATGTGATCCTCAATGGGGATCCCTCAAATTATCCTGGTTCAAAACCATGTGTCAAACAGGCTCATTATTTACGTCAGTTTCCTCAATGGTAAAAGGATATAATGTGACCTTAATGAATTCAGAAGAATCGAACCCAAAAACTCTGATTGACTGGATGTCAGCTAATTATTTTTCAACATCGTTTTATGATTGGAAATCGGTGATGAGTTTGGGTTTTCAATACCATGGTTATCAAGAAAAGGACCAACTGAAGAAATCTATTGAATCAGGGTCTGTTGCATTGTTGTATTTCTCTGGACAAGATCGTTGGATGTTGTGCCATGAGTATGATGAAACTGGATTTATTGTTCATGATCCAACAGTTGGTGCATTGGTTCATGCAAACTTTCAAGATATTGCATATGGAGGAGTTTATAAATATGCAAAATAAATTAATATAATTAATCAAAATTCAACATGAATAGATTTTTTTTCAAACTCCATTGAGGATGGCATATTTTTTTTAAACATTTTTAAACAATATCAACTAAAGTGTTTGTAAATTGAAAAAAAGTTTTGCCGATAAAATTTCAATGAATAATTTGAATAAATTTGTAAAAATATTCATTTGTTTTTAAAATTAATCAATAAAAATTTTTTCATTGGATAATTTTTACTTAAAAATAAAATTTATTGTGTTCTCTAAATTCATAAAATCTTCTAAAAACTAAAAATTATTACTTTCTACTTAAAAAAAATATAAAAAAGATGGTTGATTCATCAAGTGCCAACGACTCTCTTGTTCGATCGTCAATTTTCGACACAATCGAAAACAATGAATACGATGACAATTCTATCCAAAACTCGCCCTCATGCAAAAAGGCTGCATTGTGGACCAAGGTAGTCAAAAGAGATGATCTGCTAAAAATCCATCATTTCCTCTCTGACATCAAACTTTACGAAAGTTATCTAATTAAGAAAAGCAGGAAACATCATAAGCTAAAACAACGTTTCTTCGTGCTTTACAAAGATAGAATCGAACTTTATGAGGTTCAGAAAATTATTTTGAGTATTGTGTAAAAAATTTTTTTTGTTAAGGATGAAAAAAAATCGAAAGTGAAGTCAATCATGTTTTTGAAGGGGGTGAAAGTCGAATTTTTGGACTATTCGGTGGATGAAAACATTAAGAATAGTCATGAGAAATTCTGCCTCATTTTTACCCATGACAAGGTGTATTATATCCTTTATGCGATGGAATCTGAAATATTCAACGAGTGGTCTGAACATCTCAAAATTTGTTGTATTCTCAGCTACTTTAGCAAATATTACACCAACATCAAAATCATCGGCAAGGGGACATTTGCCAAAGTTATTCTTTCGAAGAGGTTAGTTGACGGAAAAGAATTTGCAGTGAAAACATTTGACAAACGATCTTTGGCGACGTCAAAGAATTCAAATAGATCAAAAGTTTCTTTTATTTTAAACTCTGATTAAAAAATATTAGAATGGATTGGTGAATGAAATCATCCTGATGAAAATCCTAGATCATCCAAACATCATCAAGCTTTATGATGTGTATGAAGGGGAATACCACATATATTTGGTGATGGAGCTTCTCAAAGGAGGTGAATTGTTCGATAGAATAGTGAAGAAAGGCATCAATAAGGAAAAAGATGCATGCATCATTATAGTTCGTTTGCTCAGTGCTTTGGAATATCTACATGGATTGGGTATCATGCATAGAGATATCAAGCCGGAGAATTTGATTTTGAAGGATGAACATGATTTCGAAATCAAATTGGCTGATTTTGGACTTGCTGAATTTGTCAGCAAAACTGATTTGCTGTTTAAAAGATGTGGTACTCCAGGTTATGTCGCCCCTGAAATTTTAGCAGATAAACCATATGATACAAAAGTGGATGTTTTTAGTGCAGGAGTCATTCTTTACATTGTGTAAATTTTTTTGATGAATGGTTTTATTTAAAAAATATTTAAAAAAAAAGGTTGACTGGGGCTTCTCCTTTTTATGGAAAAACTTACAATGAAATTTTGATGAAGAATATCAAATGTCAGGTGAATTTTGACTTTAAGGACATGAGCGTGAAAGTGAGCGAAGACGGTAAATATTAAATTCTTAGAATTAAAATTTTTTATTTTAAAATAATTGCTCCTATTCCTTCACATCTTATTTCCTAGCTGTTGATTTACTAAAGAAAATGCTCGCAAAGGAGCCCAGTCAAAGAATTACTGCTAGAGAAGCTCTCCTCCATCCTTGGATTAAAAAACACAATATCCAAAAACACACCCTTCCATTTGAGGATCACGAAGAATTAGGGATAGAAGATGAAAACTCACGGGTTCATGAGAAAATCAAGAAGATGCAAGATGAGTAATTTTTCCCCATGAAATTTAGTAGCTGAAAAAAATTCTTTATTAGGACAAGAAATAGAATGCCTGAAGAAAAACCACCTGGCTTATTAACCAACACCCCTGTTATTACCGGAAGAACCATAGAAGTTCAAGGCAAACAAGACTCTGTTCAATCCCCTATGATGTCTCCTAATACCAGAAAGGATCAAATAAAAAACCAAGCATTACAGACTTTAAAAGGAATTGCAGGTACTCCAGGAGGGACTTTAAGCAAGTTTGGAAAAGGAGGCAGCCCCGATAAAAAACAACTCCCTATTAAAGGTGATGCTGTGAAAGAAGAGGAAACAAAAGCCGATCCGAAATATGACAAAAATGTCCAAAGAGCAAATGCTCAATTAAAGAAAATGGGAATATAAGTTAGAGTTAAATAATTTTTAAGTGAAAAGTAAATTTATCAAAAAATTTGGAAAAAATTTAAAATGTCTTAATTTTGGATTTTTATTAATTTTGGTTCATTTTTTAATGTTTAAAAAAATATCTCTTTATAATTGGAGGCTTTCTTCTTTTTCCTCCAATTATTAATAATGTTTATATTAAATGCATAAGCATTTATTTCTTAAAACATTCTTCTAAATTCTTTACAGTGTGTTCAACACTTTTTTTGCACCAAAATTATCTTCCTCTGTTTTTTCTTTAATGTATTTCGGAGCCGCCAACCTATTGTTTAAAATTTCCTGGCTTTTATAAATTTCTTTGTTTCTCAATCGTTGCAAAGGAGGCAAAAATGCCTGTGATGATCCTTGGTGAATTGACTTAATTGTGTGATAAGTTCTTAAATTGCTTTCAAAAAAAGCTTCAGAAGTTCCGCATCCACTGACATTATAGGCTAATCCTCCTTCATTGCTTCTAAAATAAAAAAATCTAAGTTTTTTCGTGTTCCTATTTTTACTTTATGTATTTGTCTCTTCCAGAACCATCTGACACATAATGGACAATTTTATTGTCAAGACTCGAATATTTTATCGAGTCAAAATTTCTATATCTGAAGCTGCTTTCTCCTTTGGCATGCGTTTTTTCTGAAGTAATCTTGGGCAGTTTTAATGCGGGAACTGTGCTCATTGTACTGATGTATGTATCCCTTCCTACAAAAAAATTACAATTTTCAGTGAAAATTATTAAGGAGGCTAAATAAACAAAGTAAGAACCTGTCCCATTCGTGAAATATTGAGTGTTTTTGGGATTAATCTGGTGATAATGGTGGGTGATGATCGACATTGGAAACCGAAAGAACTCAATAAAATTTTAATAATTAAAATTATATTAGGGAAATGCTATATTTCTCGAATTTTTTATACCGAAAATAAATAATTTTAAGCAAAAATTTGATGTTTGACAAAATATTTATATTGAAAAAAAATGTCTTAAATTTTAGATTTAACTTTTAGAAAATATATTTTAGGATTTACAATTTTTTATAGAGGAGATTCATCGAAAAGGATTTACTACACATTATTTGTATAAAAACTTCATTATTTTTCTTTCTTAATTGAGTTTTTTCAAAAAATTGCTAAGTTCAGACTTAACTAAAATATAAGTTTTTTTGATCATATGGGAATACGTTTGTGTCATTGCCCCTATAACGATGAATCCATGTCCATCTCCAGTGGATCATCTAGTGTTCGAATTCTAACCCCCTCTCCTCTTTCTTTCTATCAGGTTCTCTTTCATCAACGCATAGACCTCACCCATCTTTTGCAATGCCAGGCCACTTACTATCACAACCTTTCCAAGAAAGTAAAAAAAAGGTTGTTTTTTAATAAAAATCCCTTTTTTTCAAAATTTCAAAATTTAGAGCTTTCAAGACTATTATTTTGAGCTATGTCAGAGTTTTGAGGTAATTCTGCCTTCATATACCCAGATCCTAAAGGATTTTATACTGACTGAGGATCAATATAAATTAATGATGTGGGGCCATGAAATGCGACTTTTTAATATTAACAAAGAGTTTTTAAGTAATTCCTCTAATACCTCTAATAAACTAAATGCCGAGTTCTCAACAATAGTTTCAGAGCCTAAATCACATCCCTTAAGCAATGAAAACAGTAAAGAAGATAAGAATTTAAACTTCTTAGGGTCGAATAATAACCACAAAAGCCATCGCGATTTGTTAAAAGAAGTAACCAAAAAAGAGTTTTGGCTCCATTTTTTGCACGATGAAATTTCAAAAAACGAGTCATTTTTTTTTGAGATTATAAAAGAGCTCAACTCGAAGTTTTATGAGAAACATCAGAAAATTTCAGAATATAACGAAAGCTCAACCTATCATACAATACTTCTGGAGTTCGAAAAGTTGAAGGAACTAATTTTCGAACTGGTTGTAGGATTCTACCATGACTTAATAAAAAAATTGCTCTTGACTTTCAAATCTATCATGTATGATCTTTATGAGGAAATCAGAAACATTTTAGACGAAATGTTTTTTGCAAAGGAATTTTGCTTTTATTCGATTTTAATGACCATGATAAACATTTCAAGTCAAGAAAGGCGATCTGATTTTGAAGTTGAGTTATATAACCCCTTGAACTTAGATCTGAATTATTTAGATTTTGATCCTCATTTCAAGGACTTGTTTAATGAAAAAATTTATGAGCATTCTATTGAAATATTTAGAGATCTTAGGAAGAAACAGACTCCCAGAGGAAAATATGATCAGATTATGAAGATCAAAGGATTTCTAATGAAAGAGTTGTTTGAGAAGGCTAATCAAATGAATGATTCGAAGAGAATGGGAATAGACCCGGATCAGATCATAAGCATGTTTGTGTATATGATGTGCGGAGCGAAAGAAGTAGGGATTATAAATGAGATGATTTTTATGGAGGAGTTGTTGAGTTGCCATTGGAAGGAAACGAATATTAATGCATATTTTTATGTAGCGTTCAAGACTTCCATACATTATCTCCTGAGAAAAGGCCGAGCACATAATAAAAGACATGAAAAGTATGACTCAAATGAGAGCATTTTTAAAGTTTAAAGGTTCCTTATGTATGGGGCAATTGATCTTTTTAATTAAGTTTTTTTATTTGCAGGATAAAAAATTTTGTTTCGATAATAAAGAAAAATAACCCATAATGAAATTAAGAAATCTTTTTCTGTTTTCTTATATTTTTTTCATTATTTAATAATTTATGAGTGACCTCGTTATTGCCTATCAAACTTTTGATCGTTTAATCGGTCGGGGCTGGCAATCCTCACTCAAAAGTACACCACAAAAACCTTTCCACAGTATTTAGTCAATCTAATAGATTATTTTACTACTAAGGAGGTTTTATAACAACAGATTTTTTAATTTTACGAAAAAATATATATTGACCGAAAAAGAAAACAAGATTTTTTTTCAAAAAAATAAATAAAATCATATTTCATATTTTCACGATTGATTTATTTAAAAACTAGAAACAGAATTTTCTACACACTCCACAAAAAATATAATTTGTAAAATATAAATAAAAATAAAATATAAAAATTAATCCAAGAAACAAAAATTTTTTTAAATAAAATTGTTTTAATTTTAATCAATATTTTTAAA
>Ga0302186_10002568_pt1 | contig 13846 bp, 15 predicted proteins | sample II_Bog_E1_2_FD_198782 | JGI IMG/M metagenome (GOLD analysis project Ga0302186, IMG submission 198782) | Peat permafrost microbial communities from Stordalen Mire near Abisko, Sweden - II_Bog_E1_1 | ecosystem: Environmental > Terrestrial > Soil > Wetlands > Peat | place: Sweden: Abisko... | reverse complement strand
TGTACTGACCCAAATGAAATTCATAATTATTTGAAAATTGTCTATGAAACAAAATTAAATTTAAAATTTTTAATTTATTTTCTTGAAATAAAGAAATAAAATTTAATTAAAAGTGATAAAAAACTTTAGAAAATTTTGTGTTTTTTTTTATTTTTTTTGAATAAGGTTTTAAAAATTCCATGATTTTTGGATTTAATAAAAAATTCTTAGGGTTCTCCAAAATTTAAATCTGTGAATTTTTTTTTTTAATTACAACAAACATCCTCAAAAAAAAATTAATTTTTTTTTAAAAGTACAAATTTTTTCAACAATTTTTTTTTTCTTTCTTAAAATTTCCAATTTTCTTTTTAGACATCTTTCTTGACATATTCCACCACATATTCTGTTTTCATCATCTTCTTACCGTTTTCATACCCTTTCTTGTTATAGCTATTGAACTTCTTCTTATCTCCATTCAGTTGATACTTTCTGCTAGCATCTGCTTGATAATTCCTCTTATTTTCTCTGACCATTTTTCTTTCCTGAGGCACTTCTTTAATTTCTTCAACATTTTTTTTCTCCTCAACATTTTTTATCTCAATGGTTTTTTCTTCATTTTCTATTTTTTCAGGTTTTGCCAAATTGACCTCTTGAGTTATAGGCGCAATTTCTTTTTCCTGAACCACAAGAGGCAAGTTTTCCTCCTTAGAACTCATGCTTTTAGTCTCTTCAGTTGCAATCACAGAAACATTCCCTTCTTCCTTTTTCTTCAAAAAGTTCTCTAGGTTATCATATTTGTTTACAATTGCATTCAAACTGGCATAATTGCAGCTTTTCACTGCTACCTCTTCCCTAGCCTTCTCAATGAATTTCTCCAGCTCCTTACACCTGAGTGCCTTATCTTCCATTGAAAGATACTCAACGCCTTGGGGAATGAAGAAAATTTTATGGTAGAACTCAGACAAAACACTTAGGTCCTGCATGAGCTCTTGATTGCTTTTGAGTCCAGGTAGATTATTTGAGTAGTTGCATTGGAGCCATAATTGAGACAAATAAATCAAATCGAACACAGGCTTAATAGTGCTTTCGAGATCCCTTTTCAAAGGCTCAATATGTTCCACCTTCTTGGGTGTCACCATTTGTGGGAACTCTTTTTCAGCTTGAAAAAACGCATTTGTCATTGTGTCATATTGTAGCTTTTCTTCTATCAACTTGGCTTTATTGAGGAGCTTCTTTTTTTGCTCAGGTTTTAATGGCTGGGCTGAAACTTCGAGCTGCTCTGCTTCACGAAGCTTCTTGTTGATACTACGCAGCTTCTTATGAAGGAAACGAAGGAAGAAATGCTCGGATTCATCGGGAAGATGGTCGAAAAAAAGATCGGACTCGGTCATTGGGTTTGCAAAGATTTTTGAATTGTTTATTAATTTGAACTCTTCGAAAATTTGGAATTTTTAAATTAGAACCTGTGGAATTTTCTAGGGTGATAATTTTAGTTAAAACTAACGAATTTTAAATTCTATTACAAAAATTTGGGTTATTTTTCTTATTATTTGCTGTTTTTGCATTCAATAACAAAAATCTTAATATTGATATTTTTTCTCATCTTCATTGCTATAATTTAAAATCTTCTAATTTATCTGTCGGCTTGTTTTCTGCTTTCGCTTCTCCTTGATATAATGGAGTCACCAGAGGAGTTTCCATCGGAGTGGTAATAAATGTATAACTTTCGATGCCTCTCAATGTGGATTTTTCCTTTTAAAAAATATATGTGGCACCATAAAACTATCAATCATACTTGTAGAGACTTTGAATGTTCCTTGAAATAAAACGTGAGGTTTTGGGGGTCCAGTTCCAGTAAAATCCTGAGTTTTTCTCCCAACTTCACTTTGGAATCCTCATCTCTGTTTTTAATCCAGAGTTCCAACAAATTCCTCTTGCTTCGTTTCGATAAAACAATGCCGATGATGTTGCTTTTGTCGATTTGTTCTCCTATACAGGCCATGAGAAGGGATTCCCATCTCCTATTCAAAATTTCTAATTCCTTTTTCTTAATTTGCAATATCCAACATCCTCCCTCTTTCCAATCCTTTTCTTAACATTTTTTTTCTAAATTATCAAAAATCTATACCTCCCATAAAGGCATGCATCCCTTACGAAACATCATCAACTTGTTATCAATTGGAATATCTGATGGTTTTCTGATGAAACAATAGAAACTGAAAAAACCCTCAATAGTGTTAAATTCACCTTGATTTTATATGTTTTTAATATCTTCTCACAAAAAGAGTCACTACCTACAGGCTTGATTTGTTTATGATAGTTTTCAGAGGTTTCAGTGGATTTTTTGCCTCGAGGAGAATACCAAAAACACCAAGTGTCTTCTAATTTATGTTCAGTTTCTATCATTTTTAAGATTTTTTGATTTTGGATGCTTTTGTGGCTTTTTATAAACCCTCTGCCTTTAATAATTTAAAATAATTAAACAAAAATTAATTCATTATGAATGTGCTAAATTCAGAGAACTTGATGAAGGTCAATGATACTACTAAAAAGTTTTTTTCCTTTTTTTTCCATTTTTAATTTATTTTTTTTTAGAGAAAAACCAGGTAAACCTTCAAACAGCCTTTAAAAAAAACCTATTTTTTGAATCTTCCAAATTTTCCCTAAAATTTACAGGCTTTCAAAACCCAGCCTTTTTCATGAATCCTGACCAATTCAAAGACAACAAATTCCCTCATTCCCCACCCACATTAGAAAGCATGCAAAATGCCCTGCAATTCCCCATGAACAACTCAGGTCTTCCTTTGAATAATCCAAACTTTCTGAATAACAACAACGGGGTCAATAACAAACCTCAGAACTATATGGGTATAATATGTGATTTTGATAAAGTATTTAATTCGAGAGTTTTTGCACGAAAAAGTGCCACCTGATGAACAGAACCTGAATTATTATCAAGAGTATTGCAAGCTGTTTATATCAAATGTGGTTTTAACGACACAAGTAAGAAAAAAAGACTGTTAATTTGAATTCGTGGACTTTTTTTAAAAGATGAAGGAACTTGTCAATGAAAAAAACGACCTCATTAACAAATTGAACGATTTGCAGGTATTTTATTGGAAAATGCTTAAAATACAAAAAAAATAGAAAAAAACCGAGGAATACAATAATCAAATTAACTCCAGTACAGATGAAATGAAGAGGAAACGCTTCAGAAAAACAGCAGCCGAAATCAACAGACATTTCAAATGTCCCATTGAGTCATGTCAAAAAGCCTACGGTTCAGAAGGCTCCTTGAACCAACATATCAAGCTTAAACACAATGAGTATTATGTATTATTTATCGTTTTTTTTTTCTTTTTTATTGATTTTTATAAAATTTTATGGATTTTTTAAATTTTTTATGAATTTTATGAATCTTTATAAATTTTATGAATTTTGATGTAATTATGATAAATTTTTATGAATTTTTATGAATTTTTATGAATTTTATTGAAATTTTTTTGATGGAATGATTAATTTTCATTTTTAAAAAGACAAAAATGACCCAAAATGAGCTCAATTTGAGCAGGGAAATGGGAAAGGAGGAGAAAGACGAGGAGGATTCCAGTTTTGAGAGTAGGTCAAAGGAAGAATCAATGGTGAAGAAAGAAAATGTCAAGGAAAATAAATAAAAAGGGAAGACAATTGAGTTTTTTTAATTATTTTAAAGCCTTTTTTGTTTATTTAAATTGAAGAAAAAAATTACAATTTCAATTTTTAATGAAAAAAAAAAACATTTTTGTTCTGTTTTTTATGAGCAATTTTTTTAATTATCTATTTTCTTTAATTGGATGATGGAATCTTAATTTTGAAGGTCTTGATTTCCAAAGGTTTGACATCTAAAAAAATTAAAAAATTGAAACTTTCTTATAAATATCATAATAAATACCCAATTCAAATTGAGTTCCTTCCGAGTTCGCCTCCAAATTGATTGTCGGGGCAGGTGCGGCTGGGCTTTTCATTTTCTGGCTTTCTTCGGGGACCCATTTCAACCTATTGACTTCCATTTCGTTTTTCGTCATAACTGCGGTCATGCTCAACTCCTCATAATCGTATTTCATTGTGAAGCTTTTTGTTTCACTCACATCATTGTTCATCAATCTCAACAAATAATTATCATCTCCCAAATCCCTTAAATAAATCTTTAATCCATGTTGCATTGGGATTATTTTTGGATTGAGTGAGGTCTCATTCTGTTGTGGAACTCTTAAGAATTCAGGTAAAGAGTTATTTGCCAAAACTACAATTGGAAAAGTGTCTAAATCATATTGCAGTCTTCTATCTCTGGTGTCTGATAAATTGGAAAATACCAGATAATGTCTCATTTTTTGAGTGAGACCGATGGTGCCGTTTTTCTCAGTTTCGTTCAAAGGCTCTCCAACACCACGCGAATCGTCGACCAAAAGACGACGATGGATCATAATTTCGATCTCTCCACGATTGTAACTCGAACCTCCTTGGGAACGATCATTGAGGACACTATTGATTAAAACATTTTAATATTATAAATTTAGAAAATATCATGTGCACCTCAATTTAGTTTCTGAATTATTGATGGAGATCATTGCATTGATAGGGTAATAATTTCCGGAAACAGGCTCAGAAACGTTCAATTTCCACGTTGGCCGATGGTTGATCTTTCTCTTTTGCATTTCAAGTCCGTTGGCATCAGTGTAGAACTCATGTTGGTTGTTGATGCTGGTCTTGATGTTTATGGTGACTTCCTTTCCCACTCCATCATCAATTGGAATGGAATCAACAAATGATTCAATTTCAAGCGCAGATTCATAAATCCCTTCAGATTTAAACATCCTTACATCACTTTTAATATGGTCTCCATAAATCTTTTGATAAAAAATTATAAAATATCATAAAATTTATTGTTCTTACGCTAATTTGAATCAAGTTGTTTCCATAAAAAGCCTTAGCTAAAATCGGGATGTTGTATAAGAGAGACCCATTGATGGTATAATTGTCAGGTCTAAAGATATATGCTCCAGAAGGTTGGTCAGGTCCTGGATATGATCTATAATGATTGTAATTCAAACGGAATTTGTATTCATTTCTTCCATCGTTGTATACAATTTCATGCAAATCTTGGTGGATTCTGAGACTTCTACCATTTGGGAATTTGTAGTTTTTGGAGGATTGACTAATCAAAGGATCTGCGGTTTCAGCCAATTCGTCAAATTCCACTGTGGATCCCATAACCAGGTTGCTCTCAGCATAAGGATCGTCAGCTTGGGTGATTTTGAAGTAGGTGAAAGCTTGATGAGGAAGTTTGACAGTGAAGAAAATAGTGCAATCATTAGAATCATCTTCAGAAGAACAGATGACATCGCAAGGAACCTTATGATTTGTGGAATTGAGAACTAAAGAAAGAAAAAATATAAACAATAATAAATTTATGAAAGACCTTCTAAATTAAGGGCTGGGACCTTGACCCTGATCAATTCATTTCTCGTGGCTCCAGGGTTATAGGCAGTGACCAAAACAGTCTAAAATTTTTCGTTTATAATTATTTATATTTAGAAAAATTTTACTTGTCCATTGAGCAAGGAACCATAGACATCCTCGCATTCTTTCGCAGTTAGATTCCAGTTGCAAATGGTGTAATGGAGCTCTTCCATTAGATTTTCGTTGTTTTTGTTGGCGATGTACTTAAACAAGGTCTAAAAAAATATTAGAACGTTCTAACTAAAAAAAAAAAATTTACATTTTGAACTTTCTTCAAAGCTTTGGTAATTATATACATATAATCCCCAGCGACTGCTTGCTTTGAAGTTCCAGCAATAGCATCATGATGTTGTAATACACCCATAGCTTCTTCCAGCTTCAAAATGCTTTTCTTCATATCCTCTTGCAATTCTAACGCATAGTCTGCTTTTTCTTGTATTTGCACAAAAGCAAACAAAGTCCTCACTGATTGTAAGAATCTACCAGTTTCCTTCACAATCCCTTTAATAGCTACTCTGCTCACAAAATACCCAGTCCAATAGGCATGAGGGCCATCGGCATAAGGCCAGAAATCATCTGTTTTCACTGGATATGTGATAGATTGTCGATTTATTGTTCGGATGTAATTAGAAGGAGTGCTATAGAACAAGTTGACACCCCATTCCGGATGATTGTTGATATGTTTGATCAATTTGTCGACGTTTTTGAAGTATTTGAAGGCATTTGAGTATTGGAAATCTGATCCCATGGTATGCAAAAGGTCAGCGTGTCTATAATGTAGCGCCATGTTTTTGAAATAAGTGACAAAGGTTTTGGCTCTTTCATCTAAATTGTATTCTTCTAATCTCGGATCATCCATGATTGGTTGGTCGTTGCAGTTTTGATCGAAACAGAAACTTGGTGGCGCCTCATAATGGTAATAATTGATTGAGGTAAAGATGCTATGTTCCTCACCTGAAGCCTGAGGAGGGTTCCAAATCATTTCCATCGTCTTGTTGTCTAATCTGTAATCCTTGTCTTGATAATCGATTCTGGCAAAGAAGAAGGCATTGAACCCCATTTGAGAGAATAGACTGGCATGGGTTGAGGAATGTCCGAAAGGGTCGATATGCCAACCGATTTCCACTGTTACATTGAAGGTCTCCTTCAGAAATTGATGTCCAAGGGTCATTTGATCTATGATGTCTTCATAATATGGTGCAGCCTCATCATTCATACACCAACCACCATTGATAAACTCCAATTGGCCAGAGGCAACTAGTCTCCTAACTGAATCTTGCTTCTCTTTGGTTTGTTCTCTCCACCATCTGATGAAGAAGGCGACCTCAACATAGATGAAATGCTTCGATGGATCCTTTTCTAATTCAACAATCACTGTATCAAGGACATATTGGACCTGAGCGTTTTGAATATCGTTGGAACTACCATAGAAATATTCATCGAGTGTTTTCAACCAACCCACATCATCGTGAGTGTGAGGGATTAAATGAACATTGATTGTGGCAAAAGGAATCGATTCAATATTGGTAAATTGCTCAAGGGATTTGTGGTGGTGGTGAGTTCGAAGCATCTGATCATCTCCAAAACGCATGGTCTGATTCAGGTAGGAGGACGTGAGGATAAAAGGAAACAGGCATAGAAGCAAAAGCTTGATTGTCATTAAGGTTTTGTTTTTGAATCGGAAATTTGTAAAATATAAGATTCAATGATCTTTCTATTAAATTATAAATTTTTGGAGAGTGTTTTTTCGAGGGGATTATTATTAATAAGAAAACAAGAGAGGAAAAATATATAAATAACATTCGGTTTTTTTGTTTATAATTTTGATACATAAAAAAAAAATCTTAAAAAAGAAAGGTTTGTGGTTAAACCCATGAAATTTGAAAAGTAATTGTTTTTGATTTTAAAATAGATTAGACTTCATATTTTTTTTATATATATCGCATTTTTTTGAATAAAATCAACTAATTAAATCAAGATTTTCTGTTTCCTTAAATAATTAAGCAAATAATAATAATAATCTCCTAAAAGCAAAAATTATAATTTGACCAAAGTAAATTCTCTTTTATTGATGGAGAAATTACTCCAAAACTGACAGAAAAATCTTGGCAAATTGTAATTAAATCTTGTTTCAGCAATAGTTTTTTTGAAAATAGCGAAATTGTTGGCTAAACATGGGCAACACCTTAAAATTGTTTTTTCATAAGATAAAAACACTATATCGGAAACGGCTAGGAGCCATCTAACAGCGAAAATCGTGTTTATTATGATTATGAAAAAGAAAACCAAAATTTTTAGTTCATCCGCCACATCCAAAATATAAAGCGATCCTGCGAAAATTGTGATCAATGCAGCGATATTTGACTCAACCTCTAATATGTTCAATTCCCTTAATACACAGGGTCTTGCCTGTAATGTTGCATATAAGGAAAAAGAGGAAATCATTAAGAGAATGACACATTTATTCTCATTTGGCAAAGAAGAGATCACTGAGAAAAAAATGAAAATCATTTTTCGATACATAAGAACGAATTCCCTTGAAAAATATAGACAATGTATATTTTTAATGAAAACGAAAATTTTACCAATAAAAATAATTTGGTTTGTAGCCATTCAGATAGTACCCCATTTTAATTTTGATGTCGATTCGTTCGATTTCCCTTTTGTGGTAAATCAAGTAGAACAAGCATGTTAAAGGGTAAAACAAAATCCAGAAAAACAAAATCGGCACTCCAAATGTATACATCTTGAATAAAAAGTATTTAAAATTAAAAATTATCCAAAATATTAATACCCATTTTTTATGATCCGCTGTATAACATTCCTCCGTCATTTCGGCAATTAAATAATATTTCTCTTCAATTTCTTGGCAATTGAAAATATCAGAGGCATCTTTAATGCTGTTTGGTTGAAGTATTATACTAAGCACGATAACTAAAATAATAACTCTGTTGATTTCTCCATGTTTTTTAAGTAAAATTTTTCTCAACATAAAAATCCCAGCCGACGTGAATAAAAACCCTAAATAGATCAAAGCATTAGCCAAAGCCTTTAAGTAGATCACTTTAATGTTCAATTCAAAATCATTTATTAGACAATCTAGCGAAAACAATTGGGTTGACACAGATCCTACATTTCCACTGATTTGTAAATAAGTAGTAACATAAAATGGCCATTTTAACTCTAGACTCTGAATGATGGCTATCATTTGGGCATAATTTATAAAGATCCGAATGTATATAGATAAGGATTTGGAAGGATTAAAAGGAACCAAGCTTTTTATATTCCCAATTATTGGTTTTTCAGATAGGCTTCCTGTCACGATGCTTTTATAGGTCCTAATAGTTTTTTCACCTTCTTTGATAGTAAACCTTTTTTTAAACTATGATCTAAAAAAAAATAGATATTTAACGAAATAGTACGCTATATAAAGCCCAATAAAAGCCAAATATAATGTCAGAGCCAAAATAAGCCTTATCAAATTAACTAGTGGATCTATGCATGTCACACAAGTGTCTCCCAATTTTGAGTAGGTTGCTTCACAATCTCCGCATAATGACCCAATGTGTCCTTCCTCGCATGCACTATCTGAACCTCCTCTTTTATTTAAGAAAAAATTTCAATCAAAATCAAACAAATAAAATTTTTTATTTTATTTTACAAGCAAAATTCTTCAAATTGAAGACAATCCAAGATCACATCAGTTAAATTAGAACTTCGCCAAAAACCAGAGGCGACACTAAGAGTCGCACCTCCATTACAAAACGCATTATTGGGACATGATTGGCAAAGTGAAGTTAGGTAGGGGTCAACCAAGCTATATTTTCCTTGTTCACATTGATTGCAACTAAAAAAATATTTATAATCATTTATTTTGAACTAATGATACCTATTAATTTGATTCAGAAACACTTCCCCAATTATACATTCACGAAATTTAATAGAAAAAAGGAATGCATAATTGTCATTTAGGTTGAAATCAGAAAAGCTGGCATTTCCTGAAAAGAACTCATTGTAATATCTCAAGATAAGAGCAGATGTCACTTTAAAAAATACCTCAGTATCAGGATGAGAGAAAATCTTCTGAGGTGAGAAAGTGGCTTCTCCTTCAAACAGGGTCAATTGAGATACACCTTGAATGTTTTGGAAACCTGTGTTGTTGAAGTTTTGCGAATAAAAAGGGAAATTTGTCTCATTAACATCATCACTTTGGAGAAAATCTATGACGAGTCCCCTATTTTAAAATCAAAAATGGTTACTTTAAAAGAATTAAAATTTGTTATTTTACCCTGAATTTAAAGACGTCACCGTTGTGTTATAAATATCCTTTATGAGAAAGGAAAGTGTAAAATTGAGAGAAGAACCACTGGAGATATCCATGATTTGAGGGTAACAGCTATTAGATTCGTTAACGCATATTGTTTGACTTAGAGAAGTATATTCCATTTCGATTCGAAATGGAAATCCTGCATTAATGGGGCCATATGAGGCTGAGTTGTTGGTAAAAATGTTGTCTGAATCAATGATCGGTTCAACTTCTATCCATTTAATAGCACCTCCTTCGGAATCGGCCACGTTATTATCAAATGTGTTCCCTGTTAATAACAAATTTTTTTGTAAAGATGCTATAAAAAAATCATACACTTTTACAAAAATTAATTTTATTTTTACCCAAAGAAAAGAAATAAATTGCTGCCCCTTGATCAGCCTTATTTTGAACAAAATTACAATAGTTGAAAGAAGATTGAACGTTGCTTATGTAAACGCTGCCTCCTTGTTCAAAAACTTCATTGCCGATAAAAGATACATTAAAAAATTGTGCTGAAATGTTAAAATCCATCACATTTGATATCAAACCTACACCCCCTCCCAAATCACCAAGAGGATTTAACATAAGAAAACTACTAGTCATAATAAATTGCAAACATGATTGACAAAAAATTGTCCCATAACTTAATTCAAAAGAAGATTCACTTTGGTAATGCACTGAATTATCATTATTGAAAATTGTGTTATTTATAATTAGTGTGGAATTTGTTCCAGCAATGCAATTTTGATCATATGTGAAAAAGTTACCATTATCAATAATCAATGAGGAATTCAACAAGTCGAAGCAATTTCCAACATTATTTGAGCTTTTTAAAAATTGAAATTGTAGGTTGGAAAAAATTGCTGAAGAAGTTTCTAAATAAATCCCACCTTCTTCTTCAGTGTTAGTTATGGTGTCCAGAAATAAATTGTCTACTATTATGGAAGTTTGCAACGAATTTATAATGCAACCAACACTTTGGCCATAGCAAGAATGATTGGTAATATTAACGGCATCCAACAGTAAAGTAGAACTTGTTAAAAAAAACACCAAATTTTGATTATTAATGAATTGCGAATTAATAATCTGCAAATTTGAATCCATAGAATTGAATAAATTTTGTTCTCCATAATTATTTTGAAAGCTTGAATTCATTATAGTGATCCAAGAATGGTAATTTTCAAGTGAATGAAAAAGGCCACCTTCATCCGCGAAATTATTAATAAAAGTTGAACTGTTCACAATCACCACAGACTCTTCAGAAAGCATAAATACACCCCCTTTGTCCGCAGAGTTTTCTACAAAAAGAACATTCTCAACATAAGCAAAACATTGGGGGGTTATGCCTATGGCTCCTCCTTGAACACTTGCGTAGTTCAAGAAAAATTTCGTCCAAAAAAAATACGATTGTGCAAAATATACGAAATAACATGCTCCACCTCCTGTGACATTTCTATTACCGATAAAACTTGAATTGAAATCGATGTAAAGGCCCGAAAAAAGAATGATGGATCCTATTTTTATGAATAATAAGCCTTCTTAAAAAAAATCCATTTTACCTCTCAAAGAAGTGCCTGAATTAAAAAAAAGACAGTTTGTTGTGTTCAGTTGGGTTCCTGAGTTCCCTTTGATCATAATTGAGGCACCTCCTCCAGCAGATAATTCAAAGATAAAACCTATGTTTTCCTCGAAAGTGCAGTTTTGAACTAAAGCGAATGAGTCCCAGTTTTCATAATCTAACACTCCTCCGAACATTGCACTGTTTTGGTAAGCATATGAGTTGGTTATAACTACTAAACATGTTGCAGATCTGAATTCATGGGCTACGGCCCCTCCACCTTAATAATTATTTAGCATTTTCAAAAGAATTAAAAAAAAAAAAAAAAATTTTTTTTTTACTTTTTCCTAAATTCGCAACAAAAACACAAAATGTTATAACTGCATCAATCCAATCCAAATTTATGCAAAAATTTATTACCCCTCCCACATTGCCTCTGTTTTCCTTGAAATAACTTTCTGAAATCAAGACATTTTGATTAATCTCGAGAGCATAAGAAGTCACATAGATTGCTCCACCTTTGAACCCCGTGCTTCCGATAAAGCAACTCCTATTGATCAGCATATTCACTCCTTCGAAATAAAGAATTCCCCCGTTTTCAGGATTAAGTTGTGCTATATCAGAAACCCCAAGTTCGTTGCTTAAAAACATTTGGATTATTGATATATCAAAAATAGCAGTGTTATTGATGAAAGTCGAATTGAAAAGGGTGATGTTATATCCTGAAAAACTCAGGCAATTGCTTAAATATCTACCATGGTTATATAAGAAAAGGGAGTCTGTTATGATAACACTTTATTATATATATAAATATTTTTAAAAGTTATCAAAATAAATACTTATTTATCAAGGAATCTGACAGGAGACATGGACTGGAAATCTGGGACATTGGTGTAGTACTGCTATTAATTGAATTATTCTTTAAAATGTTTTTATTTTTATTTTCCTAATAATTTTTACTAGAAAAATGGAGTTTTGCAAAAAGAAATCATCGGGGCTTTCGAGCAAGATAGCCCCTGCTCCTTCATAAACATCATCATAAAATAAAAAATTATGGCTGAATCGCGAATTTTCAATTATGATCTAAAAATAATTTAACTCTTCTTAAAAGAAATAAAAAAAAAAATTGTACTAGAAAATCTGTGTAATTTGAGATGTTCTCGATGAATCGTCGATGATTTTTATTCCAAAGCATGTTATTACACTGAAACTATAAGACATTTCCAAATTCATAATGGTTTTATATAAAGTATTGTAAATCCGGAAACCTCCACCTGCGGCTGTGTATAAAACACCATTTTTGTTATTTGTGAAATTGCAAATGGTATTATTGATAATGATATTTATTGACTCTTCAATATTTAGTATTTGAGAAAAGATCTCATTTTGTTCAAAAAGCATAAAATTAATATTTATCGTTCCACTAACATTTTCCAAAAATAACAGACTGTCAAAAAAACTCAGCTTTCTGAAGGTAGAGTTTTGAAAAATCACATTGCCATTGCTTTTTTTAATATAAATGAAATTGGTCGCGCTTACGGAAAAAAGCAAAATCGAGTCAAAAATGCAATTTTGCAATATAAACTCAAAATCATAATCGTTTGAAAATATTAATAAAGGACTTGAAAGGTTAAAATTTAGAAAAACAGTCGAAATTAGGGTGAGATTTGAGTCCTCAACATAAAATAGGGTCAATGGGCTCATTGCTGAGTTAATATCGGCTATGTTTTGAACTGAACAACCCTAAATTTTTTAATATTTTTTATTAATTTTCAATTTTTTTTACTTCCATGTTAAAAGTGCTTTGATTTGATGATTGAAAAGGTATTCCATTTTGCGAGGTTTCTTCAAAAGACAATGTTAAATTTTGCAAACTTAAGCTTGCGTTAAAGGAGATCAGCTCACAATTGGCATAAATTAAAAATTTTGTATTTTGTCCTCTAAAAAAATAGTTTTTAGTGAAATAAAGTTAGAGTTAAAAAAAAAACATCAATGATAGTCCAAAATCATTGAAAAATGTGTCATTGCATGTCAAATTACCGAGCAAGAAAAGGGTGACTGACTCTTTGGATGTGAGAGAGAATACTTCTGATAGATTTTGAAAGGGGAACTCTAAAGAACCGTTTGTTATTGAGCCTGTGAAATCTTCATCAAAATAAAACAATTGAGATTCTGAATGAAGCAAAAAAGTTAGAAGAAAAAAATAAAATTTGGTTGTTCTTGAATTATTGAGGTGTTTAAACATCTGAAATTTTTAAAATTTTACTAAAGTTTTTATAATACATTTTCGAGTGTTTTATAAAAATATAAATTAATTACATGTATTTTTTTTTAGAACATATTTAAGGAATAAACATATTTTTTGAAAAACATGTTTAAAAATAATAAAAATTTCAAAATATTTTCAAATAAAAAAAATAACCCCTATCTCAAATATTTTGTTAATTAATATTAAAGCTTTTGTATATAATTATAATTATCTTTTTTGAAATTTAAATTTT
>Ga0302186_10002566_pt1 | contig 13848 bp, 12 predicted proteins | sample II_Bog_E1_2_FD_198782 | JGI IMG/M metagenome (GOLD analysis project Ga0302186, IMG submission 198782) | Peat permafrost microbial communities from Stordalen Mire near Abisko, Sweden - II_Bog_E1_1 | ecosystem: Environmental > Terrestrial > Soil > Wetlands > Peat | place: Sweden: Abisko... | reverse complement strand
GCCTGAGGGCTAATTTTTAAAAAAAAAAAAAAAAAAAAAAAAAGTTTTTTAGAGATAAAATTTCAAATAAACTTATAATTTTTCCACGTATTTTTTAATTATTTAGAAAACAAACAGCCCATTTCGATAAAAAAATGAAATCTTTTCAAAAGATCCTCTTTTTCTCTCTAGTCCTTCTTCAGTTCTCCAATGCGCTTTATTCTTCAACATCAAAAGTTGTTCAATTGACCTCTTCCAACTTCCATAACTCAGTAATGAGAAGCAAGCAGCTCTGGATGATCGAGTTCTATTGTACCATCATTAATTTTTCGAAAAATAATTTGAATTTTTCAATAACAAAAAGCCCCCGGATGTCCACATTGTAGAAATTTGGTGCCTGAATATGAGAAATTAGCCAATGCTTTGGATGGGATCATCGGAGTTGGGGCTGTTGACACTCAAGCAGAAGGGGTATATTTAATATATCGTTATTCTTATTAAAGAACCAATAGCAAGTCGCAGCACCTTATAACATCAAAGGTGTCCCAACAATTAAATTCTTCGCTGTGGACAAAAGCAGTCCCATTGATTATAATGGTGGAAGAACTGCCTCTGAAATGTTGACTTTTGCATTGGATCAAGCTAAAAAGGTAATTAAAAAAATTTCACGCACCTCCCTCAAAAAATATCTTAAAACGTACACAGATTGCTCAAAGCCGTTTGCTTGGTGGAGGAAGCAGTGGTAGCAAATCATCATCATCTTCTCGTTCTTCTGATGAAGGGGAAGTGATAGTTCTCACGGATGCTGATTTTGATGAAAAAGTGATGAAAAGCACAGATGCATGGTTTGTGGAGTTCTATGCTCCTTGGTGCGGGCATTGCAAGAAACTTCAGCCCGAATGGGAACAATTGGCTAAGAAAATCTCCAAGGAAGTGAAGGTGGCAAAGGTAGACGCTACTGTCGAAACTCGTTTAGCTTCTAAGTTCCAAGTCAAGGGCTATCCCTCGATTAAATACTTCCCTACTGGTAAGAAATCTGATTCTTCGGTCATGGATTACAATGGAGGCAGAGACACTGAAAGTATGGCTGAATGGGCGTTGAGTCTGAAAGGAGTGAGTTCTTCAGTGGCGAAGTTTGGTGGTCAATTGATTGAAAAGTCAATTTGGACCGAATATTGCGAAGATTTTAAGGGGCTTTGCGTAATGGCTTTTTTGCCTCATATTTATGACTCAAATAAGGAAGAAAGGAAAGGGTATATAACTGTTTTAGAGGAGGTGTCGAAGAAATTCAAAGGAAACCCATTCAATTTTATCTGGGTGCAAGGAGGAGATTATTATGAATTTGAGGAAGGTTTGAACTTGGGCTCAGGGTATCCCGCGGTTGTGGCTGTTAGTGTTTCGAAGAACGTATATAGCATCATGAGATCTGCCTATACTAAGAAAAACATCGAAACTTATATCAATGGATTATTATCTGGCAAGGAAGCATCATATAAATTGAAGGAGATGCCCCAAATCAGAACTGTGGAGAAATGGGATGGAGAAGATAAGAAAAGAGAGGAAATATATGATGATTTATAAAGATTTTTCAAAGATTATTTAAAAAATTAGATTTTTAAACCATCAAATCAACCGTCTGCTTTAAATCCCCCTTCAAAGCTCCAGTTTCAAACGCTTCCCACCATTGCATTAGCTTATAATCTAATATTTTCTTCATCCAAGGGGTTGTCTTCTCACCTTTTTCTTCTCTTTCCTTTAAAAATGCATGGATTTTCCCACGTTCTATCCAATGAACAGCCTTCACCTCATTTTTGTTAAAGCGGACCTCTGGTTTATTCTCATATCTGAATGGCAACTTAGCAAATAAAACATAATCCACCTCATTTTCCCCCCAAGTTTCATCATATTTTGCTTGGTAGTACACCTTCTGTACTGGAAAGACCCTCTGAGGGTGGTCCAATCTTATTCCCATTTCGAATTTCAACCGTTTGGTAGCAGCTAATCTGACTCCACCACACCCATGCACCCTCCTTTCTTTATTTCTATTCGAAGGATGAGAACAACATGTATTCGTCCAATATCCTGGGAAAGTAATTTTTACATCGGATCGTTGTTGCAAGAGCAAACGAGAGGTCCTGTCGAATATAAATAAAGAAAATGCTCGATGTATGGCATCAGGATTTGCGTTTAAATGAGCGTCTACTTTTGAAATTGTGGCGATGAATTGGTCTGTTTTGGATACTTTTATCAAAAGAGTATCCAAGGAAGAGGTTTGAGACTTATGGTAGGTGGACACGTCAGGGATTTGCGTGGCAAAGCAGAAATTAGCATTTTTGAAGAGATTTTTAATCAACATTCGATGAACAGGTCTTGTATTATTGGCTTGATTTTTCGAAATTTTAAGATTTTATTTTGTCTTATGTCAACGATCAAATTCGAGGGTTAAAAAAAGCAAAGGGAACAATTTTTTCGAACCCTTAGGATTTTTTTATTTAAATCCTCTCCAGGAACCAATTTTCACTAATTTCAAAACTATTCATGGGCAAAAAAATCGTCAAAGCTTCTCACAAAAAAAATCCTCCGGCTCAGCCCAAAATCTCAAAATCCCCCGGAACCAGTGTTTCCCCAAATCCCATCAAATCCACCCCCAAAACCAGAAGTCCCACCCCTCAAAATGTCTCCAAGCAAAAATCTCTTCTAATTTCGCATCCCCAACTTAAGAAAAAAACTATGCTCAATGGACAAAACATCAAAAAGCCATTGACGGTCATTGATCCTGAGACTGAGCCTATTCAAATTGGTCAAGCCTCTGCGAATACCAAAAAGAAGACATTGCCGTCTGTAAAAAAGACTGTAGGAACCAACAAGAAAGCCCCTGAGACTTTAAAAAAGCCCACTGAAGTGTTGAAGTCGATAGAAATCGACCACATAGCAAATGAACCACGTGAAAGGATAAGGATTAAGCGATTGTTGCCAATGGCAGCTCATAAATCTGCGATGTTGCCTGGTAATTTGAAGCCGAAAAGAGATACCTATAATGTGGAGGAGATCTTGGATAAGAGGATGATCGGGCGACATTTCAAATACCTGATAAAATGGGAGGGCTACCCTGATGAGGAGAACAGTTGGGAACCTAAAAGCAATCTGCCTTCACAATTGGTGGATGAATTTGAAGAGAAAAACAAAGTGTTGAGAACTGAGAAACCTGTTGAAGTCTTGGATGAGAACAAAAAAGACTTAAGCGAGGGACTGAACCTGGGAGAGGAACATCAAAAACTCGATCAGAAGGGATTAATTGATGTTGAGAAGGAAGTGGAGAAAAATGAAACTTTTAAAAATAATGAGCACAATGTTGAGGGAGAAAATCTGGAACAACCAGAAGTAATTGAAGAAAAGGGCAATAAAAATCAGCCGATGGAAATTGAGGAGGTAGAAGTGAAAAATGATGTTCTGCCGATAAAAAAACAGTTAAAAAAATCCCATTTTATCAAAAAAAATAAGAAAAACGTGACGAAACCTCTGGAAGTTGAAGATGAGAAGGAAAACCCCACAAAATCTGGCAAAGAGGCTCTTGTGATCAATTCGGATAATGAGGGGCCTGGAAGCAATCGAGCCACCAAATATGGTGACTTTCGATTGGGTGACCGCTTCAAACAGATCAAGAAATTGAGGTATAATAAAAAAATGAAAACGGTGTATGCAGTCATTGAATGGAAACCGAGAGATGATGGTTTCGTGCCTTTGACGAGCAAGATAGATCTGAACGGCTTGAAGTCGAATATCCCAAATGAAACCATCAATTTTCTGGTGAACACGCTGATTGAAATGAAGGAAAAGAGGAAGGAAGCGAAGAATTCTGATATCAATGGGGAGTAGCCGGATTTTTTTAATTTTAATATATTATTGTGAATTTTTATTTTTTCGCAAGAAATGCAGCTAAGAATGGTCGATCTCTTGCTAAAAACCTTTGAAAAATTCATATTTTTAAAAAAAAAAACATTAGTTTTTGGATGAGTCTATTTTTTTTCTTTGATTAAATATTTTTTTTTTTTGGAATTTGTCTAAAAAAACATTTTACTTAAAATAAATTTTGGACGAATTTTTTTTTTTTTTTCATTTTTTATTAATTTTTCAAACCATTTTCAAACAATACTCCAAAATTTAAAAAAAGGCCAAAAATTAAAAATGGGATCAAGAAACAGTGCACTCCGTTTATGTTGCACTCGCATTAAATCCTGCTTCACAACAAATCCCGATCAATCAGGTGCTCATAAGCTCTCGACCTTGGAGCGAATAGAAAACATCGAAAAATCTGATCCTATCGCCTTAAATCGTGAAAAATCTCATAAGGCATCAGTCCAATCCCAGAATTTCTTTCTGAATTTCTCCTATCAACCAGGACTTATGATAGGTTCTGGTCCTCATGGGACAGTATATGAGGCATTATGTATGGAAACAGGGGAAATAGTCGCTTTGAAGAAAGTGCCTTGTTTGGTTAGTGAAAGGAGAAAGATTTATTTATATTTAGAGGGCAAGTTGATGAATTTGAGTCATGAGAGTCTTTTGCGTTATGTGGATATATATGAGAGCAAGGAAAATGGCACAGATCTCTATATAATATCAAGATTGATTTCTGGGTGTTCTTTGAGAGAGGCGTTGAAGAATTTTCCGAAGTTCGAAGAGACAATTGTTCGGATCTTTTGTAAAGAAATCTTGAGTGGATTGATCTATTTGAAGGAGGCTGGCATTTGGCACAGTAATTTGAATCCGAACAATGTACTCATCGAAGCGAGCGGAAAGATAAAATTGAGTGATTTCTTTACTATTTCAAAAAAACTTTTGGAGCCAAGAGGCAGAGTTTCAATCATAGATTTCGCCTATAAGTCTCCAGAGATTTTACTGAAACAGAAGAAAAGCATCAAGGGGGATGTTTGGGCTTTGGGGTGTATAGTTATTGAGATGGTGAACAGTGCATTGACGTGGCCAAATGATCTGAAGGAAATTACTGAGAAACTAAAAAAGAACCAAGGGCCGGAAATCCCAGGCAATTTAAGTCCAGAGTGTCGTGATTTTTTAAAAAAATGCTTAATTATTGATGAAAGCCAAAGAGCTGATCCTGAGGAGTTGATAAATCATGAGTTTATAATGAATGAAAAGGAAACTGAGGAAAAAGATAGGATCTTTATTAGGGGGTTGAGTTTGTATGGATCGCCTTTGAAGAAGAAGTCAAGGTTTTCGATTTCTAAAGGGGAAAAAATCGCGATTGAAAAGAACTATGAAGAACAAAGCTCGCCAATTAAAGTGATTGGAGGGAGGTCTTTGGAGGAGTCCGTGAATGTGAAGATGAAGAATGAGTTGGAAAGGAAGAAGTATGAAGCTGAATTACTGAAAATGTTCAATTGTGAATGAATAATGGAGAGGGATACATAAAAGAATTACATTTATATTTTGTTACATTAGTTTCCCTTTTATGGGATTTGATGAACTCTGTTTTTTATAGAAGGGAATGAATTTCCTGATAAATTTTTTTTCCAAGTTGTTACTATGTTGAAATGTGGCATTTGAATTAGTTTAATTTCGATTAAGAGTTTTTTTTTCTTTCTTTCTGAAAACCTTCATAACAAATTAAAACATGAATCAAACAAAATAAAAAAATTTAAAATTCAAAATGAAATAAAATACAAACGAATGAATCATTCCCCTATTTAAATAATCTCTTGATCAGAAAAAAAATTATTTAAATTTCCAAATAAATTAAGACAATTGTTTTTCTTTCACTCCTTTTCGTTCTTTTCACTTCGCTTTCGGTTGACAGGAAACGTCGCCACAAATCCCATACCACAGCCCCTGCAGTCTTCACTATCCTTGGCGATGCTGGCAGCACAGGCACCCGTCTTTTCTTCTTCCCTCTTAATGGCAACAAGTTGGGTGCGATCAAATGTTCGCTCAAAGATGGTGACTTTCTGACCCGTTTAGCCGACAATGTGGTGTTATATTCAGAGACTGTCCCAGAAAATGATAGAAAAAACGAAGGATTATACAAATCCTATGAAGCCCGTTTGGGGGACGCTTTAAAGAACAATTTGCTATGCCATGCAATGGACAAGTGTTGCTGGGAACCTCAAAAGGACTTTCTTTGCTAGTGGCGATACCAATACTAAATATTTCATCCTGAATAGCAAGAGCATAAGTGGGAGCTATGCTACCAGATTTGAACATGAAAATCCAGTGGCAAGTGCCTTTTCAAATATAGTACTTGGGCAAGCCAAGGGTGCAACAACAAAAAATGCACTTTATATTTCCATGATCGCAAGGCTTTTAAGGATGATATTTATAAAACCATAAAAAACACGGTTGAGGGTTTAAAGGTTGAAGGAGGAAATTTAGATGTAAAGGTTAAAAAGAATTTCCCAAATCAAGGCTTAGGAATCGGACTACAACTCATTTCTGTGTTGGAATTTTTGAAATGGCCTGGACCCATTGTGGTTTATAATTTCGGAGAATGGACTGATGGAGCCGAGTTTCTTTTGAATTCTAATGTGAATTCAGCTAGTTTCGATGGATATCAGGCTTCAAACACCAATCAATTGGAAAATCAGGACTTCACTCTTTCTGCAGCTTAAAAGGCAAGTTTAAGTTAAAAGATGAAAACTTAAAATTCAAAATTTCAAAGAGAAAAAAAAATTAAAAATCATTTGTTTTATTATTATAATATAATATACAAAAAATGAAAAGCATAATATTTCAGATTTCTTGGTTATTTTTTCATTTAAAATTATTTTTTAAAAGAAACTTTTTGTTTCCCATAGTATTATTTATTAATATTAAAAACGAAATCGTTCAGATTTTCCATAGTATTATTTATTAATATTAAAAGGAAATCCTTCAGATTTTCTATTTAAAAAAAATATTTTTTTCGATCAACATGAGCAAATTTTGATCGATCTGCGACTTATCCTCCTGATTCGATAAAGAGCTATAAAGAGCTTTTAACTCGGATAATCTATTTTTTGTATTAATTTCACGGTTGGAGTCTTGTGAGTTCGAGATCCAATATCCTGAGTTATTTCGAACTTGATTTCTTTGGTTTTCCAAATAAATCAAAGGTTTGGCAATCAAATTGAAAAGCCCCAGCTGTTTTTCATTAAGTAAAATCATTTTGAATTTCTCAAACTCTTGAATTTTTTTCAAAATATACACAACATCCGTTTCATCCCTAAACTTTTTTTCTGATGAAAGGAACAATTTTTCTTTTGTTGTCAGCTTTTGTCTAAGTATCATTTTGCCTTTCAATGACAAATATTCCGAGAAATCCAAGTTGACCGGTTTAAAATCATGTGATTCTTCACTTTTCTTTTCCTTTAAAGAAAATCGGTTTGAATAATGGTGATCTTTTCCATTGCTTGTTGTTAAATTTGGTCGCAAATCACTTTTCTCAGTTTCATGGTCTTTAAAGAAGGATTTCTGGGGAGTATTTAGATTTTTTGAGCGAATTTTTTTAAATTTGTCGTAAGAGAAATCATAAAGATTGTTCATTACGTGGTTTTGCATTTGGAGCTGATTTTGAATTTTCGTGGCCAAAATCCCTATTATGATGAAAACATTGATAAAACCACCAATGCTAGCCAAAAGATCTCCGAATTTTTGATATTGTCTTTTGGTTTTTTGATTGTTTTTGCTTGAAAACAAATTAATGGATATCAATGGACTATTCACCATCACATAATCACTTAATGCTTCCGTTCTTTCCTTCATGAACCCAGAGATGGTTTGTTCATTGGAAAAAACGAATTGGTCATCATTGATAAAAATCAATTCTTTTAAATATAAATCAACTATTCTGGGTACAGTAGCGCATTGAATGGCTTGAAGCCGCCAATTTTTCGTTACTGGTACCGTGTAATTTGAAACATCATAGATATCATCTTGATAATATAGCCATAAACCTTTATCTTTGAAGAAATTGTTGATGTTTGCTTGAGATTGACAAACTACCCCATCTGTTTCATTATCGCAATAGGAAATCATCACCACAACTGCCTTTACCATTCTTTCATCAAACCCACCTTCCAATTCAAACGTCCCATTCTGTAGGCAAGAGTATTCAGCCAATCCAAGGGTATTAAAAGTTGTAGGATCTGAAAAACTATCATTGGAACAGGGAATTGTTTCTTTGATCTCCTGCCTTGTGATTTGTTTGGAATTAATAGTATCATTGAAACCGATTTCTATTTGAATGAATTGCACTTTGAAGATCGTTGGATCTGAAAACCCTTTGCCGAAGGAATTTGCAACACCGGCTGCGATAGCGAAATTTTGTGGAGTGAGTGAGATCAAACTTGCATGATCATTGGTGGTTGTTTGATCTATGACCGAAGGATTTATTTTGAGGACCATGTTGCTTGTAGAGAATAAATAAATGATTATTGCAAAAATTGACAATGAAATGAAGGATCCAAGAAGTGTTGACGATTTCTTACGGTTTTTAAACAGAAGAATGAAAGGAATCTTGAAAAAGTCGATTTCATAAAGGAATGTTTTCATAAATGAACTTAGCATTTTTGTCGTTTGTTTTTTTATTTTATTGTTTTGAATAAAACAAAAAAAAAAAAAAAAAAATTAAATCCTGATTTCAATTAATCTTGTTGTTTAATATTTGTTTTATGAAATAAAATTTTATAATTGTTTATTTGATTATTATTATTATTATTATTATTATTTTCAAAAAAGAGATTTTTTAATAGTTTCATTAATTTCTTCATAATTTTTTAAAGTTGAGTTTAATAAGTTATTTTCCATTGTTGTCCTGTATCGTTTGAATCATAGTTGTCCAATGTTATTGATTTTCCATCGGATCTCAAGCTAATGGCCAGATCAGGGAATCCTGCGGCCTTAATGATGAAAATATCATTGGTTGGCTCAATAACCCACATTTGATTCGAAGACGCCGGACTATTCAACCAATATAAAACCAGAGAAGCACCAACTTGGAAATTATTTCCACTAACATCAATACATTTCCCATTCAAAGGAAGAATTAGATGATTATCTAATGTGATGTTCCAATTTTGCGGAGTTGCAGAGAATACCAACTTTGATTAAAAAATGAAATAAATAAAAAGTAATTATTAAAAAGTTACATTGTTTCCTAAATAGAGCCCATTATTAACATTTTGCAAGCTCGTGGTAATATTCCCAAAGAATGATTGGCATGATGGGCCATCGAAATGAGCATTGCATAAACATCCTAAAATACATAATTTGATAAAAATATTAGGAATTAGTGAAAACCTTTTTGGAGGGAACAAGTTCCATGATTTGAACAGTTTGATGGGCAAATGATATCTTGATAAAGGAAACTGCAGTCCTCTCCAACATATTCCTTTTGACAATTACAATATCCTTCGAAATTATTCAATTATTTAATGGAAAATTTATAAAAGTTTTACCTGTTTTAGTATTGCAGACACCATTGCCGGAACAATTATTTGGGCATTCAATGATTCCTTCTGTGAAATTGCAGGCGTCTCCCACAAATCCAACACCACAAACACAAGTTCCTTTTATTATTTCAAATTTTTATGTTGGTATTTTTAGAAATTACCTGTGGTAATTGAGCAAACACCATTCCCGCTGCAATCTCCTGGACATGAAACCCCTTGCACCTTCCAACTCCATTGTTGCCTTGGATCGCTTTTGTTGACAGGAACAAAGGTTAATTTTGTTGAATCAAGGGCTGGTGCTACAGCGAGAGTCTTGCTCAGATTGCTTTGAATTATGAAACTATTGTTGTCAAGATATGTAACATTCCAATTTTGATTGTTAGATAAAGGATTGTTGAGGCTATATGTAATGATGCTATTGGTTTTCAGATTTGCGACATCTAGATATTTATTGTTGTTGATGTTGTGAATCAATCCATTGGATAAAATCTCCCATTGCTCAATATTTCCCATTTCAACCTATGAAATTTTTTTTATAATTATATATTTTTTTATGAATATATTTGTACATAAATGCCACTGCCTTCATTTAAAAAGTTGTCGGTTCCAAGATTGAACAATCCTGGATGAACACAAATTCCTAAAATTTGACTTACATATATTTTCAATAAAATTAATTTACCAAAAATTTGATCACATTGTCCATTGCAAGAAGTGCAAGTAGTATTTAAAATTTGAGAGCAATCGCTACCTTGATACTTTTTAAAATTTAATTTGGAAAAAACCATTAAATAATTACTCCAAAATAACAGCGGCAGGTTCCATCATAGGAATTGCAACTTCCTTGCAAATTGCAAGCATTTGGACACTGTTTCTTTTGATAGTCAATGACCACATTATTGGCAGGGGGAATGAAATTGACTTTGCCATATTGAGCATAGGCAGTTAAAGTAAAAGTGTTCACAAAATTTTGATTTTTTTGCATGTTAAATTTGGCTTTATAGACCCCAGGAGTGGCATTTGCGATCTTGACAGTGCTTCCACTTCCACGATAAACGGTTCCGTTTTGAAAAGTGACAATGAAAGAAGAAATGCTCACAGGAGCTGGACACCCGAGAAGCAATCTACCATCAGATTCATCATTGAAGATGTATAAATCATGACCAACATTGCCAAAATATGTAAAATTGACTTCAAACCCGTGAGGAAGGGAATCGTTGTTATTAAAAGCAATATCAATAAAACTGATATCATAATCATCCTGGATTTCAGCCCAATTGGTCACTCCAAAGTTATCATGATAATCTTCAACCGTTGAAAAAACAATTCCATCGTTTCCATTTAGGTAAGGCACCTGACTTTTGGTGTAATTTGTCCAATTAGCACTATTATCTCCCCATGGGTTTGTTTTCCAAACTTCAACATGCCAAGGGTTGAAGTATCTGATCAATTTGACTGTTGTTCCGTTGTCTGTGGTAACTTCATAAGCTCCAAGGACAGAGTAAGCATGGCCATTGACTTCATTGTTTGCAGTGTTTGAAACAGTGGCAGCTCCCACAATATATCGGTTTTTGAACAAGTTATCTATAAGATAGAAAAGGTCTGTAGAATTGATGGAGCTATGCCATTGGTCAAAAGTTCTAGCTTGAGAAATACCTGACCACACTGCGGTTTGCTAAAAAATAAATAAATCTTTGAAAAAATATAAAAAATTGTATTGAATACCCATCCACCTGATATAATATCATAAGTTCCATGGATTTTTGCATAATCTTTTTCAAGGATCAAAGGCCAAAAATCCTGCTCACCCTCAACATGAGAAAACCAACTGCTTCTCCCTGAACCTGGGACCCAATCGTCTACAGCTACAAACCTTGGTTTCCCATTGATCAACCAACGTGTAACATAAACATGCTTTGGATTGTCATTCTTATTTTTGTTTAAAAATGAAATAAATAATTATGAATATAAAAGTCATCATACCACATCAACAAACATATTCTTCAGGATTGTGCCATTGTCTCTATTCGCTAACGAGGCAAAAGCTGCGAGAAGATAACAATCTCCTAAACCTCCTTGCCCAATATCTAAAGCTGAGGTGTCATTGGAAAATATATGGAAATTGGATGTAATCGAATGCATGGCTTAATATATAATATATCAAATTTTTGGTGTGTTTTATTAGAAATTAAACTATGTACGTATCCATGGTCCTGTAGTATTGCTTCCATCAACTGAGTTTATGGTAATTCTTGGAAACTCATCATCATCAAAAAGATAGAATTCTGGAGAAATGTTGTAGAGATTGTCAAGTCTTTCGATCAAATTGCCACATTTTGTGGAAGTATCATCAGAAATCTCTTCCTCCCCTTTCAAATAATTATGAATTAACCTTGTTAAATGTAATAGAAAATAATTTACTTTTTTGAGAACAATCAGAGCCTGTATATGAAGTCAGGCAAAAACATTGATTCTTCCATAAATAACCATTATTGCTGCAATCTGGAGAGAGAATTCTCAGGATTTGAAGAACTCTAGCTGGCGAAGCGGAAGAAACTGCGATGAGGCAAAAAACTAAGAAAAGGCCTTTCATATTGTTTGTTTTTTTATGAAATTTATTAAACTTTTATTTTGGTTTTTCTGAATAAATAAATTTTTACATATGGTTGAATTATGTTCATTTTATTAGACTTTTTTTTTTTTTTTTAATCTCCCGCATCTAAAAAAAAAAGTTTCAAAAAATGAATAATTTTTAGAAAAATTGATTTTTTTGAGCACCTCATTTTAGAACTTCACATTTTCGTAAATAAAAGATTATGTTTGCTCATATAAATCCTTTCCTAAAAAAATATTTATTATTAATCAAAAAATGAAAATTTGATATTTTTTCATGCAAAAGAATAAGATTCTGCCCAAAAAACTTAAACTTCCTCAATTTTTTTCAGCTTCCAAAGCTTTTTCCCCTCAAATTTTCCTGAAATCAAGCAACATATTTTTTAATAAAACACCCCAAATCAAAAATTATGTCAAAACATATTTGAAATTTTTATTACCTCATTTGTTTGCCATGATTTCTTCATATATTATTATGACTGTTCAAAGGTTCATTAATCAAATGTGTTTTATCTCCCCAAGTTGCGAATGTCACAATGCCACATTGATAAAATTATACACTTCTTTCAAATTAGAACTTTTTTATTGGAATTTTGTTATCCTGACAACTTATTTCCTAATTTTTGCAGTTAAAACTTATGATTTTTTAAAGTTGAAGGTCTTTTATTTTATCGTTTCACATATTGCTATCTTTATTTTCTATATGTCAAGAAACGGGGAGGATCCAGATGAAAATGACTATGTTCTGAACAGCTTTTTCTCTGTTTTAATATTGACTTCATTTGCCTCTTTCGGAATTTATAATAAATGCAATTTTCCCAGATTTTTCCGAAAGATTCAGTGCCAATTGACTTTTCTTATTATAATTTATGGAGATTTTCTCTTTTCATCTTTTATTTATAATAAAGTTGAAGATTTTTTTATGGAAAATTCGGAAGAAGGCAAAGGAATCTCACAATTGCTGATGTCGCTTTATTTCCACATTTTGCTTTCTGTATTTAGGGTGACCATATTAAAATATTCCAACCTTTCCATTGTGGGGTCATTTCATAAGGATGGTGCGGTTTTCTTTTTTCGTTTCTTTTTGAATAAAATTTTCGCCTTTAATTTTGCTGCTACTTTACTGACAGAACCAAAAAATTGGAAATGTTGGTCACTTTTTATGTCACATTCCTTTTTTTTGGTCAGAGTGTTTTTAACATATGATCCTATAGTGCACCTTTATAAAAAAACAAAGGATTTTATTTTCAATCTTATTAATTTCAAAAGAAAACTGAGGCTGAGTTTCTCACAAAATGAAATCGAACAAAAGTTTCCAATTTATTTAATAGATTTTCAACATATTTTCATAATAAGGATGATGATGTTTTGGATAACCAAACAATGGTATGGCATTAATATTATAGAATTTTACAAAGATTGTAGTTTGGAAAAAAGTGAAAAATTTGTTTTTGATGGCAATATGTTTGCTTTTTTTGCAGGGATCAACTTATTACTCACTGTTATGTACCTTTTATATGAAAGATGGAAAAAAAACAAAAGCCTAAATGTGGATATTAAAGAACTTTGTAATTTCAGAAACTGTTGTAACGTTCTTCTACTTCATTGGGTGTTTGAAGTACAAATGCAAGAGTATTACGCTCTTTTATTACCAAATCAACAATAAAATCAATTTTAATCTTAAAAAATTTCAAGAAGTTTGTGATTCATATTTTAAGTCAATGTTTTTTGTTTTTATTTTATAAAAAATCATTTCTCAAAAATATCAAACCATTTTTATATTAATTTTATAAATCAAATAGTTAAAAAATAA
>Ga0302186_10002565_pt1 | contig 13850 bp, 14 predicted proteins | sample II_Bog_E1_2_FD_198782 | JGI IMG/M metagenome (GOLD analysis project Ga0302186, IMG submission 198782) | Peat permafrost microbial communities from Stordalen Mire near Abisko, Sweden - II_Bog_E1_1 | ecosystem: Environmental > Terrestrial > Soil > Wetlands > Peat | place: Sweden: Abisko... | reverse complement strand
AAAGATTATACAACATCTAATGAGAATTTCGAAATTATAGCCCAAAAATATGTAGGTTCAAGTCCTAAATATCAATACTCCAGAAGCCATTAGCAACCGGTTTAGGTATGCTACTCGATACTTGGAACTCACTCAATAGCCCAATTCAGATATTTATTTCATGGGAGAGTTCAGTTTCGCCAATAATCAATCTTTGAGTAGTTGCTCCCCCTTGAGAAGGTAAAACTTCTGTGAGATAAAGCCAAAGGCGAATTCTAAAAGTGATAAATCTGAGACTCTTTCGGCTAAATGCGAGAGCGAACCTTAAAGATATACTAAATATCTTCAATATCTCATGATCATGTCTCTGCAAGGCGTTGTCTTCTATTAACTGTTTAACCACATGTTCGAAGAGATGGATTTCTCCAAAACTGTAATGGACATTGGCAAGGCAATAAATGACAAAAATCCAAAGATGAAAAAATATTTAGTCCTGGAAACTTCATTCCTCCATCGTAGGGACGATCTGCTAAATTTATAAAAGAAGCACAGCATAAAGATTCTGTTTTTACCTCCTCAGACGCCAATGCTGAATCCTACAGAGTATCTATTCAATGAAATTAAAACTGTTACCAGGTCAAAGGCCTACAAGCACAAGAAGAGCATATCGACCATATTAATCGAGGTGCTGGACATGATGAAAGATAAGACCATGAGCAGCTACTACTCCTGCATCCGCCCCTACATTAAACTCGCTCTCTTAAAGTAGCCATTCAAGTGAATGATAGAAGATTTTATTTGTTATATATTGATTCATCATTTAACAGCAATTGCTTTACCTGAGCATGGATAACTTTAATGATAAAGTTGGCAAAAGTTGGAGCTTAGCTTGAATGTGTGAATTAGCCAATTATATGAAATATTGGATATGATATTACAATGTCTACAACAACAAACAAGTTTAAATTTTGAGCCACCAAAGTGGGATTTTAAGTTTCACATAAACTATTTTCGAAGTTATGCAACAACATTATAAAGGTATCTCTTTTAGATTTAACTTAAAATCCTTACTTGATTCATTAGATAGTTGGTCAGTCCACAAGATAAAATTCTTGTCCCACATACTGCTGCATGATCATATATTTTATCCTCATCCATTTTATTCTTTCATATACGCTTTTCCGACTTCTTCCATCTACTTTTCTTTACTTTTACATACCTACTTCTCGTTTGGTAGCCTCCCAATATCTTCGAGTACATTTTTTTAACTATAATCTTATTGAACTTATATTTTCCAATTTTTATGTATCTATGAAAAATACATATTATTCACTAGAGTCAATCCTTGAGATTTGACTTTAAAATCTCCATGCTTTTTTCAAAACAATGAACATGTGCCTTTAGACCGGAGGTTATTCGTATACTATTTTCTCCTGTAAAACAATAATTCACGTCTAAGCTATCTATATGCATTATCAATATATTTCATTCATTTAATTGTATGTTAATTAATATTAATGGAGGATATGTCAATTTAACTGAGTGAAAAAATAGATCAGTAATAAAGTATAGAGGGTTAATCGAGCATTGCCACAAACAAGGATGTAGACATTGCCATAATCTAGGACACAGCTGAGAAATAAGGGAAAGAAATGAAGTCAAGCCTTCCTCACACTTCACTCGGATAATATCGATCAGATATAGATGGACTCAGAACTATAGCAATCATGGGAGTGGTCTTCTCGCATACTTGGCCCTCGGTTTTGCAGGGAGGTGGCATGGGAGTGGATGTTTTCTTTGCAGTTTCCGGTTATTTAATCTCCAAAATTATCTTCACAGAGTTGAGAAAATCGCAATCATTTTCTTACTACAATTTCTACAACAGGAGAATAAGGAGGATTTTTCCTGCCTTGATTACTGTGCTGATCTTCGATTTTACTATCGAATGCATATTTTACACTCCATCAGAGTTAAAGTAGGCATCAAAGACACTTATTGCGGGAACTCTGATGGGAGTTAATTTCTAATTTATGTATAAAATCCGCAATCATTTAAGTGGAGCAAACCCTGCAATGCTACTTTGGACTTTGGGAGTTGAGGAACAATTTTACCTTTTGTGGCCTTTCCTTTCAATTATACTTTGGAAATTGCAGATGTGGAAAGGATTGACTATTATTGGAATTGCAGCTCTCTTCTTACTATTCACCTACAACGCCTTTAGTTTCGAGATATTTGGTTTAAGAGATATTTGGTCAGGAATGGGTGCATTGGCATATTGGCAAATTTCGGTAGGATGTTTTGCGGCATATTACTAATAAAAGAAAAATCAAAAGAAATAATAGGAATAACAAAAGCTATTAGGAAGGAATATAAATGAAATAAAATAATTAAAACCTTTAAGATAACAAACATTGTGGGAAAAAACAAAGAGCAAAAATGGAATCATTTCTTCTATTGCAGCAATTCTGATATTCGTTTCTATCGTGATGCAGGGCAATACTTATTAAACTTATTTTACTTTTTGGCATATTCTCATTGTATTGAGCTCAACAACCTACATGCATTTTAAAACAGGTATTTTCAATGAATTCTTATTAGGAAATAGGATAACCAGGTTCATCGGAAAAATCAGTTACTCCTGGTATCTATTCCATATGCCGATTCTATAAATATAATTTCGCAATCATTTATTCTCACAAAATCGATACCTCTAAGCATTTGTTGGCTTCGCCCTAGCTGTAATAGTGACTTTCGGCATCTAGAACAATATCAGATGGAGAAAATCAAAATATGTTGTTCCTGGTCTTGCGCTAACGATGGGCTTTTTACTGATATTGTTTATCACGGTCTACTTCTTTCCTGAATTCTGGACTTCTTGATTGTTTATCATACAATTCTAATATTTGATCGATTGAGTGACTTGAATAGATAATTGAGAGTCTAAGACAAAAATCCTCAGACAGGACAAAGTCAATAATAATCTTAACATTGCCTAGAGTGCAAAGGACCTCTGCGGAGCGCTCCAAATCTTTCATAACTCTCACAATATAATTTTTAAATTTTTCGAGTTGGAAAACTCATTTTAATTGATTTCCTTTTAATAAATGAACCTCGGCTCGTTCTAATTTTTTACTCCTAAACTGAAGAATTCTTTTGGCTCATTCTGTATCTCACAACATCAGATTTATGGATTCACCTTATGTATTCGATATTTAGGAGGATTACTAAATAATGTATAATAATTTGATTATCCTAGTTTGGACGTCTTCGAGTTCCATCTTCTTTATTTTAAGTTTTTTCTTTTTTTCCTATGTTTTGCCAGCCATGGTTTCTTCCAACAAGTGATCTAGCACCTTTTCTATTTTATTGAATATATATTTTAATAGATATTTTAATATTCCCATGACCACCACCACAAACAAAGTTGAACTTTAAACCACCACCAAAGCTGGATTTTAAAATGCTCCTAAGCTATTTTCGAAGTGGTCCTACGACGACATAAAAGTATCTCTTTTATCATTTAGATCGAAGACCCCTGCTTTATTGATTACATTGCTGCTAAGTCAACCAAGGCCCAAGTTTTCGTCCCACATACTGCTGGCCGATATCAAAGCAAGAAATTCAGAAAAGCTTTATGTCCAATAGTTGAAAGGCTAGTGGGCTCGCTTCAATTCCACGGCCGCAATACCGGCAAGAAAGTTAAAGCTATCAGGATAGTGAGACATGCTTTTGAAATTATTAACCTATTAACAGGCAAAAATCCCCTCGAAGTGTTGGTTAACGCTATTGTGCAGGCTGGACCTCGGGAGGATTCGACCAGAATCGGAGCTGGAGGTGTGGTAAGAAAACAGGCAGTGGATGTGTCTCCTATGAGAAGAGTCAATCAGGCTATTTATCTGATTGCTCAAGGAGTACGAGAGCATGCCTTCAGATCTCAAAAGAGTATCGCTGAAGTCCTGGCTGATGAGATTATCAATGTCGAAAAAGGCAACCTTCAAAGCTCCTATGCCCTTAAGAAAAAGTAAGAAATCGAAAAAGTAGCTAAGGGCAACCGTTGATATCTAAAACTCACATTCAATCCATTTAAATCTTCCATTATTTTGGATAGTATAATAACAGGCAGACAGTTAGGATTGTTATTTTCCTTTCAATCTTAATATTAATCAACATTTTTTCTGATTTCAATCAAGGCAATAGACTGATGTCCATCAGAACACTTGAGCTTAAAACAATTGTTATTGGCGTATTTTTAATTGGAATATAAATTCGACCAGCAAAGTTATAATAATAATGAAAGAGTCAAACTAGAAACCCTCTCAGGAAGAGATAGACCCTGAATTTGACCACTTTATCACGCTGACAGCCAGACTATTATAGGATCTTATTGAGCAGGAGGGCGTGGAATGTGAATCCATGTTTAACTCTTCACTGCCGTCAGGTATCACTCTCGTAGATTTTCTTCGACGCATTCACAAGTTTACTCAATTTTCGAAGGAGTGCTTGCTAATAGCCATAATATACTTGGACCGCTACAACATGAATGATTAAGACTTCAGCCTAAATTCCACCAATGTTCACAAGATATTGCTGACTTGTCTCCTCCTGGCCACCAAATTTCAGGATGATCGATACTACGATAACAAAACCTTTGAGTTTGCTGGAGGTGTTAATGTTGCCCAGCTTTATCGATACTAAACGCATATTTTCGAAGCACTGGATTTCAATCTATTTGTTGATGAGGAATCTTATAATGAGTTGCGGCAAAAATTACAAGACGCATACCTCAGCGAAAATGCTGAGCATGAGGACGACTGATTATATATTTTTTTCAATTTTATGATATAGATTTTATTTATTTCGATATCTTTCATGTCTTTTTGTAGGCTTAAATTTTGGTCCAAGAAATTTATGGATATGATTGAAGACGTTATAGAATATAAATTTATATTGATGAATGAGCTGATTATAAAGCTTATTTAAGTTAAAGTTGGAAAATCATTTACATAAGCAATTTTCGGAGAAATTTGTTGTAAATAGAAGTAACATTATGATTGGTATAGCTCTTCAATACTATCTCAAATTTTATATAGGCTTTTTCAAGCTTTTTTAGAAACATTCATGAAAAAGATTTTATAAAAACAGTTATGTTATCAATTTAATTATTAACTGTATCCCAATTCCATACACGATTTCACCAACTTGAGGATCAAAATATATCATCAAAATAATTTGAAATATCAATCAAAAGTGAATGTATACCACAACAGTTCAACTCATTTCAGTCAATAACTTAAAAGTTAGCCATCTGGTTTTAATCAGAATAGATAGAAGTGGGTATTGATTTTTGCTTGGCTATATTACTAAATTGGGTTGACTGAACTTATAATAAATAGAGTTTTGGCACAGGAATGGAAAGACCCACCATACTTGATCTCCAGTATCTCCTCTCCAGACTTGCAGAGGGTCAAGAGTTCGGCTTTAGAGAACTACAAATACTGGAAAGAACTACTTATGGACTCAATCAACCTGGTTTCATCAGCAGCGAAATGGCAAATTTAAGCAATCAGATTTGGTTGGTTTTTGGTCAGCAAGGAGAGCAATACTGGCCTGCTCTCTCCTATCTCATCACTAACTTTAACTATTAAAGTACTAGACTAATGGCCCTTGGTACTCTTGCCAATCGGATTAACCGGTAGTGGAACAATATCGATGAATTCAACAAAAAGAATATCAAGTAATACATTGTTTGCTTGATCAATGATACGATTGCAATCGAATCATCAAATGAAAGAAACACTTTACTGGCACGGGCAAATGAGGTCTTAGTGGCAATGCTAAAACATGAATGGACTGGCCTCTTTAAAGATTTTATTTCTAATATGCTTGAAGAGGGGGAGGAAACTCCAACTTCTAAATTGGTTAACAACTTCAGCATTCTTACTCTGTTACTTCAAGAAAGTTTAGATTGTTGGGATGGCAATATGACTGCCTAATAAGCCGAAACCTTTCGCAACAGTATTGATGATGACATGCGCAACATCCTAAAGATCGCTAGTCGTTGCTTACAGAATAAAATTTCTGTGGATAGAATGCTTATCATTCCACATTGCCTTTAAATGCTGAGTTAAACTATGGAGTGTATGCCTGCTTATGAATTATTCAACTGCAACTTGATTGAATTGCTGGTGGAGCTATTAGAACAGGGGGAGTTCTAGAAGTAGCTGAGACGTTGCTTCTAAAGTATATTCAACTTCAAGGAACGTTCCAGCAATAATGAAAATCACAGCAAGATCGCTAGAAAACTATTGTTGGTATTGGAGGTTTTTCTTCATAGATTTGAGGAATCATCACGCCCAGTAACCCATGCAGATAAGCAGAGCACATCAACACAGGACTCGTTCGATGAGCGAAGAGTCAGCAATCGAAGAGAAGCTACCTATCAACTGAGTTCTCAGTTGTTGAATCTGATGCATCAATTTTTGGGTAGGTATGTGCCCTATATGGACAAAACACCGGATCAAAATGATGTCGAGGTGGAGTTCGACGGATTCACTAAGATCCACTTCTCTAAGGAATTATATGATTCCTTGGGCAGAATATATTGGAAGATGGTTAATTTTTTGAATAAGTTTATCAATCTGTATGTGAAATTCAATCTATTGCCGGATGAGGATGAATAAACCGTTGAGAAGGAAATCAAGGCTATTGAGTGCTCCAAATTTGTGTTGATACTAGTGGGAAAACTAAAAATTTCTCCTCAACCGCAGTTATCAATCCTGATATAATAATTGCTGATGAGTCTACCTCCACTTTCTAAAGAATTTAGTAAATTTTATCTGTCTTTTAACCTTATCATAAACAACGGATAAACTTACGGCGAGTGCAGATAGTTTAGTTATGAGAGTAGTTCTCAGTTTATCAATTTAATGGAGGTTATTATGAAAGATCCAAAATTGGTGAAGATCTACGCATAATCTATCGAAAACCAGTTGCAAAATATTAAAAAGATAGAAAATGTATAAGTTCATAAGAATGTGAAAAGTACAATGGAAAATATCTCTCCTAAAGACCTTGGATCTCGTGTTAGCCAAAATCAATTATAGATATAGAAGGTTATAAATATAATTAATCGGTTGACATGGAGTATGGTCATTGCATTCTCTGTAAGTGAATCTTTCCCATAAAAGATACCTATCAATGCCTATATAAATAGTTTTACTAAAAAAATTCATATGCTCGATTCAAGTAAGCTTTCACTGAAAAGATGTTATAGTTTGAACTCAAAATATCTGATGATGGCGTCTCCTTTAAGTTTAACCTTAGCCAGCCATCGTGGAGCTGTCTTCGGCTGTCTCTAAACCACCAAAAACGATTTAATGAACTAGTTTATTATACTGATGCTCAGTAAAATGCTTATGAATCCTCATTTTGTTGTGTGTGGCATCGAGTGGAATGAGATTATGCTGTTGATTGAAAAAACGCATGAAGTTGAGAAGGGTGGAGCTTATGAGGAGGAACTTATTCAAATTTATCCTGCCTTGTATTCCTTCTTTTTTAAAAGGATGGCAACTGATAATATGAGAGACAATGTAACTCTCAATAATATTAAAAATCTAGTTAACCACCTCATTGAGTAAGAGTTAAATAGTTTTTCAATTTTTGCTAAGCAAGTACAGGTGATAACTGACGGACCTGATATCAAACGAAGCCTCTTTTACTTTTCCAAGCTTAATTCAATTGCAACATATTTGATTAAAGTATCTTCTTCATCTTAAACATCAGGCATTAAGGGTTTGAATTATTGCATAAAGAATCACATCAACTTGCTGAAGGAGATAATCAAAGTATTTTAATACAAATATTTTGTTTATTCGAGTTATCTCAAGGGACAAGCAAGATAAAATTTCTAAAATAGCGATATAAATCAGTTTAGATGTGGTTATAATGTGATTGTGCATGAAAATGTTGAGTTGATGTTAATTAAAACCTAATTAGAGGCAGGAAATCAGGACCTAAACTATCAATAAAAGAGAAAACTAATTATTGAAGAGCGTTCTATCCATATTGGTCGCTGCTGGGAAGCTCTCACCAAGGATTTCTATTAACAGACGGAGTACAAATGTGATTAGTACCTTTCATTAGCGATTCGCTATTATAAATGGTTAATTTACATCAAGTTTGCCAACTACAACGACGTAATTAATAACTCGATCACTTAAATATGCGTCTGCCTCAATCAAGAACCTTGCCAAAAATATGAGTACCTCAAACTTAAAAAGTATATTTTTTGGAGGGAAGTAGTTTAACTATTTCTGTTTAACTTGAACGATGATAACTGCCAGTAACTAATGAAGGTTTTTGAAGAAGTAAGCAGTGGATACGCAAATTTATCAGCTACTAATGTTTAAACTGTGATGGAGCTTGAACAGCTCGTTTTTAGTATGCTCAACGACCACTGCGACGATCATTTTTAGAAAGAACCAGCAATATGGAGTTTCATTATCTCTATATTTAAGAATAACTTTGCAGATTTGTTCACTTACACAAAAAATTAAAACTTTTTTAAACGAATCAGCCAAATTTTCCATTATGAAATCATTTTGGCCAGCCGATGGAGTCGTCCTATCTTCAAAGATCCCCGTGAACAGCAAAACAAATCGAACTCTGAAGTTCTTTTCCTATCCCTGCAAATCTTTGTTATGAACAATGTGCCTATGAGTCATCTTGAGCAAGAGTATCATGACAATTTACTGATCAAGCTGTTTAAAGAAAAAAAGGAAAGTCTGTTTGTAGATAGGGTTCGGGACTACGTGATTTCCATCAATCGAATGGTTACGAATACTAGAAAGTCATAGGGCGCCTTGAAATGATTTCTCTTACCATATTTTACTTATTTCTTCTATATTTATAGAATGAAAATATAGAAAAACAATCAACTTAATACATTTTTACCGACCATAATCAATCGTTCGGTGGATCATGCAAAAAATCAGTCTTGTATTGTACCTTCAGAGAGGTCAGGTCCGCTTCATTAGAAGATCAACACATATTAAAAGTTCATGATTAAAAATTTAAGCAAAGAGCCTATTGAATACGATGAGCAGAGCAATATTCCTAAATATGTTTTCGCGGACAATACGGACATGAGTGATGGAGTTACTATGAAATCTAAAAATCAATTTTGTGAAAAAGCAGAATCTCATGTTAGAAAGATCAAATTAAATAAAAGTGAAGAATTATTATCGAAGGCTAAAGAATTAAATAACAAAAATTTTACTTTTAAATTAAGAGGGCAAAAATCTCAAAGCAATTTACAACTAGCTGAATCCACATAGCTTCAACCATTCAAATAAACTATGAAGCTAGTATATCCAGCGATACAAAGTGGCCAGCCAAATTTCCATATGCCATTTAAATAAAATTCCTAAGAGCTGCGCAAATATAAAAAATACAATTTGTTTCGCAGCAAATGGTTTGCTGAGCAGCATGAATGATATTTATCCAAATTGCAGATTTATAATGATGAACAATAAAAATGGCACTATCAATGAACTCAGCTTAAAAGAAAATCTTTGAAATTACTATTTATTGTGATTTTGTTTTATCCACTCTCAGTCGATATTTACTGATTTGCAGGCAGTTTTTCATGGTCCGAGAATGAATTCTATCCTGGCTTGAAGACGTCATAGGTTCTGCGAAGGTTAAGAGCATGTCTTTTATCTTTTATGTTGGGCATTGCGGTAGAATAGCTTCCCTGACTGATCAATATCTTTGGCTCGTGGCCTTGTGAAGGAATTAGGTCCCCAACCGCATCTTATTATTCACTTGAATTCATTTCTTCGATATCCTCAGGTAAATTTGTTAAATATTTCCGATACTCATTATGCTATATTTTACTCTAAATTTTAGCCAACTCTTTTTTCTTCAACTTCATCTTTTCCGACATTTTCTCCACTATCATGTCTCGATGAGCGCTTTCTTAAAGATTAGCAATTTACTTATGGTTGTCCTTGCTCAAGTAGACATTTACTTTGTTTACATTAACATTGATATTATAATTTTCTTTGAGGAGATCCAATTATTTTATACTTTTTTTATGGAGTTATAATATTTCTTTCTGCAATTTGCTTTCCTATTAATTGAGGGTGATTAGAGCATCTCTCAGCCCTTTTGAATTTCGATTCTAGACCTTTTTTATGCGATACGTTTTCTTTGAACTTGGCGGCTTCTATTCTTCTTTTAGTAAGCTTCTGTTTGATTTTTTACTAAATTACTATTTTGTCTTATTTCTAGATGGCACTACAATTGGCTTATACTATGAGTTATGCCCTTTCTATTGGCGAGATTGGAGAATAGGTGTATCGGCTATTTTGATTTCTCCTTTCTACATTTTGGAGCAGGAAGCATAATTATTTTGTAACTGCTATGACAGTTTATATTTCTATCCCTTTTATCTAATTATATCCCTCAAATTATTATTTCGATCTGCCATTCCCTTGAATCCACTTTTCTTAAGAAGCAACAGTTTACTATTTGATATCTATTTTTATTGAAAACCCATCTCATTTTTCAGTTTTACATTCAATTATTCCTCCCCTAATTTGAGAAGATGCGGCAGTAATACATGAGTTGTTTTCGTGCTACGAGCGCCCTTATCTCTATTATATTACAGTTTATGACTTTCCACTAAAGGAGGAGGCAATTAATTATTCATAAATAGCTTCGATAAATTATTATACAAATTCGAGTACTTCATAATTATTTTGAGTTAAAGTTGATTGGCAAAAAAAATATCAAGGAGATATATCTTCTCTTTCAAGCAATATTGAAATATTCTTCTTTAAGGATATGGGTAATACTTCCGTTTGATCTTTTGGATGACTCATAAGCTGGATCCTTGATTTATATCGGCTAAATAAAAAAGATGATACGTCACTGGAGGATCGTAGTCGATCAACTAGTTCTCGAGTGTTATTAATTTGTTATGATATGATAGGAGCATTATCGTATGAGAATTATAATTTGCTCAAGGTAGCTTCATAGGGAGAAACATTGGGGTTTTCTTCAAATTATCTTGCCAAAGGAAAATTAGGAGGATAATTAGATGAACTTGAGCCTGCCGAATTTTTTGTAAAAGGATTAGACTCCGTTTTTATTTATTAATTTGGTATATAATTCATCGCATTATTGTTGAAGGTAATGTTATTGTCATAGTAGGAGAAACTGTTGTTGCTTTAATTTCCAATAGCTATTTAGCATTTTTCAACAATAGATTCGTCTACATACTCCACTTCTTTCGTAAGATTATAGACTGTGGGCTAGTATTGAATATTATACTCTATTGGTTCAACAATTGGTCTGATTAGATACCCTTTTTTAATTTTTTCAGCCTCCTCGCGGTAGGCATTTAATTTATCTGTGAAATGATCTTTAATGGGACTTCCTCGGATTTTTCTTTTATGTTTTTTAATATGTTCCTATTTATCAATGGCCTTGTACTGACTTTAGCAAACCACACAATATATGATATTCTCCTGTATTTTCCCTTCGCAAAGTGAGTTTGCAGCTTCACTGTCAAAATTCATACTTGTATCATATTGGGTTTGACGTCTTACAGTTAGCATAGGTTGTACTAAATAGCCTGGAGGCGAATAATACGGAGGAATCTGATATCCTGAAAAAGGTGATAATACTCGTCGATATCCTAATGGTAAAGTTTTATTGTTCAAATTTACTATTTGTGAACTGCTCTGTCCGATGCGATTCGCTTATGATACTCTAATTGAATGATTCAAAGACGGTATTTGCTGTGGTTAAGCTCTCGAAAAACTAGGATTATAGTTATTCAAAGGGATGGGTTGATACATGGAGTTAATTAATTAACTCGTTTATATTTTATCCATCCATTAATAATAGTAAATATAAATATAAGTGTACGAGCAATACTCGTTGTTGTAAAGGTCCTCATTGCAAACAGTTAAATCCATCGATGTAACGAAAGCCGGCACCACCTCTCATAATAAGTCGTCAGCTTGAAATACCTCTGAATCTATCTTTTTGTATCATCATTTAAGATGTTCATATTATTAACGTGATATTTTAGTGCTTATCTGAGGCTTCTACATTATAATTTATTCAATATCTCTTAGTCATTTCCTAGTACTATCTTAAGAACTATTATTATTTTTGTTAAATGATAAGTGGGATGAGATGAACAACATAGGAACTCATTCAAATATAAGTCCTATACTCATATATATAATTTTGATCCATAATCTGCCTCCTTTTAACTTTCTGCTTTCGTGATTTAAATAAATTGCAATGAATAGCTAGATGAAGATGTCAGTTTACTTCTAATCAAGACCTTATAAACAATCATAAAAGTATCTAAAGATCTGAATTCGAAATTTTCCTTGAAACAACTAATCTACCTAATTTATTTTATGAATTCAATTTATTTCCTTTCTTGCCTTTCTTTTAATTGAATTTATTTCCACTTATTTTATATGGCGGGTTAGATAAATGTGCAGTTATTTGACGTAAATGGTATTTCGCGGCATTAACTAATAATTCATCAAAGGATTAATAGATGATTTAACACCAAAGCTTTCGTAAATACCGTCATGTTGCAATTGCTCTGGGAAGTAAACAGTCGATGTATCATAACAATACTGGGAAAGTGCGAGCTCACTCTCTCTTCTTCTTTCAGTCTCTGCAGAACCTATAGGCTGATCTTTTGCTAAGTTAGTTAGAGGTATCTCATAATTTATATAGGTCTAGACTAAGATACAGGAGATTTCAATAATATAAGCAAAACTCAGCTAAATTCGCTGCGAACAATAGCGTATCTTCTGTCTTAAACAGAAAGCTCATCATCTCAAAACAATACAGTTTCCCCTCTCGCGCAATCCAGCTGCAACTACTCTTGCCCCTATTAAAAATGTGGCCGTTCATTTCCGAATTCCACTGGTCTAAAATTTCACGACCAGTTGGTTCACTGTAGTACTGACAGCCCCTCTCCACATATCTTTAAAATTTAAATAATGGCCGATGATTGAAATGATGTGCGTTTGCTTTGCTATAACCAAATTATGGATAATTGTTATTTAGATTGGATGTAATTAATTCAGAGAAGTGAAATGTAGTCCTAACCAATTCCAGTCAAACTGGTTATCGTGGGGGATGGCGCCATTGGTAAGACTTGCCTTCTTGTCAGGTATTTTCATCATCATATAGCTACGCGTAAAACAAATTCCCCAAGGATTACGAGCCCACAGTATTTGATAATCTTACCACCACTCTCAAAATTGATGGACGTATTATTAACCTTGGACTATGGTACATCGCCCACGATTTAGGGATACTGCAGGACAGGAGTAATTCGGAAGACTTCGCCCTCTTGCATACCCTGGGACTGACATTTTTATCATAGCTTTTTCTGTGATAGATCCTAATTCCTTCTCCAATGCTCGTAAAAAGGTAATAACATATCGATGAAGTGGTATCCATAAATTGAAAATGTGGTGCCTGAGGCAGTAAAAGTATTTGTGGGAAACAAAATTGACCTACGTGAGTAATACACCAAAAAAGCTCAAGACCCCAAATCTGCTCCAATTGCAAAGGAAACAGCAAAAGTCGTATTTGAAAATGAATTGAAACGCAAATATTTGGAATGCAGTGCCCTAACACGTGAGGGTTTAAAGGAGGTGTTCGAGGAGTCGGTGCGTTTAGTGATAAAGAAAAAGGGAGGATTTAAAACTGACACAAAACCTAAGAACGAGGGATCTAGCTGTAATTGTCAGCTTATTTGATGCAAATTCATGACCTCTTAATCTAATATATGCTCGCCTTATAAATTTTCTCCATTCTGA
>Ga0302186_10002563_pt1 | contig 13861 bp, 14 predicted proteins | sample II_Bog_E1_2_FD_198782 | JGI IMG/M metagenome (GOLD analysis project Ga0302186, IMG submission 198782) | Peat permafrost microbial communities from Stordalen Mire near Abisko, Sweden - II_Bog_E1_1 | ecosystem: Environmental > Terrestrial > Soil > Wetlands > Peat | place: Sweden: Abisko... | reverse complement strand
TTATTATTATCGTAAAAAATATTAAAAAAAAAAACACAAAAAAACCTAAAGAAATTACGCAATAATTCACTAATTCAGAAATCGAATTTAATAAACTCTAGATAATAATGTTTTCAAATCTTCAGAAAAATCTTTTATCCTCAAAGCAAAATTGCATGGTTTTCCAATCAAACTCTCCTTTAGGGCAATTATGTAATAAGAAATTTACTTTCTGTTCGACATCTTTGGTAATCATCGGGATTTTGGTGAGAGCATGTAGGCATTCATCTATTTCAACAGGTTTTTTCCACCCCATGATTGCCGTGGAAATGTCAGGGTGTTTTAATCCCCAAGCAATAGATAACTCAGACATAGTGCAATTTAATTCCCTTGCAATTTCTTTGATTCCTTTATGCATGGTTTCCATTTCCTCTGGATCAACTGTAATTTTCCCATAACGAACCTCAAAAAGAGAATTTCTTCTTTCAATCTTCCCCAAAGGACTGTCAGCCAGCAACCCTCCACCTAACAAAGACCAGACGCAGATTTTCCTTTGAGATTTTTGGAGTAATGGCAGATATTCTAATTCTAATTTCTCTCTGTTTAAAAATAAATCAGTTAATTCTCAGCTTTTTAAATACCTATCTAAGAAATTATATTGGATCTGCTCGACAGCCGGAGGGATCAAATCCAATTTTTCACAGATGTCAATGGCTTTGATGATTTGTTCAGTATCCCATTCACAAGTGCCCCAATAAAGAGCTTGACCATTTTCGATTAACCAATTCATTGCTCGGCAGGTTTCTTCCAAGGGAGTTTCCGTGTCATATCTGTGACAAAAAACCACATCTACGTAATCAGTTTGCAGCTTTTTCAAAGAAATTTTTGTGCTTTCAATTATGTGTTTTCTTGATAAACCCAATGAATTGATTTGATGGTTTGAATGTGGGTGACCAAAACCTTTTCCGTAAAAAATTTTAGTTGATAAAACAATGTTTTCTCTTGGAATTTGTAGTTTTTGAAGACTATATCCTAACAATTCTTCGGATAAATTGCCTGAATAAGCCTCTGATGTATCAAAATAATTAATCCCTTTGTCGATGCTTTTTTTTATCAAATCCGTGTAGGTGTCTTTTCTTTTCACATCATCAAAACCCATGGTTCCGAGCCCTAATAAAGAAACTTTGATTCCAGTTGAGCCTAAAGTCCTATATTCCATGTTATATTTTTTTATCTCTTAATAGGGATTTAAAAAGGTTTTTTTAGATAATTCATTAATTTCAAAAACCAAATTATGCGAAAAAACCTTTTAAAAAAAAATTAGATATCAAATGTTTTCCTGTTCAAACTCAATAAAGATAAAACAAAATTATCTAAAAATATCTCGAACCCCAAATAAAATCCAAATCCAATTCCAATGAGCGGAAAGGTCAAGCAAATGAACAAAAAGAAGAAGGTGCCTCCATAAAAACCATTTTTTATTCAATTTCAGTCTTATATTTTATTTTAGTTCGTGGCCGATGGTGTCTTCCATGCCGAATTGCATTCCTTCCTTGAAAGAGCCATTTCAGCCTCCGGATACGCAGGTTTTGAAGTGAGAGTCACTCCAGTAAAAACCGAAATCAGAATCAAAGCCACAAAAACCCAAGAAGTCATCGGTGTTGAGGGTCGAAAAATCCGAGAATTGACATCTTTGATTCAAAAAAGATTTAATTATAAAAAAGATGGTGTTGAAGTCTATGTGGAGAGAATCCCATTTAGAGGTCTTTGTTCAGCAGCTCAAGCCGAATCAATCAAAGCCAAGTTGTTACTTGGTGTTCCAGTCAGAATGGCAGCCAATTCTGTCACCAGAGCAGTCATGATGGAAGGAGCGAAAGGTGTTGAAGTGGTGGTTTCTGGAAAATTAAGACAACAAAGAGCCAAAAGCATGAAATTCAAATCTGGATATATGATTTGCACTGGTCAACCTAAAATTGATTTCGTCGATGTTGCCATCAGACATGTCTTCTTCAAACAAGGAATCATGGGAGTCAAAGTCAAAATCATGTTGCCACATGACCCTACTGGAAGAAAGGGAGTCAAAACTACTCTTCCTGATACTGTGACTATTCATGACCCAAAACCAGATAATGAAGAAGAAGAAATAAAACAACAAGAAGGTGAACAACAAAATTAAATAAGAGTGTCAGGCATGGATTTTAAGACAATGAATATATAAATTTTTAAATCAAATCTGAATTTTATTAAAAAAAATTCTCTTATTTTTTTTTTTTTTTCAAATGGCATCCTGCCTAAAAAAAAGCACCATTTCTTTTCGCTTATGAACTGTTGTTTTTTTTCATCAATTTAAACTCAAATTTTTTGTTTTTAATACTTTTTGACTTATTAAACAATAGTGTTCCAAAAAAAATTTTAAAAAAAGAAAAAAATTTGAAGATTTTTATAATTTGTTGTAGCCTATATTGTCCAAATACTCCCTAAATCATGAATAAATAAAATAAATTGTAATTTTGAAAATTACCACAAGTTAACGCAATCATTATAGCCAGGAACTGGATAAAAAGGCGAATTTTTGTCAATTCCTGGTCCCACAAAAATTTTATCCAGGGTAAGTTTGAATGCATCATCTGCAAATTATTTTCTTTAAATTTTTTCAATAATAATGTTACCTAACATTCTTGGAATTAAACTTTTCAACAATGGACTTGACTCTTCGAGGCAAGGATTTGTATTGACTTCAATAAGCCAGACATCATGATTATTATCGATCATAAAATCGAATCCGAAGATTTCAAATGAGTGAAATCTTTCATTTTTATCAAGTTTCTCTTTAACAGATTCGAAGGTCAATTTCACAATATTTTTGATTTTTGGAATGATTGACCCTTTCATATTGAAATTATATCTTTCCTTCTCGAAACATTTCTCAAAATTTATATTTTATTGTATTTTTTGTGAAGTTGAAAATTACTTGAAAGTTTTGAAATGACATTTGATTTCCAGGCTCAAATTTTTCATAAGAATTGGAATTTTTCTGAACTGCATTGTTCGTCAAATGTATGAATTTGTTATCTATATTTTCTTCGTTGTCTATGTTGTAAATTTCAGAAGAAAGTCGAATATATCCTTCCCTATTTATTAATAAATAAATGTATTAGTATTAGAAAAAACAACGAAAAATAAATTATTGAAAAATTTCATCAATAAGAAAACCCCTAGAAAATAACCTGAAGAAATATAGATTTTTTTTATGATCAAAAAGGACCCAAGCTCTTATGTCGAATTTTCTTCCATTTATGAGCAATGGTCCTTCCATATATTTCTGAATTACAAACCTTCGGGAATAGCTTTTTTTCACTGCTAATTTCACTAGAAATTTTTGAATAAGATTTTCACGATATTTGGAAACTGTTGATGGGTAATTTTTTAGAGAAAAATAATCAGTCGGTCGTTTTGTTTTCAAAATCGGACTTTCTTTTTTTCCGTGAAAATGCAAAAATTCATTTAATTTTTCAAGATCGTTGAAAACGAAAATTCCTTGTCCTCGATTTTTACCAGCCGGTTTAATCAACCACATATTTTTGCCAGTGAAAAAAGAGTTTCTTTTTTTAAAATTACCCAAATCTTTCAAAATTTGCTTTTTGTAATTATCATGAGAATAATCTTCCTCATAATTTTCATTCATGAAAAATTTAATAAATCTTCTGAATTCTTGTTGAAACGTTGGACTTCCCAAATCTAAAGTAAAGCTGAGGGGGATCATTGAAAATAATGGATAGCCTCTAGACTTGAAAAGGAAAAAATTAGATAAATACCAAAACTTTTTTTACATAACAAAACTCTTTGAGATTGTGAAACAAATAAAATTTATTGGAAATTTCCCTATGGAATTCCAAATGATTCACACATTGTATATTATGGTTATTCATTGAAAGTGCATTATAATTAAGATTTAAAGAGGATGGGGACCATTTGAAGTCCACAAAAGTTTGGTTGTTTTTGAGTGAAATCCAATTTTTCTTCCTTTCCATTATTTTTTGTACCAGGTCCCCATTGTTACCTTTTTCAACTTGAAACTTAAAAAAAATGATTTTTTTTAAAGGGTGCAAATTGTACCACTAAATAATCAGATTTTTTCAAATTTGTTGTGGAAGAGCCTCTTTTCAAAATTGGAGTCACCTGCTTTCTGAGGGTTTTTATTATTCTCTCAGGAGGTGGATAAAATTGTTCTGATGTTTTATGTTGTCTGTTAATAATTAAAAACTAAAAACAAAATGTTTTAAAACTTTAAATTTCTTCTTCCTTCTGCTGTTTTGGGTGGATGTTCAAAAAGGACTTTTGAATTTATTGAATGGAGAGATGGTATTCTTCATTAATTTGAAATTTTTAATTTAAAAACTTTAAACTACTTGATGCTTTCTTTGGAAGAAGGAATAATGAAATTTCGAGAATTCCGTTTTGAGAGAAAGTGTGAGGGAGTAAATTCCATAAGACTGGTAAAAATAAGAAATTAATATTTTTCTTGTTAAGTTTTTTTTTTCTTCCTTTTATTATTTGAATAGCTTATATTTATAAAAAATTTTGTTGGGTTTAATTTTTACTTCTATTCAATATAATAAATTTGGGTTTATGGGGGGATGCTTAACATTGAAAACTAAGAAAGTAACTCCTGGCTCAAGTTCTTTAAATAATCGTTGCAGTAAAAATTGTTGTCATTTTTAGCGATCAAATTTTCTCCTTCAGCTTTTATGGGTTTGAATCCTAATAAAATACTAGACGACTACATTTTTGATGATAATTCAATTCTTGGAAAAGGTGACCCAATTTTCTAAATCAAAAATAGTAAAATTTAAAAAAGGTAGGTTCGGTACAGTATATAGAGCTACACATCGAAGATCCAATATAACAAGGGCAATAAAAATTATTGATAAAGGCAAATTTTTTCAAAATTTCGTGGAAAATGAATTTGCAGATGTGGACGAACTCATAAAAGCCGAATTTGAACTTCTGCGAAGCATGGTTTATTTTTTAAGCTAAAAAATTAAAAAAATATCAGAATTATTAGGAACACCCAAACATCTTAAAACCTATTGAATATTTTTTGGATCGTAAAAAATTTAGTCTGGTTGCAGAATTTTTAAAAGGTGGAGAGCTTTTAACAAAAAAGAACAATTTCGATCAAAACATCATCCGAGAAATAATGAGGCAAATTTTAGCAGCGATGAGTTATTGCCATCAGAAAAAACTTGTCCATCGGTAAGACCCTAACTTAATTTCTAAAATTTAGCATTTTCAGTGATTTAAAGCCTGAGAACATTTTATTCGTGAGTGAGGACCCAAACGATTTCCAAATAAAAATTATTGACTTCAATATTTCATGTTTTATGAAAAAAGCAAAAATGAAGAAAAATTGCGCAGGATCAGTTTAAGCTTTTGATTTTTTAATGATGAAAATAATTTGTTTTTTAGAGTTTTTACATTGCTCCTGAAACTTTAAATGATATCTGCACTTTTGCAAGTGATATCTGGGCTTGTGGTGTGATATTCCATTTGCTAATGGTGGGGCATCCACCTTTTAATGGAAAAACACATGATGAAATCATAGCGAAAATAAAAATTGGGAAATTTGATATTGAAAATGATGAATTTAAAGAAATTTCAGAGAGTGCCAAAGATCTATTAAATAAACTTTTGGAATATGATTCTGAGAAAAGAATTACAGCTCAAAATGCGCTAAATCATGCATATTTTAAGGAAGATCTAGATATAAAAGAGATTAATTTTGGGAAAAGAGCGAAAAATTTGGAAAACTTTCACGTAAGATGAGAATTTTTTGATAATTATTTATCTGTTATTATTTTAACAAAGATTGACTGCAAATTAATGCAAGGCATTTTGTCTTTCTTTTACACCTTCATTGATTTAAATAAAGAAGAGCAAGAAATCAGACAGATTTTTCTGAAATTCGATAAAAATAATGACGGATCCTTGACAAAGCAAGAGATAATCGAAGGTTTTATAAAATTTCTTCTTTTTGTGTAAAAAAAAATTTATCAAAAAAGCTTATAAAACATTCGATAATGTTGGGAATATCTATGAGCCAGAATTTTTTGAGAATCTATTCAAACGAGTGGATCTCGATCAAAACGGGAAAATTAATTATCATGGTAAAAAAATCACATTTAAAGAGTTTTTATGAAGATTAAGAGTTTCTTTTGGCATTAATTGATAAAAATCAGGAAATCTCTCATGAGAAAATTAAGAAAACATTTGCTCTTATGGATAAAGTGTCTATTGTTTTATTTCCAAAAGATAATAGATAATTTCTTAGGATGGAAACAATTTGATTTCTGTAAAAGAGTTAAAAGAAATATTTAAAGGAGAAGAAATGATTCCTGATTCCATTTGGAAAGAATTATTGTCAGAAGTTGACGAAGATAAAGATATGAATGTATTAAAACCAGAAAATTAATAAAAAATAATTTTTTTATTTAGTTATCATTACCTGAGTTTGAGAAAATGATGAGCAAATTAAGAGATACACGTCAGAAAACTTAAAATAATTTTTTGCTTTCTGAAATAAAAGGAATATAATTCATCACATTTTCTTAATTTTATTATGTTTGAGATTTTAGTAAATGTTTAAATAAATTGATGTGTTTTTAAAAGATGAATATTAAATTTTTTTAGCAAATTATTTCAATATAATGGAAATTTTTCTATATATTCTTTGCAACTTAATTCTTGATGATTCTTCATGTTTCCCAAACATTCAACACAATAAGTTTTTTTGCAGAGTTCACAATAGAAAAAATTATCGTCTTTAGAAATAACATAACGAGATAAGCAATTTTTACCAGGACAAACAACCAATGTTTCAGAATCCTGGAATTTCCTTAATTCTGAATATTTTTGATATGTTTCACTATCTAAAATTATTTTCAAATGATATTCAGATATTGGTGTTCTACAGTTTGACTCTGGACATTGCAAATAAAACAAGATGTCATTGAAATTTTCAATTGTATTTGGTAAAATCATTTGCAGACATGGTAAACAAAAACTGTGTTTGCAAGGCAAAACCAAAGATGAATTTGGGTTTTTTTCACAAATAAAACAATGGCGTGCAATATCTTGCGAAATTTTATTCCCCAACTTTTCGAACTCTTCCTTATAACTTTCAGGGTGCTGGATCTGCTGCTTTAAAAAAGGGACTTTTTCTCCCAAATCATCAACAAAACTATCTAATGTCTCTTTTTGCAAATTCGACCCTTGAGTTATCATAACTAACACAAATTTCAAAAGTTTTGAATATAAATGGTTGTTGCCATATATCTTCTCACAAGTATTGATTTTCCCTTCTATTTCTGGGATCAGTTCGACAATTGCTTCATTTTTTTCGCTCAAAATATAATCAAAAAAAAGAGCCAAATAATAGTTTGAAGCCAATGCAAAAAATAGTAGATTTTTTCCTTTTTCTTCAACTTTTTTCATCATTTGCTTCATTTTGTTAATTTTATTTTCATCTTTTTTTTCTGTTAGAGCATTAAACAAAGCTCCATAAATGTAATTTATCAAAAAAGTTTCGTCATTTGGATTTTTCTTCATTTTTTTCTTTAAGGTTTCACTTTCTTCATTTATTTGTATAGCTTGATCTATGTTTATTGACATAAGCAGAGGGCAAAATGCATCTAAAAATTCAACTTTTTTATCCAATGGCAACTCTATATCCTGATTTCCATAATAAAGGTCAATCCCTTTGTGAAATTCACCTTCAATTATGTGGAAATGAATGAGCTTTATTAATGTATCTGGTCCCATTTTTTTCTTGAATTTTATTTCCAAGTCTCTCAAACGATAACACCATTGTAAGGCTTCTTTGATGTCACCATTGATCAAGGCAAAGGCAGCTTGTTGATCACATATTTCCATTTTTTTATCAGGACCTATATTATCATTTTTCTCAAAAATTTCTGAAGCTACTTTGCTATATTGCTTGGCAACTTCATGATTGAAATCCATAAAAATATTAATTTTCGTTAAAATTTGGTCAATATTATTTTTTTCTTCCATCATTGACTTCGTTACAAGGTCTACAAATTTCTTCTCATTGGGCATTGATCTTTTTAATTTTTTTAATGAATTTCTCACTGATGAAAATTGCGGTCGTTTCGAAGGAGAATCATTAACCATTTTGACCAAAATATTAGAAAGCCAATTATAATTCTTTTTAACATATTCCAATTTCTGAGATGTTTTTGTGAAGGTGTCAGGAGTTAGAACCTCAATGAAACTTTTTCCTAATGAATAGACATCTGCAAGATAAGGATTATAAAATTTAGCATCTGTTGTATTTTTATGAATGGCTTTGACTTCTGGTGAAGCATATTTCCTACTCAATGCGTCCAATGTTTCATTGGGTATCAGTTTTTCTTGAGGATTTTCTTGAACATATCCCGCTCCGAAATCAATTATTTTATATATGTATTTGCCTTCTTCGTCTTCTGTTAAGATTAAGTTCTGTGGCTTAACATCTCTTTGTGAAATGCCATTTCTCTCTAATTTAGCGAATTGTTTACAAAGAGCATAAAGAATGTAGCAGAGCTCCTCCTCAGTATATGCATTATTTTCGCTTTTTCTCAATAAACACATTTTCTTTAAGTCCGCAATGCCATTTTCCATCACCAATGAATAGATGGGAACTTTATTTACTTCCCTACGGTATATTCTATAGAATTTCAAAAATCTATCATCTGTGTTCAAATGTCTTACAGCCCTCAGCACTTTATTTTCATTTATAATCCCTCTCAATGACTTCTCATCCAAATCCTCAGTACTCTTTATGTCCTTTATCGCCAAGAATTTTAAACGAGTCTGGTCATATGCTTTATAAACTTGACCAAACCCTCCTTGACCTAAAATCTCTAAAAGTTTGATTTTTTTGGGATTAAACTCTTTAGATTTTTTCTCAAGGTATTCAAGCATACTAGCTTTGTCTTGATTTTCGGATGTCCAAACCCAACAAGTATCAAGAAAGACTGTTTGTTCTCGAGGAGTAACTTTTTGGTTGGTTTCTAAGTACTTTTTCTTGAAATTATAAGCAACTGATTGATTGAGGTTTGCCAATTGACCATTAAAAACGGCAGTCTTTTCGTTTGAAATAGCAGAACGAAGAATTTTTGAATTTCTTAAAAAGTCAGGTTCCATTATTTATAAGCTGAAATAATTGCAAAAAAAATAATAAAAATATTATTTTTGATGATTTTTTATAATTTTGTTAATTTTGGAAGAAGAAAAAAACACGATTTCAAAATAATTTTTTTAAATTTGAATGTTTTTAATTTATTATATAAAAAACTTTAAAAATAAAAAAAAATCGAATTTTGTTTAGAAACCTAAATTTTTAATTTTGAAAAAAATATTTATTTTTGCCTGTTTTTTTATTTCGCCTCTTTTTAATATTAAAAATCAAGAAATTTAACATAATATTTTTATAAATTTTAATTTGAAAAATCGTGGATGATAAATCTTGGGGGCACGCATTATCTAAAATTTGGGATAACATTGATCTATTTAGATAAATTATTTTGTTTTTCAAATATTTCCAAGCAACGAATTTTTATTTTTCACATATACTCGATCCAGACTCTTCCTTCAGCCAAAGACATGAACACTTCCATTTCTTAGTCGTTCACTGTCATTATCACCAAAAAGAAGCATTATGAAGGTATTTATCTAGAAAAATTATACAAAAACCACTTCATCAAATAATAGGTCTCTTGGAAAGAGATGAGATGCATATTTGACAAACTAGTAAAATGAATGCTTTGGGCCTTTTTTTATTTGGTCATTTTTTTTTTCCCTTAATTTTTGTTGTTATTTTTTTTTCTTTTTTTTTTTCTTTTTTTTCATTTCTGCCATAATCAGGTACTTTTATAAGTCATTGTAATTTTAAAACTTCTCTTGAAGGATGAAGTGAAATGGTTTTTTATTTTTAAACTCAATTGCATTTTCCCCTTTTTTTTCTTTTTTTTTCTTTTGAACTTATTTTCAAACCTAAACTATCCTTTGAGTACTCATTTATAAAAAGTTTTCATTTCTAAGAAATGTTTAATAAATTTTCTCTGCCAGCGTTTGCTGTTTTCTGAATGATTAGAAATATTTCTTTTCTGAAAATCTTCCACATTTTGAGCTTTAAAAAAGTGCCTAATTTTTTATTATATATTTTTATTTATTTTTCAAATGCATTGGAAATTTTGAAGTCATAGGACTTAAAAAAATTATACAATGAAGCAAAAAAAAAAACATAAATTTAAACAATTTTTGTTTTTTCTTGGAATTTATCAATTTTTTTTATTATCCAACTGTTAGAGAAAAGCCATATCCCAAAATTTCTTTTCCAATATCATTATATTTTGAAATGCATTGTCAATTTCTTTTTCTTGAAGGCTATCTGCTTTTTGAATTTCATCATTTGTGATGGATTCTAATTTTTTTACATAAATGGAAAAATCGTTATTATTCCATCTTTTTGAGATTTTTTCATACGGTCCTTCAGAAAGACCTAGATCCCAAGCTCTTTCATAGACATATTCTATAGCGAAAATGCTGAACAGTTTCATTGAATAGGTACTTTTTCTCATTTTTTTCAAAAAATCTAAATATTCGAAGCAGTTTTCATGAATTTTTGGATCAAGCGAGAGATTTCTTTTTTTTAATTCCTCCTCGAACCACAATTTTTCATTTGAAATTGCCTTCAAACCATCAATAATAAAAACAAAATGACTGGAGGGAGCCTCTTCAAGAAGACTTGCAACAAGTCTAGTGAATTCCAAAACAAAAGCATAATCCTGTTGGAGCCATCTGTTAAATTCCTTGTCTTCAAGCTTGCCTTGTTGAATCAGCTTGAGAAAAGGATGTTTGATAGCATCATTAAGAAGGGTCTGATGTTTCTCAAAAAGAATTGCTGTGTTCATTTAAAATCTGCTTAAAATAATAAAATTTGTACTTGTTAAAAATATTTGAAAAATTAAGAAATTTTTTTAATAATAATTTTTATTTAGATAAATTTTTCAAAGTTGTTTTTCTTTCATGAAAAAAATTTGAATCTGAATTCAATCGGATTGCTTTCAAACTTTGTCAGTTTCTTCTAATGCCTAAAATATATTTGAAATTTAAAAAAAGAAAAAAATTTTTTTTTTAACATAATAAATCTTAAATTCTTTCTGAAAACGAAAACCGATTGGAATTTATCTTAGGGCGAGAACTTATGATAATAATTCGAGGAATTCATAATTATAATAATCTAAAAAATTATTTGAATATTGATCAAAAATTTCCATTTTTTCACCTGATCAAAAATATGCCTATTTCAGATGAAACTTGAAACTCTGTATTGCAGTTCTGCATGCACCTTTAACTGAATCTTGCTCTGATTAAGTGGTATGTTTTTTTCTTTATGGTTGATTGAATTAATATTTCCATAGATGATCATTATTCGTGAATGGAAAAATCAGGGAAAATTTCTTTTTCATTTTTGTTCTTCTTTTTTTAGTCTTTTTTGTTTTGGAGAATCTTTTTTTCTCTCTCTATAAAAATTTCGAGAAGCTTTCAGAAATTTTTATATTTCAAAATCTCTTACAAAATTATTTGTTATAGCTTTTTTCTATTTAAAGCTTAGAACATTTTCATTCTTTTATTTTCAAAATCCCAATTTTAAAAATTCAAGCTTGAAATAATTTTTTAAGGTTTTTAAAAATTACATTTTTCTTATTTCGGTCTTTAAGACTGTTGGTCATTTTTTTTTGGCATCTAAAAAAAAAATCTAAAGAAAGTCTCAGAGAACATTTCCTTTCTTAATTTTGAATCTGATATAAAGCCCGAATTAAAAATTTCATTTTTATTATATTTTTTATGTTTTTTACTTTTGGCAAACAATGAAAAATTTTACTTTTCAAAAATTGGAAACGAAAAGAAGTTTCATCTTTATCAAAGTTTTCTTTTGTTTTTTCAATTTTTGTTTCCATCTATCGATAAATATATAATAATTTTGAAAAAAAAATTCAAAATTATTATAAGCAAAATGTGTTTCCAAGCTGTTTTAGATTTTTTTTCCATTCTTACCTCTTTTTAAAGATTTTAGAGGACCTCATAAAAATAGTCAAAAGAAATTTTAATTTTCATATTGTTTCGAATATTGTTTCATCCATTTCATTTTTTGGTGATTAAATTCTTTTCAGAATTTTTGACACTTTAAAAACTTTATTTAAGCTTTATTTTTCTAACAAATTTCGTAAATACCTCTCTACTAGTTAAAATCATTTCTTTGAAATAGGAACTAATATCAGGGTGATGTTCAATAAATGGATTTTGGATTAAATGTTAATGTATTTTAAGAAATTTTCAAAATATACATAAATTAAATGAAATATTGATTTTTTTTATGAAATACAAATTCTTAGTTTAAACAATATTTTTTTTTTTTAAGAATTTTATTTGATTCACAGAAATTAAAGAAAATTATTTTTTGCTAAATGATGAATAGTTGCAAGCAGCTGTCTGCTGCACAAATTTATTTGCCATCCTTTGAACCCTTTCTTTTTTTTCTGATTCATTGCTACTTGAGCCTCTAATCTCCTTTAATTCATTTAAATATTCATTATTTGTGCCATAATTCTTCATGGCAACTTGTTCCAAATTGTCAATATTTACATTTAAATTAGATAATTCAATCCAATGACCTGCACTTAAAAGCAAAATTCCTCCAGTCTTATATTTTAAGAGAGCATGCCCAACAGTTCCTTTTTTATCTTCAATCGACCATAAATTCTCATTTTTTTCATCCATTTGAAATCCTGTTGTATTTGTCATAATTGTCAGAATAGATAAACTATAAATTTGATTATCTGCTTTTTGACTGTTAACTCCGAAAACCACTGTGCCTCCCATCGCATGAATATTTGTTATGCCAGTTTGGCATAATTGTCCAACCATTTGCAACTGTTTTGAGGGAGATTCTTCAAGGGATTTAGGCAAAAAGAATAATTCCATGAAATCGCTACACTCACCCAATTTTACAAAAGGGTTTGGACCCAATGTTTCACTCCAATCGTTAATCAATGCTTTAACAGCAAAATCACTGCACATCACCATATGACCTCTTTCCAATAAATGATTTATGAGTTTTAGTGTTGAGTCTTTTTGAGGAAAGTGATAATCGGCTCCCGAACATCCGGAGCAACATTCAAAGTTAAAAAGAACGGAATCAGGATTCACTTCTTGCATTTCTTTTGCTAAACCTTTGATTTCAATGTTTGTACATACATCTGGATTTATTAACTCGTTGAAAAAAGTTGTAATTTTGTCCAAACCCAATGAATATAAAGACACTCTGCCACCAGGAGCTACTTGAGGAACTTGTCTAAATAAATCATCATAACTAGCACCCGAATAAGTCGTCACAATCACTGAAAGCAAAGGTTTTGAAGGGTCATCATTTTGCGGGATTTTGAATAGAATAGGGCTCTGATTAACTGGATTATTGCTATAGCTATTTTTTTTATTAATAGACGAACTTGAATTGCTTGAAGAGTTGGAATTTTTGTTTCCCATTAATGAACACAGGAATTTTTTATTTGTCTTAAAATTTAAAGCTCTAATTTATAGTACTCCATTTCTGGGTCATTCTGATGTAAAATTAATTTATAAATAAAAAATCGATTTTTTTTTTAGAGAGAAAAAAAATAAGTTTTTCAAATTAAAATTTTTAGAGCTCCCAATTTTTTAAAGTTTTCTTTATATAATTGTGATTTTTAAAAATTATTAAAAAAAAAAATTATGAAAAATATTTTTTTGTTTTTTTCTTTATTTAAATACTTTTTTA
>Ga0302186_10002558_pt1 | contig 13868 bp, 25 predicted proteins | sample II_Bog_E1_2_FD_198782 | JGI IMG/M metagenome (GOLD analysis project Ga0302186, IMG submission 198782) | Peat permafrost microbial communities from Stordalen Mire near Abisko, Sweden - II_Bog_E1_1 | ecosystem: Environmental > Terrestrial > Soil > Wetlands > Peat | place: Sweden: Abisko... | reverse complement strand
TTTACGAAAATATAGTTTTCATTAAAATTTTGTAATTAAAATTTTTTACAGTTGTTTTTAATTTTTTTTTTTTTAATAATTAATTTAACGAATTAAATATTAAAGTAATATATAGAATGCTTTTTTTATTCAAGCGATATTATTCTTCCATGCTCAACTTCTGAAGAATGGAAAAAGTTGCATTGCCTCTTGAAATTAACTCCTTCAAATATTGCAATTTTATTTGAAAAACCTTTTTTTTACTGCAGAAAACAAAGTGACACATTGAGTAAATGTTATTTGTTGATTATTGTAAGGATCTACGACTTGTAGCAATCTATTGATATCTGAAGGTTCTTTTCCAACATCCGTGGAGATCATGAGTTGATTAAATTCCTTCTAAAATAAATTCTTATTATTTCCTCAATGAGTAAGAATTAATTAAAAATACCTCATCAACAATTCCGTTGTTATCTGAATCGACTTGTTTAAACAACTTAATAAATTTCCGTAAGAATTTTTCATGGCTTTTTAATTGAAAGTCCAAAATTATCTAAAACCTATAAAAAACTATGATAAAATATCAAAGAAACCTTTTGGAAAGCTTGAAATTCAATTTTAGGTTTTTCTTTCTCTTGCATTAGTTGAGATTGTTCTTCTCTTGAAAGTTTCTTGTTAATATTGTCTTTCATTAAGTTTTTCTGAGAAAGAGAGCTGTAATGATTTCTCAATTTTGCAAGAAGATTTTCAGCATCTGATTGATTGTACATATATTTAATGATGTCGTTGCATTCTTCTTCGTAGATATACCCATTAATTTTCGAATCTAAAATATCCTTAATTTCAGCATTGTGTTTAAACGGATATTTTCCTCTTAAATACATCTATAAAAAACCCAAGTAATAAATTAGAAATAATTTATTAATTACTTTCAACAATTCTGAAATTGTATTTTTCACTTGTCCTTGAACAAATCGGAATTCCTCATCACATTCATTCCTTAAAAGCTTTCCAAAAACTGCAACATCATTATCTTCCTGTGAAAATTTTCTAATTCCATTAATGATTGATGTTGCCCATTCAATAATCAAGCTCTTTAACCCATATTTTTGATTTAGAAAGGTATACATGTGTTGCTCCATTGTTTCTCTTGGGAGCTTGCATTCTGCAGATTTTTGATCGAATTTCAGTTTGGACTCATAAATCTCTTCAATAAAATCTTTCAATTGTTTTAATGTGAGAGTTTTTCCAGAAGAACCAATCACATTGCTCATTCCATTATCTTTCGCTGATTTATATTGTTGTTTTTGGGAGTTGGTGTTTTGTTTATCTGAACTTAGATTATTTAAATAATTCTGATTGATTTGATAATTCGTAAAATCTTCTTGTTCACTTAAAACTCCTTTGGGAATCCCTTGTTTTTTTATCGATTCTTGTTCATAATTTCTTAGGAAAAGAAAATTGCAATTTAAATAAAGTTTATTTATTACGATGTTTGATTTGCAGAATAATTATTGTTTTTTTCTCCTTTGGAATGTTTTATCAAGAGATCTAATAATCTTTTGTTTTCTTCTTCCATGTTTTGAAGTTCTTTCATCATTTCTTCTTTTTCTTGTAATAATTGCTTACAAATATATGATGATAAAGGTGTTTGGAATTTATTTATATTTACATTGTTTTCTTTTTCCATTTTTTCGGCGAGCTCAAGCACCTGTTCAGCTTCTTTAAACTTTTCCTTATCTTGAACGTGAGCATTTTGTAGATAATTTATTATTGCTTTGTAAAAAATAGTAAAAAGTTCAATTTTATAAATGAAATAAATTTACAAGACATATCTTTAAAAATCATTGCATGAGCATCATGGATGCCTTCTAGTATTGTGACCAATCTTGGGTCAATTGTTGTAGTAAAATCAATAAGTTTCATAAAACACAGTTCAAAAAGGGCATATTTAGCCTTGAAATCCAAATATATTTTAAAGAAAAAGAAATTTTAACTTTTGTGATATTTGTGTTGACAAGATGAGCAGGTAAATCAGGTTTTAACTTGTTGCTTAGATCAAACATCACATTTTTGACGTGTTCATCAAATTGATCGGCTAATGATTTATCCAAATCATTATCAAACTCTCTTTGAAGCTCTCGAATGATATCATAAATTATTGCTACCCCTTCCAAATCTTCTTGTTTGAGTGTAATTTCCTCTTTGTTATTTTGGTTTGTCACATTTTTTTTCTTTTCAAAAAGAGGAATTTCATTCGTTTTTTGGTTTGGTGGGAGCTGCATATCATCCACTTGTTCCGAGTTGAAAGATGGTTTTTGAGCCTGAATGCTGTTCCTCATTTTCCTTTCTGTGAATTTAATATCTAAAAAATACAACTTTTAAAAATTTTAAAATGAATTTCAACTCGCTCCATTTAAAATTTCAAGTTTTGGGAGTTCCTTTATTAAATTTTCTTCTTCGATCTTAAATCCAAACAAATAAACTAAAATTTGTTATACTAACCTTATCTCTCAGAGTGATAGTCAGGTATCTGAGGCTGGGAAGGGATTTTAAACCAGGCAAAACACTTTCAATCTAAAATAATTAACATTCCTTTCAGTTTTCAAAAACAATACTACCGATTGAATCATATTGTTGGAAATATCTAATTCTTCTAAAACTCTTAAGGAAGATAAATTTTTCGGCAAGTCAGTTAATCGATTGCCTAATAAGCTCAACTAAAGAATTTTGGAGGAGGTTCTTATAATTCATAATTTAGAAATAACCTGTTTCATATTCGCAAATTCTGAGAGTTTTGGTAAATAATCATTAATAGAGGAGAGTTGTCTAAAATATAAAAGATAATAACGATTTTTAGTGGGAGATTCAATAAATTAAACTGAAATTCTAAGTCAATGCTGGATGTTTGAGGGTTTTTTCTCAAAATTTCGTTTAACGTTTCCATTAAATTTTAAAATTCGCTATTTTTAAAATTAAGAAATCTGTTAAAAAAAAAATCAAAAATGAGAATGATAACATGTTTTTTTCTCTATGAATGATTTCCTTTTTAACAAGAAAAAATAAATGAAGGTTTTTTGAGATAAAAAATGGAATTTTGAACTTGTATTTCAAGAAAAATATTTTTAATATAATTTATTTTTTCAAAGAGAGAAAATTATTGTACTACCTACCACTATTATAAATTATGAGAAATAGAAAGGCCTTTTATGAGAAGTCTGTTTGGAGTAGCGCAAGTAAACCATAAGACAAAATCTTCACTGCTGGAAACTACTTATATTTTTTCTATAAATATTAATGTCTTTTTCTATCTCTCAATATTCCAACTGCTTCTTCAGAATGAATATTGAGTGGGATAATGCCTATAAATAAACTAGAATCGGAATAAAATAAAATCCTCCATTAAATTATTAAAACATGTTTCTGTTATGAATTACTTCATAAAATTTCTGTTTAATTATATCGACTCTTGAATAAAAAAAAAGAAAATTTAAGTCAACCTATCTAAAAATGATTATGAGAAATAGAAAGGTCTTTTACGATGAGTCTCTTTGGGAGCGGATTGAAGCTAAGCTGAAGACCTGGGTGGATAATTTTTTATTTTTTTTTTAAATTAAGATTTAAAAGCTTTATGTTCTTATGCATGAATTGCTTCAAGCTCAAATGTGCTCACCTTTTCTATATAAAATTTTGATCCTAATCGAGCATCTCCAATTTTTGTATTATTCAATCCACCCAAACCTCGATTTCCTCTTCACAACTGTCTTTTTCCAATACTTCCAAGAATTGATCCAATATTTCCAGGTTATATTTTCAAAAAATGGCATTTTTGTTTTATTAATCACATTTAATAAGGTGCATTCAGTCTTATTGAGTGGAAATGTCACTGTGTTTTTGGCGTTGCTTTATTTAGTTTTTGCCATTGAGATTTTTATGGCAATCTGGGCTTGTCTTATTATCTACAAAATTCTAAAATCAAAAAAAAAATCCTCAACTTTTTTGACTTACTCCTTGAAGATCTTCAGTTGGTTTGCAATCTTCACAAACACAATTTTGGCATTTCCATTTTTCAACATTTTGGTTAACGCGGTTTATTGCAGGCCAGGGGATGTAGTTCATATTAATATGCAATGTTATTCCGGTTTATATTATATGCACCTCTCTTGCGCAATAATAGCCTTTATAATTATGTTATGTTTTTGTCTATTGTTTAATTATCTTTATATTGATTTGAATCCAAATTCACAAATTCCTTTTGCATCGCCTCAGTCAACAATCAATTTCAGCAAAATGGGTGCCAAACTTGGCCTGGAATTTTATTTTGCCTACGACTATACTGTAAAATTAAAACTTTGTTTAAAATAAATTTAATTTTTAGGGATCTTTGGCTATACCATACATTTCATTATTGACGATTTATTATGCAACTTTGCTGTCTTCCCGTTATTCAGCTCCACCACACTACAACAAATCTGTATATTATACGTTAATTGTCTGTGAAACAACTGTGTTTTGGGTATCTTGTATTGGAGTCATACAATCTGTATGTTTCATAATTATTTGGAATTTAAATCGTTTTTAGTTTTTAGTCTTTGGTAGCCCAGAGGACATTGGCTTGTTTTATATGGCGATTGGATCTCCTTTAATAGCAGCAACTTTTCTCAAGTTACTCGACTACAAAACATGGGGAATCATGAAAAAAACAGTTAAAAATATCAAAAATGATGTTGATGTTCAAAATTATATTCTTATTCTCATAGATTTAATTGAAAATAAAGGTTATATATTGATTTATTTCATATTTTAATATCATTTGTTTTTGTTCAGATAAACTTGAACAAAGAATTAAATTGGAAGGAATGCTTAAGATTCATATGAAAAACTGTAATAAAGCAGTTGATCAATGCGTTTGCTCTTTCTTAGCTCAAGATAATTGTAACACAATCAATTTTAAATTAATTATTTCTTGTTGCAGTAAAAGAGGAAGAAACACCTGCAAAACAAAAACAATGGTATCTTTTCATTAAAAGTATCATGATAGATTCCCTTGAAAAATTTCAGAAAAGTCCCAAATTGCATATTCTAAACTCATACTTGCAGCATGAAAAATTGAAAAACAAATTTAAAGCTCTTTTTGAATTAATGATCACTGAAGAAAACAAACCAAACCTCCAAGAGGAATTCTCCATTTATCGATATAAGTTAGTAGATTCATTATTTTAAAGAAATTAATTGTTTAATTTTAAAAGAAATCTAATTGAAGAAGAAATGATAGAAAATGACCTTATTAATAATGAGACAAAAGGCGTCGATGTTAATGTTATTGTGCATTTTCAAAATAAATTTGTTTTGTTTCAAAATTCTATTGAGAAATCAGTAGATCTCCATTTAGAATTTTGGCGTGAGCTTTTGGAAGAAAATCCTGATATTCAGAAATTGCAAATTCTTGGAAGCAAAATCACCAATAACGTTGAAAGCACTTCTGAGGTTTTCAAAAAACTGAACGAACTGAATCCGAATCATATAAGATGTTTAGAAATGTATGGCAACTATTTAAAAGCAGTAGTGAATGATGATAGTGAGGGTCAAAGAATTCTAGAAAAGTTGCTAATTTTTAATTTTTTAATTTAAAATTTCATCCAGAGCTGACTATGTGGTAAAGAGCTCAATTGCCAATAAGCAATTTATTGATAATGATAGATTAAAATATGGAGAAAATAGCAACACTTGCATCGTCACATGTTCAGGGAATTTCAATTCAATTGGAATAGTTACAAATACCAACAGTGAAATTACGAGAATATTAGGATATTCTACAAATGATATCATCGGCCAAAATATCAATAGAATATTGCCCAAAGTTCATGCTGATTTGCATGATGGATTTATGCGGGTATACTTGGAATCATCTGAAAGCAAAGTGATTGGATCAGAAAGGTTGGTATTTCCACAGAATAAGCAAGGGTATTTGGTTCCTTGTACACTGATGATAAAAGTATTGCCAAATCTTGATGAAGGGATTCAAATTGTCGGTTTTCTCAAAGACCTGGATATTTCTAGCTCTTTAGTGAAAACTTCTTCTGATGAAGAAAAAGTATTTTTATTCATTTATCATAAAATAAATGACAAATTTTCAAAAGGTTCATTACATGATATATAACGGAGAAAATGGCATTGTCCAAGGAATAAGCTATAGTTGTTATTCCTCCTTTGGAATTCAAGCATCTTTAGTTTACGGAAATACATCAAACACAAATGAATTCACAGTTGATGCAATCGCTCCTGAAATAATGAACCCTGACAATGCTGAGGAATTAAAGAGTGGGTTAATTGTAACATTTGATACAAGTCATATCCAACAAAATTATTTACTTGGACAAGGAGAAAGTGATCAGGAAAGTGAAGGCAACGAAGAAAAAGGAACAGAATACCAGTAGTTTTAGGTGTTAATTAAAAAATATTCCAAAAAAATAGGGAAAAACAAAATAAATACAAACAGACAAAAGTCAGAGCCTATCTGATTGACGAACAAGAATTTGGTGAAAATCATATAAATACCTTGAAATTTGTCGAAGTGAATGAATCTGAAGCTATGGAAAAACAAAAGAACGTTGATGATCAAAATAAGAAAGAAGGGCAAAATATTTCAGCAAGTAAAATACAAAATTCAGAAGCTAAAGAACCAGGTGAAGATTAATTTAATTAATATCTCAAGTAAAAAAAATATATAGTGAAAAATGACAAAAACAAAGGAAATGATAATGAAAAAGAGAATGATAAGGAGAAAGAAAATCGAGGAGAAGGTGATGCAGAAAAAACCGAAAAAGCATCGCACATCTCAAGTATTTTATTTAATTTTAATTTTTGATTACATGTACGTAATAAACATTATATATTTGTTTTAGCGGCGTCCATTAATGAGGATTTGAGACAATTAAAAGATTTCAAAGCAATGATATCAGAGAAGACAGTTCCCAAATCGATCAAAATTTTAAAAAGAACTGTTTGGGCTCTTGGCATGATTTTAATTATCCTGACAGGTTGATTAATTATAAGAATTTTCTGTTTTATCTTAATTTTAAGCTGTGGAATTAAGTCAGAAAATGAGCCAAAGTTCAAGTCTAAATCAAGGAACAACTTCTATTTATAATTCTATTAATCGAAACAGCATTATTGCTGATATTTGTTACCAAGCTCGAAGATTAAACTTATTAGCTTAGTAAAAAAAAAACATATTTATTCAGTTATTTAAATAATCCTAGTAATCTGATTGACACATCTGTAATTTCAGCAGATTCAATTGAAACAGACATTAAAACTAATGTACTAAATTAAATAATTGACCTTATCAATTTCTTGAAAAGCTTGGAAATTTGGTAAATAATTTGCAAAATCTCCAATTTGATATAATCAAAGAGAGAATTGTAATGGATTCACAGTCATCTGATTCGCAGTCATCTGAATATTACAATGTTCAATTTTTGCTTCAAAATGGAGATATTCAAATTTATCAAAATATTTACAATGATGCGCTTTTCCAAGTTTAATTTTTATTTTGAAGGCCATTAAATAAATTTAATTAGTTTATCACATCTGCTTCTTCCTTAGCAAATTCTACATTATCTTCATTTTTGACCAATGACATCGAAGCAACTCAAAAGAACTTGTTTTATGTTCAAATAAATGGTTTAGGAATTCTAAGAAGAGGAAGTGATTATATTGCTGGCATATTCTACAATTTTTATTATGGATTGGCTAATACTTTCCAAAATCAATTTGAAATTATTATGATATTGGGAATAGTTTTCCTCATCTTAGCTATCTGTATTTTGATTCCTATAGTTTTTTCGGTGCATAGAACAAATAATCGTGTTCTTTCTCTTTTTGGAACCATTCCTTTGCTAGAAATCAGAGAACTCGCATCAAAATGCGAAAAATACACGCTAGACTTTTTGGAGGATAAAAATGAGAAAAGAGATGAATCTGAAGAAGGAGATGATGAGGAAGGGGAAGAAGAAAAAGGCATTTTATTTTATATTGTTTTGAATTATTTAAATTTTTCAAAGATGAGGAAGTCTTCAAATCCAAAATAAAAGAAGGAAAAGAATATTTTGAGATGAATAATGAAGATGGAGTTGAAGCAAATCATGATGGAGAGAAAGTAAATATGACTGAAAACAGTGATATCAAAGACTTGAAAGTGAAAGACTCTCAAATGAGCAACAAACCACTAGAAATAAATTTGGTTGGATCGAAATTAGACTCTAAAAACATCTACTCAAAAATAGACCCAAAACCATCAAATATTGCTAATTCCAATATAAAAATGAACGATATTGATATCATTAATTCTAAAAACTCACAGGTGAACTCAAAATCAGCAAAACCAATTGAAGAATCTAAATTCTCAAAGGAAAATAAAAAATCGATTTTCGGAAAAACTGCTGACATTAAAAACGAAATTATCAAAGATTCCAAAGTAGATGAAAAAATGAACAGTAAAATTAATGATAATGAGAAAAAAAATCAGGATAATAATTCTCAAGCCAGCAACTCAAAAAAACCAGGGGAAAACGGGGTCAATAATAATGACATTAAATTGGGAGAGAAAGACAAAAATGTCAAAGTAAAAGTTGAAGAGAAAAAAAATGAGAACATTGAAGATTTTGAGAACCAAAGAACTCAAAAATTGATGAATTCCAAAGACAATAACAGGAAAATCGTGGTTATTCAATTCGCTTTCATCGCTCTTTTATTTATTACCTATTTTATTGTGGATTTTGTTTTGGAGCTTCAATATTTGAATGTTATTAGGCAATCTTATTCCCATTTAAAATTGATTTCTCAAAGAACTCCAATTGTGAAATATACTGTAGTTTTTACTGTTGAACAACTAGCAACAGCGACGATTCAATTGCAAAATAGTTTGGTGTTTACAAATGGCACATTTATCGATGTGAGAAACTATTACACCAATTTCCTTTATGATAATGAAAGGGACATCTTTGAATCGATGACTCAAAGTTTTCCTTCGGAATTTACTTCTTATCTAACCACTTTCGAACTTTATAACTATGAAGATCTTTGTCAAAATTATTACTCAGTTATGACGACCCAAGACCTTACTAATAGTAATTAACACTAAATTATTATTATGTCTTTAATTTTTTAAAAACTGTTAAAAAAATAAAATAAAAATAGATTGTACAGCGGTGTCCAATGGATTGCTGCAAAAAGGGTTAAGAACATCTATTGTTTCGCTTGCTGAAGACACAAGAGATGTTATTTCACAATATTTCGTTGCAGGTATGACGTCAGCTGATATTTTCACTGCCATCAATAATGATCAAACTCAGACAACAAGTAAAAATTATTAGTTAATATATTTTTTAAAATAAAATGGCTTGAAGTTCAACTCATGAGCACTATGGTGCCTGCGATAGATTCTTTGAATCAACTTTTTCTTAGTGATTTTAATTCATATCTGAATGATCAAATCAATATAGAAAATATAATATTCGCAATTTTCATGATAATGATCTTCATAGTGTTTCTTTTCATTTGGATTCCTTATTTAAACAATTTAAACACAAAAATATGGAGAACGAAAGGAATGCTCAATATGATACCAATGGAAATTATCAGCAAAAACGAAAATTTGAAAAAAGCTTTTATTTCAGGAGAAATTTTAGAAGCAGTTAAATAAATTGAAAGAAGACTAACAATAAACTCTTGGAAATTAAATTTCAAAAAAAAATTTATGTGTTTTTTAAATTAAAAAAATAGGGCGGATTTTAAAATTATGTAATTTTTTTAAATTTACTAAATCGAAATTGGCATAAAAAAACATAAGCGCACTGAAAAAAACATGAAAATGAATTTCGCTTATGTTTTATTTCAACAACAAAAAAACAAATAAAAATTATTAAACAAAAACTTAAATGAATTGTTTTATCATTTCAAACATTTAAAGAAAATCAACTTGATGGAATCAATGGAAGAAATCAAAACTCCAAATAAAAATCTCTTAACAATGTCGCCAGGTGCTTCTATTTTGAAACAAGAAAAACAACCTTTGACAAAAAGTTCAAAGAGAGTTCAATTCGGCGAAAAAAGTCAGATCATTGTTGTCGAAAATTGGAAAAAATATAATGTTTTAGTTGAAGAGGACAATCCCCCTATATGCTCTTGTAATTTGCTTTAATGGGCTTTTTGATAAAATAATCTCCTTTTCTATTTTGAAAGTTTATTATGGTTTTTTATGTTCATTTACACTTTTTTTTGAACCTTTCAAAATTTATGAGTTTTTAGAAAAAATCTGTTTTTACAAAATAACAATATGTGAATTTCGGGTTTTGGATGTTCATTTTTCGATTATTTTCAAATTTATGAGTTTTTGGAAAAAAAACCTGTTTTTTTTTTAAAAAAGGGGAAGTCACTGATGAATTAAAAAAAATATTTTTTGAGTTAAATTCTTTTATTTCTTTAACGAAAGAAAAGTGATTTAAACTTTTTCTTTCAATTAATTATGAGATCCTTTCTTGCTTTTTTCATTTCTTTGGGAGAAAACACTCTGATTCCAATTTCATCGATTTGGATTTTAAAGCATTTGGAATAAAGCTTTCAGCATTCACGTTTAAGATTTTGAATTTTTCCCAAATGTTTTTCACATTATTCAACTCCTCTTCCTTGCTAAGAATCCAATCATTTTCTTTTTTATAAATCATATTTTTTTTTTGGGATGAAATTTCTTCAGTTTTATTGAGGTCAAATGAATTATTTCTTCTATAAGTTTTTGATTCTAAATTGGACATTGTCTTAATGACATAGCTCAAATTCAAAAAATCATCTAAAATTTCTCTTTGGATATCAATTTTCCTCTTTTGCATTTCTTTGATAAAGAAGCCTGCCCATTGCAGAAGCTCATATCTATTATTATATTGTATTTTATTTATCAAAATTTAAATTATTAAAAACTTGAGGGATAATTTTGCTAATCTATGATAATTCGCTGTGTTCACAGCTTTTTTATTGGTTATCATATTTGTAAAACAAGTAATTGCTTCTTTCAAATTCTCAATATCATGGACACTAATAAAATAAAAAAATTTTTTTTGCTAATTATTAAGAAAAAAAAAACTTGGATAGCAGCTTTTCTAATTCTTCGTTTTCTTTCTCAAAATTGTGAGGTTTTTGAGGGACGTAAACAACTTCATAATTATTTAAATTTCTCAGTTTTGTGAAGTTATGATCGTCCTTTGATTTTCGTTCGTCTTCACTCAGCTTTCTCAAAATAAATCCTAACAAAATGTTGAGATTTTCTTTTTCGGTTGGATTCAAAATATTCCGATTTAGAGAGTTCTTTTTCGAAAATCAAACTTTATAAAACTAAAAAAAAAAAACATCAGTTTTGATTTTGAAGGATATATCTGAATCTTCATCCTTTCTATTTAGGCGATCATCCCCTTTGCTCAAACCTTTAACTCTTGTTTTTGCTTTTTCTTGCTTTAAATTGTTGTTTTTTGAAAACATTTGGGATTCTTGATTCTTAATCACAAGATTGACATTGCAGAAGTTGAGAGGTTTCTCGGTATATTTTGTTTCCATGGAAAGGATGAATTCTCTCTTATAAATCTTTGGAGGGATTTTTTTTGGAAATTTTCTGGAGTTTCGGAAAAAAATTAGGCCGACGAGCCCCAAAACCTTAAAAATAAAGGGTTTTAAGATTAGGCTTCAAAAGAAAAACGAATTGAACCAGAATTATGCAGATAACAAGAAAAAAACTCAATTCCATTTTTTAAATTGTAATTTGTATTTGCTTTCTGTTTTTATTTGTATTTATCAAAAATTTGAATTTAATTTAAAAATTAAACCTTCTTATGATAGGAAACAATGGAGAAAAAGTCTACAGGACTTAGAAAATTATTAAGATTGCTGACAAACTAAATGAATTTAAAGTGACAAATTTCAAATATCCATTTTTTTTTTTAAATTATATTGAGGAAACAAAATATATATATGTCAAATCCACGTGTTTCTGAAAACACTTTTATCAAATTTTATAAAGCTTTTGTATTTAAAAGTTTGAAATCTGAAATAGAAGCAAATTAAAAAATATCTAAATTTATCAGAAAAATGTCAGGAAGAGAAGCAGCCAAAGAGGCAATTAAGAAACGAAATTCTGGTGGAAAATCAGGAGCAGGTAATTCCAGTTTTCAATCACAAAATATTAAATGATTCTTATAGGAGGAGGGAAAGTCTTGAAAGGAGGTGTTGGTGAAATGAAATTTTTTACCGAAGACGCTCCTGGATTAAAAATTCATCCAAAAACAGTCTTGGTTGTGAGTTTGGTTTACATTGGCATTGTTGTTCTACTTCATATCTGGAGTAAAATAGGAGGAGGATCCCCAAAAGCAGAATCCCCAGCTTAAATTTATTTATTTTTACACCTTAGATGAATTTTCGGTTTTTTTTTCGTAAATATTCGAAAATCAAGAATGAAAAAGGATTGCCTCATCATTAAATTTTAAATTATCAAGAAAGCCTAAATTTGTTTAGAAAATTAAGAAAATGTCCATTATTGACTTAAACGCTTGAATAAATTACTTTTAGTGAATTTAAATTTATTTTTATAAAAATGAAAACTATTCGAAGAACCAGGAAATCTCTCTCTACCAACGATCTTAAATCACTTGAAGACAACCTCTCATTAGTTTTGCTTCCGAAATGCAAATGGGTTCCTGACAATCAAGCACATAATTGCTTTAATTGTAATAAGTCCTTCATTCCTTTTGTTCGTCCCAAGCATCATTGTCGTCGATGCGGGAATATATTTTGCAACAAGTATAAAAAGCATTCTTTTTTCTTAATTGAAAATTTTCTCAGATGTTCTCAAAATTTTTTATCGGGTGCTGAAATTGCACTTTCTGAAAAAGAGAAAAAATTTCGTTTTTGCGATTATTGTTTCCAAGGGTACCAAAATTTCCTGAAACTGAAAAAGAGTTCTTCAAAGGAAAACTCGAATTTGCCTGAAAACCTTCCTCAAATTCAAAATTACTTAAGAAAAGAAAAAGATGATCTTAGTTGTTCTAATAATATAAAACACAGAGTATTTTTTGCAGAAACGACTAATAATATGCCATTTTTGCACGAAAAAAATCATGAAATTGTAAGCAGAAACAATGAAGAAATGGTCACCTACATTTTCAAAAAATTCAAAATTTATGATAAATGGTTCAAAATGCTTTTTGAATTGATTGAAAAGTCCGTTAAAAACATTCTTCCCAGCACCATTAACGCAGATTTTATGGACATCAATAAATATGTTAAAGTAAAAAAAATCCCATACAAAGATGAGTCCTTCACCAAATATCTCAATGGAGTTGTTTGTCGAAAAAACATCATTGACAAAAAGATGCAGACTAAATTTATCTCCCCTCGAATTTTTATTGCCACTCAAATTGAATTGGTAGGAAATGCAGATTTAACAGTCTTTGAGAACATGATTCAAAACGAGAAAAAACAAATCAGGAAAATTATTGACAAAATCATGAAATTAAAGCCGAACGTTATATTAGTCGAAAAATCCATTCACCGTATTGCCTTAGAGCATTTCAAAGAAGAAAATATCATTATTATTGTCAGAATAAAACATCATCTCCTGAAGAGGATCGCTCGAGTCACAAAAGCCACAATAATCAAGAATTTAAATATGCTCGAAAAATTACAGGAAGAAAAAATTTTGGGAACTTGTGATAAATTCGATATCAGAAAATTTTTTGTTGAAGGCTATAAAGTTGGCAACATGATGCCAAAAGATGAGAGTGATTCAGATTTCAAGAAAGAAGATGCTTCTGATGATCCAAATTATTTGTTTATTTAATTAATGA
>Ga0302186_10002556_pt1 | contig 13869 bp, 10 predicted proteins | sample II_Bog_E1_2_FD_198782 | JGI IMG/M metagenome (GOLD analysis project Ga0302186, IMG submission 198782) | Peat permafrost microbial communities from Stordalen Mire near Abisko, Sweden - II_Bog_E1_1 | ecosystem: Environmental > Terrestrial > Soil > Wetlands > Peat | place: Sweden: Abisko... | reverse complement strand
ACAGAAAATTTAAATTTATTCCAAGAGATTTATTTTTTCCCTTTTCCAAAAAAATTACTTTCTTTTGCAAAATTAATGAGGAAAAATAGTAAAATAAAACTTTTTTTGGACAAACCAAATTTAATTTCACGTTGTATTTAAGTTTATGATTCTTTAATTTATCTGAAAATGTTCCAAAGCAAAATGTTTCCATCCTCCCCTCCACTCACAATCTGCTTATCATCAGCACTAAATGCCAAACTCTTCACACATCCTGAATGTCCTGTTCCTTCACCAATAATTGATCCAGTTCCAATATCCCACAATTTCACCACTGTTTCCGATCCCCCAGTTGCAAATATCTTTTGATCATGACTAACCATCAACCCAAAGCATTCATCTCCTTTCTTTGGGTTCTTATTGGTATCAATGCTTCTAATTGGATTCGCTTCTCTTAAATCCCAATAAGTAACTTTCCTATCCTGTCCAGTGGTTAATACGAGGTTTCTTTCAGGAACCACATCGAAATAATTAATCCCTCCCATTCTTTGATAATGAGCACTGACTCTCTTTTCCTTCTGAAGGTCCCAACATAATAAAGCTCGATCTCTTGAGGAACTTAATAAAAAGAGATCATCACCTATTAATTGGACTTTAGTGACTTTATTGGTATGTTCCTTTAAATGAGATATCATTTCTCTACTTTTCATTTCCCAAACTCTGACTTCGCCTTCATGTCCTCCAGAAGCCAAAAATTTCATATTTCCTGAAAGCACCAATGAATTGACTCCTGATTTATGAGCATTATCTACCTGCCAAATCAATCCTCCATTCTCATTTCTGAACATACGAATCTTCCCATCTTGCCAACCAGAAATCACGACTTCATCAGTAATTTGTAGACATTGTGGAGCCCCTCCTCCTTGAGAAACACAATGGCTCGTAACTAGATATTCTGAAACATCCCATAATCTAATCGTTTCGTCTTGAGAACAAGAAGCGAAACGATCTGATACTTTAAACGGATAATCCAGAAACAACACTGAATTGGTATGATTTTCACATTGTAATGTCATAGCTAGATCAGCACTATTGGCTTTATATAGAAATCCTTGATCGGTTCCGATTAGACTTTGAATGGCATCGAAGCTGCATGAAATTGATGTGATTTTGCCAATTGTTTGGATCTGTTTAATTAGCTTAGCAGTGCCAGCTTCAAGTTTATATAAAGCCAAAGTGCCATTTCCGCAGCCTGCGATCATTAGATTAGCAGTGACTGCCTTTAAAGCAGTTACTCCTTGAGCAGCTACTGTGACAATTGATGTCAAAAGCTTGTTTTTCATTTGGAAAACACAGAAATCTCCTGAGGTTGTTCCAGCATATAGAAACTCCTCCTTATTTTTGGAAAAATCTAAACAAATATATTCTCTAATAGTAGATCCAGTATTCAGATATTCTTGTTCGAAAGTGCCTGTTTTCGCATCGAATTTCCAAACATATAATTGTTTATTGCCTGCAGTTGCGAATTGATAACGACTGGTATCTCGTCCTTTGATGTCTTTTACGAATCCACCCCATTTCATAAAGAGGATTGGATCAGGCATTAATGGGAAAGAACCGACAATATAACCATTTGAGGCATCCCATATAAACAACTTCTTATCCATAGAATTCCCACATGAAAACAACAGCCTTTCATCATGAGAAAACTCTACAAGAACCACGATATAATCATGTTCTGATAATCTGAACATAGGTTTTCTATAATTGAAATCCCAGATAATGACATCTGAATTATCTCCTTTTTGGCCTAATTTTAATAAAAAATCAAGTTTATTCTATTAAAATGTAGAAAATCTACCAGAAGCAAGCATTTTGCCTGAGGAACTGATCGTCAAACATGTGATTTGATCATCATGACTTCTGAGAAATTCTTGTTTATGAGGGTCCGTCAAATCACAAATCACGATACATCCTCCAGCTATATAGACAAAATCTTTACCATTGGGATGGAGATATGATGATTGAGTTATTCGACCACTATAACCTATGGCATGTTCTAATTCGAGAATGTCAGTGGTCGGATCTTTTGAAGGCTCCATTTTAATATTTTTTTTTATTAGATTTTTTGAACAAAATTTTAAAAAAGTGAAGTTTGATTTTAAAAAGTTTCAAAATCGCGATTTTTTATCAATAAAATTTATTGATTAAATATGCTTGAACCTCTTAAAGTCCACACGAAACTCAAACAAAAGGAAATCAATGAATTAAAGGCCTTAATAGTCAAATATAAGGAACATTCCATCATTTTGGAACATCTCCTCCAAGCAGAAATAGAGGAAAAATCGACAAAAATAAAAGAAATTACCATAGAAATGAAAGAGAATTCGCAAAAAACCCAGAAAATGGCGAAGGAACTATTATTAAATCAAGAGGAAGTCAAATCAGCCAATGAAAACCTATCTAAAGAAAAAAGCCTGAGTATTTCGTTACAAAAGAAAAACCAGGATTTTCTCAATATGATCAATGAAATCACACAGGAAAAAAATGCTTTGATAGCGAAAATAGATCAAGAAAGCAAAAGTCCTTTAAATAAAATGAATGCTAATGATTTGAAGAAAGAAATCGAACACATCAATAAGACGAAAAACGGATTAGAGAAAGATCTCAAGGATTGCAAGAAGAAACTTGAAGAAATAACCAAGAAAAATGAGGAAATTACAAAGAAAAATGAGGAATTTATAAAGAAAAATGAAGAATTAGTCAAAGAAAATAAGAAGATTAATGAGAAACTAGAGGATGTGATGAAAGAAGCCAAGAAAACCATTGAGAAAATGGCAAATCAAGAGAAAGATTATAAGGGGAAAATCGAGAAATTAGAGAAATCCAAGCCTCAAAAGGAATTAGAAGAGATGAAGAATGTTGTTGAGATGTTGAAAAAGGAGAAATCAGAGATTTTGCAAGATTCTGAGAAGAAAAACAAGGAAAATGAACTGAATTTGAACAATTTACAGTTGGAATTGGACACGAAAATAGAGAAAATGGGGGTTTTGAATAAGGAAAACGCGAAATTGAAGGGGATTAAGAAGTATTTTAAGGAGAAACACAGCGTTTTGAAAGGGGAAATCGCGAAGTTAAAGGAAATGAATAGCGGAGTTTTCCTTGAAATGACAGGGAAAATCATGGATATTTTGGCTTTGAGTGATAAAAAAAGTGAGGAAGTTGAAGCTTTTATCAAAAATCATGGGTTTTCGGAAGGAAATTTGAATAAAAATAAGGATATTAATGAGGAAACTAAGATTTTAAAGGAGAAAATCGAGGAGGAAATCCAGGGAAATAAAGACAAAATCAAGGAAATTGATGTTTTAAAGAAAGAATTAGAAGGGAACTCAAACAAGAATAAGGAAATTAATGATGAAAATAAGACTTTGAAAGAAAAGATCGAGGCTTTCCTTAAGGAAATTGAGGATTTGAAAGGCAAAATCAAAGAAAATCAAGAGAAAATCAAGGAAATTGATGTTTTAAAAAAAGAATTGGAAGGAAACTCAAATAATAATAAGGAAATTATTGATGAAAATAAGACTTTGAAAGAAAATATCGAGGTTTTGCTGAAGGAAATTCAGGATTTGAAAGGCGAAATCAAAGAAAATAAAGAAAAAATCAAGGAAATTGATGTTTTAAAAAAAGAATTGGAAGGAAACTCAAATAATAATAAGGAAATTAATGATGAAAATAAGACTTTGAAAGAAAAGATCGAGGCTTTGCTGAAGGAAATTCAGGATTTGAAAGGAGAAAATAAAGAGAAAATTAAGGAAATCGATGTTTTAAAGAAAGAAATTCAAGAAGAAAATATGACTTTAAAGGTTCAAATTGAGAGTTTTAAAGATGAAATAAAGCAAAACAAAGAGAAAAATGAAGCTTTGAATCAGGATTTGCTAGGAAAAACTAATAAATCTAATGAAATCCAACTAGAAAACAAGACTTTAAATGAAAAAATTGAGACCTTATTATCAGAAATTAAGGATTTGAAGTTCGATTTAACTCAAAATAAAGAGAAACTCAATGAAGTTGAATATAAAAGCAAGTTTTTATCAGAAAATATGGATAAAATGAGTATTGAAAATAAGGAAATCGATGAGAAAAACAAGGCTTTTATGAAAAAAATCGAGGAACTTGTCTTAGAAAACAACGATTTAAAAGACGGATTAAAGGAAAAGGAAGTCAATACTAATGAAAAGAATAAAAGACGCATTTCTGAAATAAACCATTTGGAAGTATTTTTACAGGAAAGGAATAAGGATTTCGAAGAAACTCAAGCCAAAAACAAGGAATTTTTAGAGGAAATCAATAAAATCAAAGAAATCAATGAAAACCTCAAGGGGAAAATCAAAACTCTAGAAGAACAAATTAGAGAAAAAATTGAAGAAAATAATAACATCTTTGAGGAAAATAAACGATTTATTAAGGAAAATGAACGGTTGAAATTCGATTTTGAGGAGAAAAACAAAGAAATAACTGATTTTCAAAGAAAAAACAAGGAAATTAATAAGGAAAATGATGATTTAAAAGAAACAAATGGAATTCTTATGGGAAAAGGTCAAATATCTCAAAATGAATTAATAGAGAAAACTAATGAAATATCTGATTTTCATAGAAAAATCCAAGAAATTAAGAATGAAAACGATCAATTAAAGGAAAATCATCAAATTCTCATAAATCAGATTCAAATCGCTAATATTGAAAAGGAAAATCTCCAGAAAGAAATTAATGATAAGAATGGAGATTTCAATGAAAAATATCAGAAAATCATTGAGGAAAACCAGGATTTAAAAGAGAAAAATCAGCATTTAGAAGGAAAAATAGAAAAAGAACTTAATGATAAAATCTCAGAAATGTCAACTTTTAATCAAAAATATAAAGAACTCAATAATCTCAATGATAACTTAAAGGAAAATAACCTGATATTGCAGGAAAAAGTGGATATTTCTCAAATAGAAAAGGAAAAACTCGAAAAAGAGCTGAAATCCCAATTAGAATCGATAGAAAAAGACCTGAAATCGAGACTCGAGGATTTTGAAAAAGCTAAAAACGAGGAATTGGAGGCTTTGATTAAGAAAAATAAAGATTTATTGAATTCATTGGATGATAAGCAAAGCGAAAATTTAAAGAAAAACGAGGATTTAGCTAAGAAAACCATAGAATTCGAGGATCTTCTTTCAAAAAACCAGGACTTTATAGAGAAAAACCAGGATTTAAGCTTAAAAAATCAAGAACTTAATGCAGAAATCAACGAAAATAAAGAGGAAATGAAGGAAATTCAAGAAAAGCATCATAATGAAATAACTCAATTAACCATCCAATTACAAGCAGAATTCGAGAAAATAGAATCTTTATCTTCAGAAAAAGCTTCTTTGATACAAGAAAACGCAGATATCAAGACTTCCTTAAATCAAAATCAAAACGGACTTTTAACCAAAATCGCTGAAATCAACCAGAAATTCGAATCCCATGAAAAACTCCTTCAAAATCAAATCCAATCATTTTCAACAGAAAAAAATGAATTAGACTCTGAAATACAGGAATTAAAAGACATAAAAGAACAGAATTTCATTGAAATCGAGGATTTAAAGATGAAATTCGAAAAAAAGAGAATTTTATTAGAAAACGAAATAAAAGACCTGAAATCAGATTGTTCGCTTAAAATCCAGGAATTCGAGGAAATTATAGAGAAAACCAATCTTTTATCAAGTCAAAACTCGACTTTAATGAATGAAAATGTTGAATTAAAGGCTTCTTTAGTTGAAAAACAAGCTTTTTTCGCTGTGGAATTAGAAAACCTCGAAAATCAAATAAAAGACTTCAAAGATCAAATAAAAACATTAGAAAATGATAATAAGAGCCTAAATACACAATTGGAAGGATCTTTAGAGAGAAATCGACAATTTAAAGAGAAGATTTCAATTATTAATCAAGAAAAAGAAGCGATTTTATTGGAAAAAAATCAAAGGAGATTATCACAATTAGGCTCTTATGAGGTTCAAATAAAGGAAAAAACTAGGGAATTCGATAATTTATTAGAAAAACATGAAAATTTACAGGAAAACATTAAACATTTGCAACATGAAATAGAAGATTTTATAAATAATGAAAATTCATATAAATCTCAAATAAAATCATTGGAAAATGAAAACGAAGTCTTGAAAGGCGAAATAACGAATTTATCAGAGAAAATCTCTATTTTAGCAGAAAAAAACCATGAAATTATCGAGAAAAACAATGAAATTTCTGAATTAGCAAAGGAAAAATCGCAAATTGAGGCTTTAATTAAAGATCGTGATAATAGAATAATGATTATGGAAACGGCATTAAAGGATTTGCAAGAGAATTTAATTAAGAAAAATGATGATTTTGAGGAAATGTCAGCTAAAAACACTCTTCTTATGCAGGAATTAGATAAGATAATTGTCGAAAATCAGGATTTAAAGGATGAATTTGCAAAACAAGAATCTTTTTCCTTGGAGAAAAAGCGCAAATTCTCACAAATCAACCATTTGGAACAGCATTTGACCCAGAAAAACCAGGATTTCGAGGCTTTAATATCGAAAAATCGCGAATTATCTAATGAAATTGATGAATTGAAGCGGATTATTCGTGAATTAAAGGAAAAAACTATAAATTTTATTGAGGAAATAGCGATTATTGAAAAGGAGAAACTCCAATTAGAAACTCAAAAAGCCGAATTTATCAAGGAAATTGATATAAATAGAGAAGAATTAGAGAAATCAAAAGAAAATCAAAGAAATCTTGAGAAATCGTTGTTATTAATGAAAAACGAGAAAAACGATTCAGAAGCTGAAATCACGAAATCGATAATTTCATTAGAAAATGAAAAAAAAACTTTGAAAGTAGAAATTGAAAGGAAAAATAACGAAATCGAGGAATTTATTAATAAAAATAAAGGCCTTTATCATGAAAACGATGAATTATCAATGAAAATAGCTGAATTATCAGAACTTATTGAGCAAAAAACACAGAAAATAATGAAATCTGAAGGCGAAATTCGAGATTTTCATTCAGAAAGCCAAGAAAAAGACAAAATCATCAAGACTTTGAAATCAGAAAAAGAGAAGCTTTCGCATGAAGTGAAGGATTTGAAGGAGAAATCGCGAAAAAGCAGCGTTTTCACAGGAGAAAAAGCCCGTCTTCTTCATGAAATCTCGCAATTAACTGAAAATAATCAGAAACTTCAAGAAATAAAAGAGAAATACATTGAATTACAAGCCGCTTTTAATAAAAATAAAGAGGAGAAATCGGGATATTTCAAGGATTTTGAAAATAGGATGAAATTCTTTGAAATCAGGATTCAGGAATTAGAAGATGAGAAGTCTTTATTATTGAAAAACCAACAAAATGCTGAGAATTTATTGAAACAAAAGGAAAAGAAAATACAAAGTCTTAAAGAAAGTAACGAAACCAAGGATTTATTCACGAAAAACAAGGATTTGTCTATGAAAATAGGAGATTTACTAAAGGAAATAGAGAAACTTCAAGAGGAAAACAAGAGACTTTTAACGAAAATTGAAGATATTTTACTAGAAAATGAAGAAATTAAAGAGAAATTAAAGGAAAAAGAAAAAGAAAAGTGGAATAATAAAGAATCATTGGATTTCTCAATGGATTCGATTAATAATAAGGATTTTCTCGAAACTAATGAGATGTTGGTTCGAGCCAAGGCTTTGAAGCAGAAGAATGAGGAATTTAAGGTCAATATGGAAAAAACTAAAAAAGAAACTCTCCAAAAAAGAGATCGAATCCTCACTGGAGTTAAGGAATTAGAATTGAAATATGATAGAGAAATGATTGAATTAAGGCATTTTTATGAGAGAAAAGTAATGATTTTGCTCTTTTTTCTTATTAAAAAAAAAGAATAAAAAAGGTCGAGATTTTTCAAAAGGAAAACGCGGAATTAAAAGAAAAAATCAAAATTAAAAATAAAAATAAAGAAGAATATGAAAATCCTGATAATCATGAAGAAATATTGTCTGATGAAGGCAAAAAAGAAGAGAAAAAGAAGGGCCTTTTCAAAGGAATTTATCTGTTTTTAGTCTCGAAAAAAATCTCCAATCAATTCAAAGCTCCAGAGAAAAGCCCTTATTTCCAGATAAAAAGTCATACAGGACTTTGTCTATATAGTTATCATGAAGAAAAGGATAAAAGACCAAATTATAAGGAGATTGAACAAATTAATTTCAAGGAAATCTTTTTGAATCAAAAAGTGATTTTATTAGACTATTGAAGGATTTTATTTTATTTGAGAAATTATTATCTAGAATTTGGATATGAGATTAGGCAATTTATTAGAGAATGAAAGAGGGAAACGAATGATGTTTATTTATGGGAAAAAATGTCAGAAAATTAATAAAAAAATACAAAAAAATATATGAAATTTATTTTATAGCGAGCAATAAGAAGAGTATGCTTATGAATTTAATTGAAAAATGTCTAAATTCTGCTAAGAAAATGTTCATTAATGAAAAACAAAATAACGAGTTGCAAATTGAGATCAATTTCATGATTACAGTATTATTATCATTAAAACAACCTAGAAAAAAACCATTTTAATTAGAGTTCGAGAAAAAAAGAGCCTTTTTCTTTATCATTTGTTCCAAAAAACCCAGTCAATAATTTCTTTATATTAAAACTAGATTTTCCTCTTTTAGAATAATATAGTCTCTGAATTAGAAGAATTCCAGACAAAAATCAAGGAAACCCTTTTTAACAAATCCAAAAAGGACGTTAAAGTCTTTATAATATATTTATTAATTCTTTTAGCTTTTTTCTTTTTTCTTTAGAAAAAGCCTCAAGATTCTGAAACAGTTCGAAATTTCCATATAATTGTAAAGTCGGAAAAGAATAAGAATGTTTCTTTTTCATTTTATCTAGTCACTTCCAATAAACTTAATGAGGATTTCTCAGTGAATTTCGAAGCGAATCTTTCCGATTTCGAGAAACATCTCATAATTTCCAACAATCTCAATCAATCTCAAAAGGATTTCAATGCAGGTTTTGCAATTCTTAGCCATTTACAACCCCAAAAGGAAAAATCTTCGAAAAAAAGTAATTTTTTCTGAATAAAAAAGCCAATTAATTTGTAAAAATTAGAGGAATTGCCTTTGTTCAAAAAAGCTAGAACCATGAATCAAGAGAAAGATCAAAAAAAAAGAGAAATTTCTTTGAAAAGATTGAAATCATTAGAATCTAATGAACTTCAATTGAAGAAGAAAATCACTGTTATGGAAAAACAGGCCTCAGATGTCAAATTGAAAATGAAGAATTTGCTCTTGAATATTAAAAAGATTGCTAACGATTCAATACATCGAAAATCCAAGGTTCCTTTATTTCAAATTTATTAGTTTATAAAAAATTCTAGAGAACTCTCATGAGAATACCAACCACTGCGAAATTGGAAAGACAAACAACTTATATTCAGAAAATCATTGATCAGACAGAATATTCTAATCTTACCAAAATGGCGAAAAATATCTTTGATCGAGATAAAAACCATGAGATTTATCAAGAAAGTAAGGAAAATGAATGAATTTTCTTATCATGATTTTATTGGTTTTTCTATAGAAATTCTTATTATGGAATTTTAAGCTGATTTTAAAAAATTACTTTGAATATTAATTTAAATTTGAATGATTTTTATTAATTTTTCTTTATTTTTCTTCTAAATAATTTATTTATTTATTTATTTATTTATTTATTTATTTATTTATTTATTTATTTATTTCATAAAAGCTTGCCAATGTGGCGGTTTCACATCCGAACGCCGTATAAAAACCAGAGATCACAATTTCAACTCCAGTCCTGATAAAAACCTAAGTTGTTTCGTCAACAGCGAAGCCGAACACGAGGAATTCGATTAATGAAAAAAATTCCTTATTAATTTAAATTCCTTATAAATTTATTTATTTAAAAACCATTCAACTGTCTTTTTTTCTATGAAAACACGTCCTTTTATTGAACTTTCGAAGAAAATCGAGTTTCTTTCTCAAAATCTCTCTATGAAAATCAAAGAAAAACATGAAGTTTTACTTGAGAACTCGAAATTGAGAAAAACCATAAAAAGTGAGATCTTTTCGCATCAGAAAACTATTGATAATTTAGCTGAGGAAATGCAAAAACTTGATATTGGTTTTTTCCTGAATGAAGTTAAAGGAAAGGATTCGAGAAATTCGAAAGAAAAAGAATTAGAAATGCAAAATCAGGCTTCCCTCATGAAAGCCGGAGTTTTAAAGGGCGAAATCGAGAACAAGAGAGAAATTTTAAAGAAATATCAAGAGAAAAATCGAGAAAATGAAGGAAAAATCATGAAATTAACAAAGGAATTTAATTATTTGCATCGGGAATTCAATGAAATTAAAGGAACTCAGGAAAATAAAGAAAATATAGGCGAAAATGAGAAAAAATCCGAAGAAATCGAGGAAATCGAAGAAGAAATCAAAAAGGTCAATGATATCCTTGATTTTTCTATAAAAAAAGAGCTTTTTCTTGAAAATAAATTAAAGAATATTGAGAAATCGAGGATTTCTTTAAGTTTTCTTGAAAATGAGAAGAAATCCTTAGAGATTTCAAATAGAACCTTAAAGGAAAAGCTGAATTTGTCAATAACTTCATCGAATGAGAACCTGACAAAGGGAGGATTTATGGAGAAAAGCGAGAAATTTATAAAGAAAAGCTCTGAGGTTCAGAAATTCGAGCATTATTTCAAAAAACTTAAAAAGTTGCATTGTTAATAAAAATGAAAAAATTTTAATATGAAAATTTTTTTTTATGAAATAAATAAAACAAACTAAACCAATTTCTCAAATCCAAAAATACTTTGTATTTTTTAAAAAAATTAAATTTTTTCTTTGAGTTTTCATTTATTATATATTTGATGGAAAAAAACCATTATTTTGGTAATAATAAGATGCATACATTGCGGGATATGGATCAGGCAAAAGAGGTGTTTGATAAATTCTCATTGGAGTTTGGATGACATTATTAAAAAGAGGAAAAACAGCTTGGCTGGCTAAAAATTGCTCCATTGGAAAGGCATTGTTATTTGTCACATATTCGGAATATTTTTGCCAATCAAAACCATTAAATCTGTCTTCATCAATTGAATTTGAAGGAAATTGCTTTGGATCATTTGAAGGGTTTTTTGGCTCTTCCTGATGTTCACTTTGGAAAATTTAATTCTTATGATTTTCAAAAAAAAGTACATTTTATGCTTTATTTGTATTTGTTTTGGTTCTTTTTTTACCTTAGAAATTGGATTTCCTTCCTGTTGTTCACTAAGGAAAAATTAATTCTCATGATTTCAAAAAAAAGTACAGTTTAGGCTTTATTTTTATTTGTTCTGATTCTATTTTAATCCTAGAAATTTGATTTTCTTTTCAAAAAATTTTAAAAAATCTGAGTGTACTTGACAGATTTTTGAATTTTATTGAGCTTTCTATTACGATAATAGAACCATCTTTTTATATGAACAATATTGCATTTGAGGATCTTTTTCCTTTCAAATTCGCACATAAACAGAAATTAAATTCACATATTACAAAGATGCCGCTGATGAGTCTTGAAGCTTTGGATTTTTCCTGAACTCCTCTTCCAGAATGGCTTTTCCTTTTGAATCGAACCGATACTTTTTCTTAAAAAGAGGTGACTTTTTTCAAAAATAATTAGAAAGTACCTTAAACTTTTTGGTTATGGCTTTTCCAGATTTCTTATTGGTAGTTTTTCTCTGATATTTGCACCAATCCTGGATTTTTTCTTTGGGAAGCCCAGTTTTTTTGCTAATTTCTTCTAACTGAAGGCCTCTTGGATTTGGGTCCTTGGATTTTATGGGAAAGAACTATATGTTTTTAGAATACCTTTTTGAACTCTTCATTCAAAATCACTTTCGTTTTCAGAGGGATTAGCTTATAGGGTCCAATTTTCTTGCGACGTTCGAAAACTTCATTGAATACTTGGTTTGAGGAGGAAGGGTTTGACTCCATCGATGATTTGAAAAAATTTATGCTTTATAATGAATTATATGAACATGAAAAATAATTTAATGCATATAGCATATACTATGAAAATAAATGGATAATAAATTTTTTTTGATTATAAGCAATAAAATATATTTTCTTAATAAAAAATGCTATTTAAAAGGAGCGTTTTTTTACTCAAACATACCTTTAAAATTTATCGGATTTGGTTTCTGGTGTCTTTGCATTTCTAGGGCTCCCTGAATTTTTTTCCAGAAATTCATGAATATAGAAAAAACAGCTATTTAAAATTTCCCGATTTTTTATTTCCTTAAATGATGATTCGAAGGATTAATGAGTCTTGTTTGGGAAAATTTAATGGAATTTTGAGTTTTGTTTTTCTTACTGACAAATAATAGGAAAAATTAAAACCAAAAATTTAAATTATTTTCTCTACTTTATAATTTTTAATTAAGCAGAAATTTGAAAAATTCCTTTTCATTAAAAAAGATAAATAATTAAGAAAACTCTTTTTGAATTCAGCACAATTAAAAAAAGATTAGTTTTCAAAAGAAGAGAAAACCCTTTTTGTTTAATTCTTTTCAACATTTTTAATTTGTTGATTTTTTTTTTTTGTATAAACGCCCAAAGTTTTATTATCAAATTAAAATGTTTTTTTCAGTCTATTTCTAATTTTGTAAAATAATTTCTTTAAAACCCTTTAAAATGAATTTTATTCTTTTAATTAAATTCAAGAGAAAAAAAAATAATTCCATGTAATAAATTAAATTTATTGGTTCTTTTGGTCACTTGTACTGTTTCTCTTCTTGTCTTTTTTGTCCAGCTATATCATTTCTGTTTCAAATCTTATAAAACCTAAAAAACAAAAAAATTATCATAAAATTCAATAAAAATATAAGAAATCAGAAATTTTATTGGGTAAAATTGTGTTTATGACATAATTTTTTTCCAAGTGGTGCAAGTGATTTCATCATTTAATAAATATTAAAATAAAGTACTTTTCCAATATGATGACCTCTTAATAATTTTCTTTCTCCTAAGAAAAGCGAATAAATGAGACTTTTTTTAAAATAAATAATAGTATAAATTTCAGAAAAGAACTTTGAGTGAATGATTCCTCATATTAAAATAAGAAGGGGAATCCATGGTTTTCATCATGGAAAAAAGTGTTGAAAATAAAAAAAATTTAAATTACCTTATCCATTTAAAGATTTTTTAGTTGGGAACTAAAACAAAGTAAGCCTCCTTCTGTTGTTTGCTCTATGGATTTCCTGTTTCCAGAAAAATCCATCAAACAAATAATTGCATAACTGTGCTATTGAAAAAGCTCAAGTTTTCGCTTCCTAATCTCAAAAAGCCAGTTTTTCTGAAGAAAAACAAAAACTTTCTTCTTCGATTCGGCGAATCTCAAACTTCCCTATTCAAAGGCGATACTTTCTATCGATTTCAGGAGGACTTTCCCCGAAGTATTTAGAGGCCCGCAGAGCAGACCTTGAAAGTGAACTTCGTAGCAATTCTTTATATTAATCCCAATTTTATTTTTATAAAATCTGGGTTTAAATACCAAAGTCCGGAAGCAAAAAAAGATACTATTTTCGTTTAAATTTTTTTCTTCAAAAAAATAAAATAAAATTAATATAAAAATTGTTCCTTTTTTTTTAATTTTGCTTGTTCAGCAAATCAAAGAGAAAAAGTCATGATTTAAAAATTAATATATTTTTACAATTTTTTTTTTTTTATTTTTTTAAAAAAAAAAATTCTTTTAAAAAACGTGAAAAATTTATGAAATTTTTAAAAAACGTTTAAAATTAATTTTGACCATCTAAATTAAAAATTTAAATCTCATAAC
>Ga0302186_10002553_pt1 | contig 13902 bp, 14 predicted proteins | sample II_Bog_E1_2_FD_198782 | JGI IMG/M metagenome (GOLD analysis project Ga0302186, IMG submission 198782) | Peat permafrost microbial communities from Stordalen Mire near Abisko, Sweden - II_Bog_E1_1 | ecosystem: Environmental > Terrestrial > Soil > Wetlands > Peat | place: Sweden: Abisko... | reverse complement strand
ATTTAAGTCCTAAAAATCTCCCCAATTTTTGGGGGATAAAAACATTCGTTAATAATAATATTAAATAAGATTTAAAAATTTTCCAAAATCTTTTTTAAAAAATTAATAATTTATAAAAAAATTATAAAAATTTATAAATTAAATTTAATTATAATTTTTTTAAAAAAAACTTGGGGACTAATAATCTTTATGTTTTTTTATTTTACTTTATAGAGCTTCTCATTTGCTAAAAAAAATGTTTTTCTGAATTAAGAAAGTAAAAAAAAAGACTCCAATTTTTTTAACAATTAAATTTTTGAAATTAATTCATGGAAGATCAAATAAAATTATCCTCTGTTCTTTCGGATCCCAAAAAGTCTTCTTATATATCTCCTTTCCAAATCACTCTCAACTATTGTGATATTGATTCTCTAGATAAAGTGCCCTCTCGTTTTCATAACATAACAAAATTCTTTTTGAGTCATAACAAAATTTCGAATTTATCTGGCATCGAACAATTCAAATCAATGACCCATTTTTCTATTGGTTACAATCAAATTGAGGATTATAGAGAATTGAATAAAATATATGATAAAGACAGTTTGAAATATTTGATGATTCAAGGAAACCCTTTGGAAAACCATCCGAATCATAAAATGTTGATTTTGGAAATGTTTCCGAATTTAGAAAAATTGAATAATTTGAAGGTGGATAAAAATCTCAGAGGTTTATTGGAGAAAAAAACATCTCTCATACAAAAAAACATCATCACCTTTTTGTATTATTTGTTCGATGAAATTAATAATTTGGAAATTTTGTTGAGCAAGTTGAAAATTTCATCAGAATTGCAATCTTTCAAATTTGATGCAGGGCGAGAAGGAAACATTTCGCCTCAAGATAAATTAAATCAGTTCATGAATTCGCATAAAAATTTGGTGAAATTTAAAAACTTGTTCAATTTTAAAAGAATTGAAGAATTGAAATCCTTTTTGAATTCTCGCAAATTCTCGACCAAAACTGATTTTCTTTCAATTTTGCTAAATGTCTCAGAAATCATCTTGAAATTATATGGATCTTTTGATAATAAAATAATAAACAATCGGCAGGCGTTTTACACAATATATAAATGTCTCTATATTGAATTGATTGAAAAACTGAACAAGCGGCTTGATAAAAACATGGAGCATTTCCTTGTGAAGAAAGTCTTATCCAACGATTTGATTTCTCCAGGGAAATTTTCAGAGGATGATGATTATGCATTAGATTGTATGTTATCATCCTTTTATCAATTATTGCCTACCCAAGCATTTATCAGTGATGTGATATGTTATGATAAAAAAAACGAATTGTTATCTCCGACAAGAGAATATTTCAAAAGCAAAGATCAATTTGATGAGAGAGGATTCTGCAATTTGTCACCTGATAATTTGTCGAATAGAATTTATAAATGGCAATATGGGAAAGAAATTTGGAAATATAAGCGAAATGAAATCATAAACGAGTTGGAAATCAACGAGAACAACCCGGAAAACATCAAAAATGTGCTGTTGATTCATTTTCCAATCTTTCCACTTAACAAAAATTACATGGAATCAATTTTGGAAATTCTCAACACCAAATTTCATTTGATGTTAAATTTTTATTCCCAAATTCTGAATATTTTAGATGGCACCCATGATCTAAAACCGCCCCGTATGCCAATTCTAAATGATAAAACCATAAGAAGTCAATTGGAAAATGAATTTTTGGAACGATCCTTAGATACTTTAAGATATACTGGGACAGAAAAAGAATCAAAAATAATCGAAAAAGAAGCCAAAAAATTCCAAGATAAAGAAAATAACACCATTGAAAATTGGAACAAAGAATCAACGATGAAAAATAGAAAATTGGAACAAAACAACCAGGTTATTTCCTTTGAAAAAACCCGCGCTTTGTCTGAAAGAAGCTCCTCAAACCCTTCAAAAAAATTCGTGACGTTGAAAAAATCAATCCTCAAAAGAAAAACTCAAGGCACCACCACTACAAATCTGGATTTTGAGACTTTGGAGAATGAAAAGAAGAAAAAGAAACAAAGGAATCTGTTGAAATTATGTTCAAAAATCGTGACCGAGAAAATGAAAAATCAAAAAAAATGGAGTTTCGAAGTGTTGAAAAAAAATGTTAAAGTGAAAAAAAAAGAAGCGAAGGAACTTTTGGAAAAAAAGAAAAAAGCTCTTGGGAAATTAACAGATGTTTCCAAAAGGTTCATAAATGCTTTAAACGAAAACAACAAGATGAAAACGTTGGGAAATTTAAAAAAATATGCGGTTCAAGCAGAAAAAAATCAAATTTTGAAAAAAAACAAAATGAGCAAAATTTTCAATATTCTTTTTGAAAATTTGGCTAATAACAAGAGAAAAATCACCAATTTTTATGAAAAAATGTTGAAATGCAAAACTTTCTTTTATTTGCTACGAACGCTTTATAACAAGAGAAAAATGATGGAATCGATTCAAATGCTTATAAATTTTCATAAGACCAAAAAATTGAAGTCAAATTTCCAAAAATGGAGAACTCAAAATCAAGAAATGCTCAATCAAGAAAAAGCAAGGGTTTCTTCCTATGCAAGCTCCAAATTAAAGAATTTTCTAAGTTCTAACGCCGATTATTCTTCATTCAATAATAGAAAAGATGAGAATTGGAACATTTCAAATTATAATAACAAGAGTCAGAACCTCACAAAAAGTTATAAAACGTTATTAAACTCCGAAAAGACGAGGGTTTGCACTTGTAGACATTATTTCAGGAAATGTGGAGCTTGTGAATCTTTTAATTTTAATTGATAGATCGAGAAAAAAAAAACGATATTTTTTCTTATTGTTTATTTGTTCGTTACAGTTTTTTTTTTAAATACTAAAAAAATAGAGAGAGATAGAGAAAAAAATTTAAATTTGATTATTTGTTCTTTTAAATGTCAGTTCGTTCGATCTTGGAAATCGTCCTACATATTGAATCCTTCAGAAACATCGACCTATTTTATCAAGGTCTATATTTCCTTAAGTTCAACATATATATGGACAATGAGCAGGTCCTTTTTTTTTATGGCATTCTTTCTAAATTTTAATTATAAAAGAAAATTCTGGCCCACCCTTATTGTTCAACTGAAGCTTATAAAACAATTTTGGAGACCTCGCAAGGAAAAGCGTCGATGAAATTTAGTGACAACCAATTTTTCAGACAATCCTCTATTGTTGAAAATACATCGTCCTTTTTGACCAAAGCATTTTTCATTCGTTTTTGTGAGGAAGAAATAGATTTGAACGATTTTTGTCATTTCAGAATTGAATTTGACGTCAAGCCAAAATACGAAGCCACAAACCTGATCATGGAGGTTGAATTGATGTTTCAAGATTGTTTGAGCAATGGAAATGTTAATATGCTTAATGGGGAAAATGCCAAAGAATCAAATGTTTATATTTTAGGAAATTTCTTTAAAAATTATATTTTTAGGAAATAAACGACAAGTTGGATTCAAAATCCCTTGCTACGACGAAATTTAGAATCAAAAATGCGATGAATGGTGTTCATGAGGCGATTCCTGTGGTTTTTGAGGAGCAACACTTCAGTTTAGTTAATGTGGTGTTCCATTCCATTTTACTAGGTGATTAAAAATCTCTATGAAAAAAATCAAACAATGTAATTTTGTTATAGATTTTAGATTTAGAGTCAGTCCGTTGCAATTGTCTACATTTGCGAAATTGAATTTAGATGAGAAGACTTTGCTTAATGACCCGAACATTTTAATGGATGATAACTTGAATAAACAACAAAAAAGCAACCCTCCTTGTTCATCCTTTTATGAATATTTGACGAAATATTTCAACAGTATAAAAAAAATGATGCCTTTATTCAATTTTTTTTAAGAAAATACCATTGATTATGAGTTCATAAAGGAAAATTTCGTGATGAAAATCAGAAACGCTTATGAGAAATTATATGATCATTATAATTGCATGGCTTCAAAGGCGATAACTGACAAACAAAAAAAACAATATAAGAAATATTTGGTAAGTTGATAAAAATGTTTCTAATTCATTAATGAAATTTTAAGCAACCCCCCATGAAATTAATAATCCCAGAATACATCAATAAAGAAAACAGCAACAATCCTGATGCTAGACAAGGTGATCTATTTTAATTCATTTTATTAAAAATCGTAAATGGATAGAATATATTTCAAAATTCAATGAAAATCTCAAGTCAAAAGATTCGGAAGTGCTCTGCAATACCATATTGAATGTAGGCATTTTTTTATCTCCTTATAAAAATTTTAAATTATTTAGGAAGTTAATTTTATCTCAGGTCAAATTTTCCAATTATGGCATAAATATTTGGAACTTTTAAAAATTTCTCCGCGTTTTGTTTATGCTATAATGAATTTTGAATACCTCGCAGCTATCAATGATAGGTTCTCATAGAAAATAATCTAACCTTAATTTAAATCATGCAGATGGGGAGAATTCATCTTGAGAAAAGTCATTAAAACTTCCGATTTTACCTCTGTAGATTTAGTGAATCAAAACATTGGCGATTCCCATAAAGTCATAGCGACCCAAACAAGAAACAAATACGCAAATAAAGCCATGGGTACTCTTAATGTTGAGAATATAGATATGTTCCCAAAAATTGAACTTCAACCCATAATTTTTGAACAAGTTTACTCCAAAGAATCCAAGGATAAATTCGAAGAAAACATTGTAATCATAAAAATGCATTTTTTTTTTAAAATTTGAAAGGCTGATGCTGATGTTGCTTCCTGTGAAACAGACATTCTAAATTATCGGTAATTTCTTATTTATTTTGCAACATTTTTAATCAATTTTTAGAGGAATACATTTATTTGTGTTAGTTCATGGATTTCAAGGCAATTCCTTCGACATGAAATTATTGAAAAATCACATGAACTATCTCCATCCTGAAGCTATGTTCCTTTGTTCCAGCATCAATGAGGAGAACACAGAAGGAGACATTGGTGACATGGGTGAAAAATTGGCAAACGAAGTTATCACCTTCATTTGTGACAATTGCCCCTCCTCTTCATTAGGCAGGTTCCAATTTAAATAATTTATAAAATTGTAAAAATTACTTTTTTTTTAATTTTAGGATTAGTTTTATTGGACATTCATTGGGAGGACTTATCATAAGAGCATCTTTACCCCATTTAGAAGAATATGCGGACAAAATGCATTCATATTTCAGTCTTTCGACTCCTCATTTGGGATATATGTACACATCAAGCAAAATAATTGAGGCTGGAATTTGGATTTTACAAAAATGGAGGAAAAGCCAATGTTTAACACAATTGTCTATGAATGATTCAAAAAATGTTGAAGACACTTTCTTATATAAGTTATCAGTGTCAAAAGTAAAATATATTTGACAAAACGACATATAGCTTATTTCATTTTTATAGGGAATGAATTGGTTTAAGAATGTTTCATTGATTAGTTCGTATCAAGACCATTACGCTCCATTTGATTCCGCTAGGATCGAAGTTTGCAAGGATGCTTTGTCTGATAACGTGTATCAAAATATTAAAAAAAATTTGTTTTTTTGAGTTATTTTTATTTTAAGAAAAGGAAAATCATATATTCAAATGGCTAGAAATATTCTCGGTAATCTTTCAACCAATGTGTTGCATCGTATAGATGTGAATTTTAATATTGCAGAAAAGTTCTTAATTAAAAATTAATAAAATATTTCAGAATTTATTTTAGATCTTTGGACTCCATTATTGGAAGAGCAGCCCATATTTTGTTTTTAGAATCGCAGCCCCTGCTCCGAATGTTGGTTCATCGATATGATAATATGATCACTTGAATAATATAATATATATATTAAATTAATGCTAAACTTTTAAGCTTTTTCAAAATAAGTTGATTTATTGTAAAAAAACAAACATATTATTTATGTCAATTTTTCATTAATTTTCAAACATATTTTCAAACAATCGCTTGTAAAATCTCTATTCTAACCAAGATTATCTCTAGATCTTCTTTTTTCAGACGTTGATAGTAAAAGTCTTTAATCTGAGCATCTTCAATAAAATCTAGAATTTTCCCAAGAACGAAAGACGATTCTGGTTTACCATTATTCCTTAGAAAACCTATTTTTTTAAAGAATTATAAATCATTGGTACTTTGGTTTTTGTTGTGGTATTCCTATACATATGATGTTTATTTCTGCTGATTTGGTCAATGCGAAGTAGTCCATATTATTTTTCTTCCATTCCACATATTTAAAAATTAGAAGATCGTTTTGTTTTAAGTTGAAGGAATTTATTGCCACTTTGTCTTCGTTTTCTTTGAGTTGTTTTTGAAGTAACAAATTTTCACTTTCATAAAATTTTCCATTTTCCTTTTGAAATTTCAATTCATTGTGTAATAATCTTATTTTTGTTTTGCGTGACTCCATCTTTTCTTTTAGTGGTCCTTTTATCTAAAAAACAATTATTTTGAAAAAATAATAAAAAATTACAAATTTCAATAAATTTGTTTGTCGTTCAGCAAATTCAACACACTTTTTATCAAGATTCATCTTAATCTTAGCCAAGTTGGCCTCACAATAACCAGCAATTCTATTGTTTATTTGCTTTATCGTTTTGATCCAATCATCTTTTCTTTTTAGCTCATTGCACAATTTTAAGATTTGATCGCATAATTTAGCGTTTTCAATTTTGAAAAAATCAATGGTTTTATTCAATTCGTCCTCTTTCATGTTAGTTTGGCTATTGCTTTCGAACAAACTTTTTTTATAATTGTCCTTTTCTGAGGCTATTTTTTGCCTAAAACCAGTTTTATTAAATATATATATATATTTTTGTTAAATACATTTCGTTTCTCATATTTTCTATAGTTTTTATAAGTTCCTCCTCATTGAAAGTTTTTTTGCTTTCAAATAAAAATTTAATGTTTTCATTTTCCTTCACCAATGCCTCTCTGTGTTTAATAAATTTTTCAAAGAAATCAGAACCAAAAAACTTACTTTTCATTTTTAAAACTTTCCATTTCAGTTGTTATGAAATGATCAAAACGGCTGGTTACCTCATTTTTTTCATTTATCATATGCTCTCTATTTATAAAGAGAATTATAATTTGATTTCAAAATTATTATTTACAAATTATTTTGCAACTCCTGATTCAAATTGATTTGTGTAGAAATTTCAAGATTTCTGCCAGTTAGATCTAGTGTAATTTTATCAATTATGAAATTTTGTTCGTCAATTTTTCTTAATAATTCATCATTCTCATTTTTCAATGGGGAGATCATTTCTTTTAGTTTTTCACTTTTGATATAATTTAATTATTTTTCTATTCCTATTAATTTTTTGATACATTTCTACAAGGTAATTATCAGTTAATGTCTTTTCAAGCCCAATGTCTTCTAATATATCAATTTTTGATGAAAGATCTATTTTTTTCTATATGATAAATAATTTTTTTTGTTTATCACCTGCACCATTGTCGAAAATTTGTTTTTCGAAGATGGTTTTCATGTTGTTTAAATAAAATTCTATGGCATCATCATCCCCCACTAAATTTGGAAAAAAATTTCTTGGACAATATTCCATTTCATTTATCAATGACTCCTTGAAAAAAAAGTGTCTTTTTTCTTTTTCGAAGTTTATAATTTTAAGCAGGCTCCCATTTTGTTTCAACATCAACATAGAAAACAAAACTCTTCTCTCTTGTTCTTTCAAGCAATCTTCATAAAGATTCGGAAAATTTGAGATGAATGACAGGAACAACGACTCCTTTGCTAATTGTTTATCTTGATGTTCCAAGATTTTCAATGAGTTTCTCATTTTTAAATGTATGTCTTCTTGCAGTTTGGAAACTTTTGAGATAAATATTTGTATAGATTCTATATTTTTTTCCTTTTTTTAAGAAACGAATAATCAAATTGAATTGTGAATTTTTTATTTTTTTTTCGGGTACTTTGGAATCTTGCAATGTCATTTTAATTTTTTGGAGTTTTTCAATGAGATTTTTGAGGAAAAGTTTTTTAGTTTCGACTACAAATTTTGATTTAAAATTAAAACTTCATAAAAATTTACAAAACTGCTTGTAATCTCGTTTTGCTTCTTCCAATTTATTTAAATCTAAACCAAATATTTGATTAATTAAATAAAACAAATTACGTTGAAAAAAAACAATCTCCAATTCATCTTTGATTTTTTTCAAATCTTCTCCCAATATTCTAATTTTTATGCTATTTAAAATTTTTTTTCTTGTATTTTACTTATTTAGCTCAATATTTAATTGCAAATTATTTAATACATCTTTCAGACTATATTGATCAAAAAGGGATTTCAATTCGCCAAGTTTTAAGTCAAATTGATCTAAAAAATGTTAGTTTTACTAAAAAAAAAAAAAAAACTTTGGATTTTCTCAAATTTGTTTTTCCACTTATCAATGTTTTCCTTTTTGAAGAAATCCTGCAAAGTTTTAATGCCTTTCGATTGAAAACAAGACAAAGTTTCATATTCCTTCAATCTTTCAAACAAAGAGTCAACTTTTGTCAGATTCTCTTTATAAATGTCATTATTTTTCATCAATTGTTCCAAATTATCATTAACTTCTTGTTTTGTTTGAAGAAAATATTTCTCGCAATTGTTTTTCACAACCTTTTCTCCTTTTTTCTGAAATTCAATATTCTTATACAGGTATTTCACTAATTTTCTCTCGTCAAGGGCAGTATTATAAAGTCCCTATTTCATGTATATGGAGACACATATATTTGTTTAAAAAAATAATAATAATTACTTGAATCTCCTGAAAAGAATCTGCCAACACATGAAGAACATTAAAAAGGCTTTGTCCTTTGAATTTGTTTGAAAATTCTTGGAAGAAATCTCTTTTGATTTTCGCTTTTTATAATGTGTAAAAATAAAGCTCATATTTTAAAATTAAATACCTGGTTCACCTAGTAGCTCATTTATCAAACTTTGGGTTCTTTTGAGATTGATTTGAGAGTTATTATGCAACTCTTTATTGAAAACAAACAATTTCATTTTCTATCATTTAAACTTTTTTAAAATGCTTAAAAAATGGAAAACCACATACCTCTTTCAAAAAACCTTCCAAAAGCGTTTCATCATTGATCAATTTCCCGCTTTTGTGAACAATGATCTGATTGTATGATTTAATGTTGAATTTTTTTTCGATGTAGTTTTTTAAGTCTAGTCCTCTATGGAAAAAAAATAAAAAACTCGAGATAAAAAAATAGGCACCTCTTTTTTAGAAATGAGGTCAAGGGAGTGGTGAAACGTTCTCCAAACTCCGCGAAGATCAGGTAAAAAGTGGAAGCTGAATTATGCATTTTATGGAATAATTTGCAATTTTAAACGAAAAGAATTCTGTAATTGCTTTGGAAAATTAATTATGATTAAAACTATTGTGTGAGTTTTCTTTCATAAAAGAAATATTTTTTTTGGGATTTCAGCTTTCGATGTAAAAATTTTAAAATTAAATTGTGAAAAATTTGATAAAAAATGATTTTTTTTCCAAAATCATTTTTTTAATTTTCTCAAAAATTTTTGGTCATGAATTTTAAAGTTTTTTTCCAAAAAAAAAAATAAAAAATAAAAAAAAAACTCATATTTATTAATTATCATCCATTTTTTGGAATTCTTCCTCAAATGAAATTCGTTCAAGATTTTGTGTGATAAAACACATTTCCTTCTCATTTTCCTTACTTTGCAAGCAATCCTTCACCTGAAACAACAAATCATTTTCATCAAAATGAATTTTCTCCTCAATCAAATCTTTCCACTTAATAGGTTTCACCATTTTGTCTCCTTCATTTTCATAAAGTGCATACAAAATTTGTTCAAAATCTAGAAAAACCAATTTTTTTTGTTTATTTCCTTTAAACAGTAATCTTCCATTTTCATTTCTAAAAAAAAACAAAAATCCAGCCCCTTCTTTTTTTGAAATCTGTCCTAAAAAACTTATTCCCAAGGAGACACTTGTTGCTTTTTTCTCATGTTTAATATATTTTAATATTTTTTTCTCTTTATTAGAGAACAGAAAAACAAGTTCACATGTATCTAAATCCACAAGAAAGCATTTCCAATCTTCATTTTCTATGAGATTCTTCTGGATAAATTCGCCATACAAAAAATTTCCATTTTGATAACTTACATTTTTCAATGCTTTTGAGACTTTTTTATTGATTTTACCCAAGAAATTCAACTCCAAATATGGATTAGAAATGATTTTTCTGTCAAAGCAAAACAAATGATCATTTGAAGAAACAACATAAGGGTTCATCATTTCATTCAAATTGCTGGCAAAATTCTTCACAAAAACATTTCTCGAAATATCATAATAGAAATTCCCTTTAAAATATTCCTTTTCTATTACTTCATCTTCAATTTGTCGAAATTCCATGAATTTCTTCATATCTATTATTTGTCCCCCTACCACGTAAATAAATTTCGAATCACACAGAATTGAACTTCCCTTGAAAATTGTGGATTTATGTTCAAAAACCAATATTAGTTCGACTCTTGACCTCGATTCTTTTTCAAGAGTCCTCAAATTCATCGAATAGATTACCCTTTTGCATCCTGTGTCTCTTTCATTATTCACTAAAATATATAGCATTTCGTTTCTCAAAGCATAACTCGAAGATTTCAACCTTGAAGGCACATATTCGAAATAATTGAAACCCACTTTTTTCAATTCATTTGCATAAAAACCAATACGATTCATTGAAAATTCCTCATTTTTAATCGAATTTTTGATTTTTTCCTTGGAGCTTAAAATCATCAGTTCAGAACAATCCTCATCAATCAACAAAAAATCAAAAAGTGAAGAAGTCTCGAAAAATTTGGTCAATGAGTTTATTTGCATTATTTTATATAGAGGCTGGTCCTGAATTTTCAAAATAGGAGTGAAAATAGGACATTTTATAACATCAGGCATGAGTATCGTTGAATAGAAAAATTTTAACTTTTGTGTAAATTTTTCCTTTTTTTCTTTAAAAATTTCAAGTTTCGTCTTTCTTTCATATTCTTTCAAGCCTAATTGTTGAAAACTCACTCCTTCGGGTCTGAAATTGAGATTTGGCGCTATGAAATCCAAAAACAGCCCCTTTTTTTCCTTAGAGAAAAAAACAGGTGCCAATCCGATTTTCTTCCAATCGTAAAAGAAATAATTTTTGTTTTGGGTCGAAAACAACAAATTCAATCCTTCAACATTCTTTTTTAAAATTGTCTGATGTTTCGCTAAAAAATTATCAAATTCCACACTTCTTTCTCTGTCATTATTGAAGGTGACTTGATAAAAACTCAACGTTTTTTTCTCCTGATTGAAAAGAAATTTGCTGAAGCTGCCCCCAAACATCAATGCTTGGAATTTTGAGGGGGTCTTATCATTGGAATTCATAGGCAATGGGATCAACTGGCTATCCAATAAACTTTTATAATTTTCCTTATAATGTTTCTTGTCTAATTGCTGATGATAAGCTGTTTTGACCCCTTCAACTCCGACTATATAATCCACAATATCATAGATATCAAATTGATTTTGGGCTAAATTTGCGTAACCTCCCAAAATATAAATATGGTGATGTTTTTCCAATTTATAACAAACGGAACTAGCGTTCAATCGTGGGATTATAGGCTTCACACTTTGCAATTGAATAGTATACCATCTCTGATAATCAATTTCATAGGCAAAAATCTCATGATTTAATTTGCTCGTGTTTTTATATCGTCCCCATATTAGGAATAAATGCGTATCTGAATAACATAGGGAAAAATCAACCAGACATAAAGTTTGATCTGGAAGATAAAAAGGCATTGATGTGACTGAAAGGTCATGGCTTTCGAAATTGATATCCGCAATGAAATTCTCGTATGAATTTTTGTTGGGAATGATAGTGGAGGGATTATTTAAAAAAAAAATTTTCTTACGTGCATAATGAATGCAATAAGTTGTTTGATCTGAATAGAAGAATTTGGATTTGGTGGAGTTGGTGAGGAGAGTGAGCTGGCAAATGAGGAATTTTTCTTCTGTGGGGTGAATGAGAGAGATTTTGTTGGTGTAGAATTTGGACGCTTTATTTGATTGAGAAAAATTTAAGTAAAATTAAGAAAAAAAATATTTTTTTTAATTTTTGATTACTTTGCTCATCGTTTTCTTTATGACTTTCGACTAATTTTAGATCCAAATTGTTTTTTATTGAGGTGTCTTGCAGCTCTATATCTTCAGCTTTAATTAAAGCAGATTTCTTTTGAATTTTTGTTCCAAGCTTTCCTTCCAAAAATGTTTTCTTCAAATATGGAAGATGTTTATATTTGGTTTGAATCAATTTTATTAGGTAAGGGAAGAAATTGGAATTTTTTAGATAATTGCTGTTGAGATATGATGCTTTTAGGTCTATGTAGTCTTTTTTGATATTTCCTAAATTCAAATAAAAAATCATTTACTCAAGAATTAATTACCTCCGACTACATTTAGAAATCCCCCCATAATTTCATAAATATATAATCGATTGTTCAAGATAGCTTCATTATTTTCATAAACAAACTGTTTTTTATATTCAAGAAATTGTTGATAATTAATAAACAAAGATTTTGGTAAATTGACTCCTTTATTATTTTCTAATGATTTGTAAAGTTCATAATTTTCAAATTCCTTGTTTTCTTTCATTGAATGTAACACAGGCACTAAAAGCATCTTATGATTCGATAAGAGGCCCAACTTATTAATTATTATGGAGAAAACATTGGGGGACATGATAAAGTTGTCGTTAATTTTCGAAAAAGCGAAATTATAAGTCATTATTATGAAGGAAGGGCGATAATTTGAGATCAAAGGAAACACAATGTTTTCGAAAATTTGTAAAATATCTTTAGATTTTATCGGGTTTCGGAAATTTTCATTATCGATGTCTCTACTGTTCAAAGGAATGCTATTGAAATGTTTCTTGGTTCTAATTTTTTCCAATTCTTGGTGTATTTCATCGATTTCTTCTGAAATTCGAAGCTCATCATTATCATAAAATATTGAAATTATCTGCAGATTTTTTACATTTTTCAAGAGATAATAATTATCCATCGAGTCAAAGCCTTCGAATAAAATAATGGTGATTTTAGGGAGGTTATTGTCTGAATAGAAATATTCGTCATTGTTCTTTTTCAAAGATTTCATCTTGAAAACATGGAAAATCAATCCAACGACAACTGGATTAAGTTTTATTGGATAAATCAAATTATCATGGAAATAGACGCTCTTTAAAAATATGCAATTGCTAGTTTCCCCATCCAAGATCTTGCATATAATCTCATTGAAATGATAGACATATGACATAAACACCGTTTGCAAATCATGATATATCACTTCTTTTACCCTTGGATCAACCATTTGTGAATAATCCTGAAGAATCTCTAGAATTTCTCCTTGTGAAATTTCATTTCCCTTCGATAAAATCTCCAACACTTCTATCACAACCACTGAAGCCAACACTTCACTCATTTTCTCTAAAGAAAGCATTTGACTAAATATTGTTCTTTGAAAATGCAGGAAAAATTGGTGTTGGGACTTTGAATCTTGATTCAAAATCGAGGCAAATACATTAGAAATTTCTTGATGTAGGATCTGGGAAATTTCGCTATGGGATCTTAAAAATTTTAAATCTCCTGTGGGTTCATCGGAAATTAATGTGTAGAATTCAAAGAGATGGATCAAAGAAGTCTGTATTTTTTTTTTCTTTTCTTCATTTTGCTTATCTCTATGAATTTCTGTTAAAAAATTAATCAAAAAATAACTCCTGAAATTTTCTCTTTTTATATCAGAATTTTCATGAGCTATCTCCTTTCTAAGTGGGACTTTTCTTTTGAGGTGGGTGATCAAGATGATCTTTAATTCA
>Ga0302186_10002552_pt1 | contig 13905 bp, 15 predicted proteins | sample II_Bog_E1_2_FD_198782 | JGI IMG/M metagenome (GOLD analysis project Ga0302186, IMG submission 198782) | Peat permafrost microbial communities from Stordalen Mire near Abisko, Sweden - II_Bog_E1_1 | ecosystem: Environmental > Terrestrial > Soil > Wetlands > Peat | place: Sweden: Abisko... | reverse complement strand
AGTGATTTTTTGGACACAATGTCCAAAAAATTTTAATTAAATTTTTGTTTTAATTAATAAAAAAATGAAAAAAAATCTATTATAATAATTTTAATTATTTTTTTTGTCTTTTTTAATAATTTTTTATGAACCCCGGGGAAAGTGCGTTAAGTATACATTGGGTGCAAATTTTATATCATAAGGCTTGCAAAAAAAATTTGATTGTTGATCGTTAAGTTTTTAAAATTTTTAAAATTTTTATGGTTTTCTTTAAAAAATTTCAGGAATTTTCAGTTTTTTTGATTAAATTATCTTCTTTGTTTTATCAATTAATTGCATTTCTCTAGATATCACTCATAAATTTCTCGATTTCCTCAACAGTTCTCGGTACATCCACCAACAATTTGCATCCATCCTTCAGAATAACCACATCATCTTCAATTCTCACTCCGCCAACATCTCTAAATTCATCGACCTTTAGAATTTCAGAATGGAAAACTGTTGTTTAAAAATAAAAATTTACCTTTGCTTTATTCAAATAACAAGCAACGTTTGGATCATTAAAGCTTTTTTCCAACAAATATTCAACAAAATAACAACCAGGTTCAATTGTGATAGCCATGCCTTCTTCTAGAACTCTTTTTGTTCTTAATTTGTTTAAACCTAATAAAAATATCATATTTTTAGAAATTTCTCTTTTGTTACCTGCACAAGGGGATCTCAAGGGTTGGCCTTTGCTATATCCCCCAACATCATGAACTCTGACCCCCTAAACACACCATTTAAAAAATTAAAATTATAAAATTTTACAATTAAATGTCCCAAACCATGAGGGAAGAAAATCGCACCGATTCTTTTTTCTTCCAATTCTTCAAGTGGGGCATTTTTGATTATGCCTATAGCAATTAAATGCTTAACGATGATTCTTTCGGCTAACAAATGCATATCATCCCATTTAATTCCAGGTTTAGCTGCGTGGAAAACTGCACGATTTGCTTCAAGAACTGCATTGTAAATCAGCTTTTGTTTTTCGCTGAATTTACCATTACTTGGGAAGGTTATCGTGATATCAGAGCAATAGTTGTTGTACTAAAAAAATAATTTCTTTAGAAAAAATAGTTTTTAGAAATAATTGAACAAATGCTCCCATATCGCAAAGAACCAACACATTATCTTCAATAGTCTAAGAAAAAAATTAGAAAAAAATCAATATTTTTCAATTAAAAATACATGGGACAAATCTGGGTTATGGAGGATTGAGCAGTTTTTGCCTGAAGTTGAGATACCCTCAAAAGAATAGAAGCTAATGTCATAATTCAACTCATGATGCGATTTAAACAATGCATAAAGTTGATATTCCTTGAGTCCAGGTCTCGCGAATTTCAAAACTAGGTAAAAAAACATTAATTTTTTCTTCGCTATTAATTACTTGATTTCATCGCCTCTGAACTAATTTTTGTGATATCATCCATTAATTGAATTTCCTCTGGGCTCTTTATCACTCTACAATTGTTTAAGACATCATATAAATCTTCTTTATTGAGTCTATAAAAATTGTTGTCTTTGAAAAATTGAGAAAAAAAAATAAAAAACTTGTAATTTTTTAAAAAGTCAAAGTCTGGAAGTTTTGGACGCAATCCTGAATCCGAATCCTCACCATCATACAAATAAATGATTTCCTTAAGAAAATTGATGATTTAATGATAAAATTAATAGATTCTCTTACCGGCTTCCTGCACTCCAAATACTTCCCAAAATCATCAACAAATTGTACATCATTAATATCGGGATATTTGTTTCTTTTGAAAAAAAATCATTGATTTTTCAAATTACAGAAGCTAAAAAGTCACCTGAAAGACTCCAAATCAAAGACTATCATCCACAATTTCAAATCAATGGGCAGTTTTGGAACAAATAACACTGTCTTATGAGTTTGAAGGTCGATGACCCCGTAACAATCGACTTCCGTGACTCCGAATAAATATAAAAAGTTGGCTTCTGGATAAACTTTGAATTCCATATCTAATAAAAAATCAAATAATTTTAGTTTATCATTTATTGGAGAAAATGCCTGAATCATGAGTGAAAACATTGGGTTGGCCTTTGATAAGAATCAAGCTATTCTGATTAAAGTGTTCACACTTCTTAATGAGCCTGGCACGGTTGTTGAAATGAAGTTTTTTGGGCATCAGTTTGTTTTCTGATGGTTTGATGACCGAACGCAAAGTGGAGCCAAGCATTGCTATTTTTGTTAAGAAAAGATTCGAGATTTATTTTGAATTTTTGTAAAATTTGGATTAAAATAAAAAAAGGAGATATTCAAATAAAATATTTTTTCTTTTTTGCTATAGAAATTCCAAAAAACAATCAAAAATTTATAAATCAAAACAAATAAAAACCTATAGAAAACAATCAATGAAAACCTTTTGTTCCAAAAACTTGCCTCCCACCACCACAATTTATGAAAAAATTCTCCTGGCCAAGTTCGAGAGGCATTATTTCAAAAAAGAAACAGAAAGTATGAAAAAGTTGACAGATAAAATCTCTTCCCAAGAATTCCTGACTCCATTGAAAGAATTCCCAGAGCTTGTCTCTAAGAAAGCTCAGACTGAAAACAATATAAAAAATCTGTGTTTCCAACTACTAAAATCTGATCTTTCAGTCAATGATTTCTATAAAATAATAGGAGATCTGATTTTTTCTGAAGCAAGACTGTTGAGGATGGTCTGTAGATTGATTCTCTATTGGCAGATGATGCTGATGAACGAGAAATTTGATGTCAAGGGAGTCTTGGGCCAGATTGAAAGTGATATCTTTGAAGAAAAAACGACTGAGCTCACTTTGGTTTTTCTGAATTTTGTAGAAACCAGTTTGTACTTTTACAAAAATTCCAAAGAGGTGGTGAAATATCTAAATGAGGAATATCCGAAAGACATCATTTATTTTGTTGCTGGCAATCAAATTATGCACTATACACGTTTGCCCCTGCCTAAAACAATTTACGAAGATATATTCATGGAAATGTTAATAGAAGATGATCTCGCTTTGAAAAATTATAATTATAGTGAAGAATTTGAAGAGAGAAAAAATGATCAAAATTTTCCCAATAAAAAAAATAATCAATATATGAATAGTAATGCAATTGGGAAGCCACCAAAAGAAAACCCATTGTCCAAAGTTATCATTACGATGGGCAAATTGATTGAGAAATACTCTAGTGAAATTGATTTTGATAGCAAGAAGAGCTTAGAAGGCACTGGGACACTCTACGGGGATTTTGAAAAGGCATTGCAAGGTTTGCCAAAAGATCAAGAGGAGGTCAGATCAGTGCAAAAATACATGGATGATCTCATAGAAAACATAGAAAAAGCTAAGACACATACCTGCTATCAGCCTTCTCCCAAAGATTTTTGCGATATTTGTAAAACTGCACAAAATTTCTATTTCCAAATTGAATGCATGAGGAACTCTGATCTTAAATCACTTCCAGTATTCTGCAAAACTTGTTTCAAACTCTTGCTGAAGTCAAAATTCTTTTCGGAACTCCCAATGCCTTATTTGACTTTAGAATGTTTCGACAAGGAAAAATGCAACAAAAGAATGATTTTTACTGAGAAATCCTTACAAAAGTTTATTGAGGACAACAAAGAATTGACTGATTTTCTCAAGGATTATAATACCCTTCGAGATAAATTTGGTAAATGCTTCTCTTGTAAAAATAAATGGGCCTCTTCTGAGACTCAAGATGATAAAATGTCTATGGTATGTCAGAAATGCAATAGAGAAACTTGCAAAGTATGTTGGAATGAGTCTCATCCCGCAAAACTATGTAACCATTTGATTAAAGAATATAACACCGCTCCATTGCATAATTTAGTTGGCGAAATCATAGTCTGTCCAATATGTTATTCAATTTCAAGGAAAATTTCACAGGGTGAAAATATCATAAAATGTGAGAATTGCCATAGAACTCTTTGCGAGTTTTGCTTTCAATCAATGGATTCCATCAGCTACCATGGGGCATTTTTGCATGATTCTAATTGCCAATTTTATTCCTATAAGAAAGTTAGGACAACTGAAGAAGAAGAATGCCAAATCTGTAACATAAGAGGTAGAGACACCCCTTGCAAGCAATTCTCTTATAGGAAGTTTATTGGATTTTAATATAATTTTTTTATGATAATTAGTAAATGAAACAAGAATATTTGAGGCTAATAAACGAATAAATAATTTACTTAACAATTATATAGAATAAATTTTGAATTGTTTTTTTAGATAAATTTTCTGATTAAGGTAATTAATTATAAAGGTGGCAATTGTTTACGACAGGTTGGACATTCCATTTTAATGCTCATCCATTCAATCAAACATGCATTATGAAACTTATGTTCGCAAGGAGCCTTCATAATGGCGTTCTTCTTAAACATCATTCGTTTGATGAAGGGGGTCGTGTTCATTTTTGAAATATTGTCGAAATTTATTGTGGATTCACGATGAAGTGGATTCATACATATTACACATTCATCCTTTTTATAAAAGTGCATTAATATTAAAAAACATAAAATGGTAAAAAATAATGAATTATGGAAAAAATTAAAAAATTAGAAATTTAGTCAAAATATAAAAAAAATACCATTAATTCCATTTTTGTAGCGTTTTCTAAGTCAATATCATCCGGTAGGTTGATAAAATAATTGTATTTGTTTGGGAAAAAACATTCTGGAATGAAAAATCTATTTCCGAACAAATCTTGCAAATGCAAAAAAGCTAACTTTTATGAAAAGAAATTATTTTGATAACAAAATTTCCAAACCTGGATCAAAATTATCAGAACAATCATCAAAGTGGTTAAGAAAATGGGTTCTAATTCAATGAGATTATGTGGACAGCCTCTAAAATAAAGCTGTAAACATGTATAATTTAATTTAATCAAGAATTTTATAAAATAATTATAAGAAGCACTGGCAAAATAGATCTAGAGGCCATCAACGAATATAAATAGAAATAATTTGGCATGCTTTGTTGTCCTTTGATAGCATTATGAACGATTTGTGGAATTAGATAGAAATTCAAGATAGTCATGAAAAAATTATTGACGATATACTTATAAGCTAAAAGCATCGCAAGAACCATACCCAAATCTTAAATTATTTAAAATTACAAAGATTTTTGTTTCAATAGGTACAAAATTTGTAGTAAAACCGAAATAAATTTGACCTCAAGACCTCAGAGAACTACGTCTAAACTTAAAACTTTTATCAAATTATAGGGTTATACCTGTTGACCAGGATAGTACCTGGCTTTCCATACTAGAATTATCAATCTAGTTTCAAATACTGTGTATAATGTGAAATATGCGAATGATGGGGTCACGAAATATTGGAATAGACTCTAAAATTTAGATAAAATAGGATTTTTTTAATATTTTGAACATCTTTGTTCACAGCCAAATAAAAATGAAATAGACTCAAATAACAATCCCATACTGAAATCCATCCCAAAGAGATCAATGAATACTAAAACGAATAAATTTTAATTATTTTAGTTATTTTTTTACCTTGTTGCCTTCATTTTCATTTTCCGTAATTTCTTTTATCATTTGAATAACAGCGATGAAATGCATTATGCAAACAAATGTCACAAAAATTGAATATAAAATGGCTTTTCTATTATAATCCTTCAAAAAATTATTAGTTTTATATAGAATAAAATAAATTTTATCAAACTTTTGTGTCCTTGACCAAATGAGTGAAAATGTTGATTCCGCATTTTTCATTGAGAAAATCAAAATCTATGAACAATTTTTTCCCACTTGAAAAGTTCTCATCATAAATCGTCATTTCAATAGTAGTATTCTCACACTCTAACTAAAAAATAACCCAAAAATTACACAAAAAAATATTTGACCTGCGTTTTTTATATTTTCCCCAAATTTCTCCATTTGCAACTTCGCTTTGACATCGTTTATTATTATTAAAGACCTTTTTGTATGGAAAATATTATGAGGGGATGGGATTACTTTTGTTAATAATTTAACTTTTTGAAAATCCTAACATTTTCGGCATCAAATTCCATGACTGTTTCCGCGTGCAAATCATCGTAATAATATCCATCGATCATAGTTTGAATGATTTTCCATTTCAAATAACTAACCTTCTTCAATACCAAAACAATTTTCCCGTTTATTCGGTTGAACATGCCCATAAATTTCTAAAAAATATAGGTAAAAAATTGCCAAATTCAAAAAATTCAAAAATACATTGCTTTTTATGTTGGAATTCCATTCGCCGATGAAAGAAAAGGAGTTGTTAATAAGCGAAAGGGGGGAATTAGTGAAATTGATTTCCGTGTAGGTTGTGTTTTTATCAATATTTTGGAATTTTTTTGTGAAATTCTCATGGTTTCTCATCAATTCTTCATAATCCTTCAAATCGTTTTCGATCTTCATCCAAATTTCAATTTTTTATAGTTTTTTTACTAAAAAAAACCTCTTTTTTCTCATCCCCAATGTCCTGCAACTGCGAGAAGTTCATGCTATATAAGAGGAGAAAAGCCAAAAGGATTGCGAAGATAATGAGAATCTTTTTCCTGGTGATCATTTTTTCAAAATTAATTACTTGAAATTAGTTAATTAGTTCAAATAAAATCAAAATATGCGAATTATTTTAATTAATTGAGTAATTTCTAAATTTTGTAAAAAAAACATTATGTTTTTTTCTTTTTAGAAGGGGTTTTTTTAGGGATTCGTGCATCTAAAATAGAAGCCAATCGTTCCAAATTCTTCTGATTGACATTTCTATTGATTTTTAATTATTAAATTAGAAATTTAATATAATTTTACTCATTGTTTTCTAAACAAGTTTTTTTTAATTTGGGGTTTCTGGTCGCGAATTCACATAATGCTTCAGCTTTTTTATTTATTTTTTTAATAAAATATAAAAAAATATATAAAAAGTTATAGAACCCCCTTTATTTCCAATGTTATTTTCCTCTAAATACAACTCTTCCAAATCAAGATGTTTGGTTTTTTCTATTTCGTAACATAATTTCACCACCCCTTCATCCTTTCAAAGAAAAACAGATTTAGTTACTATAAAAATTGTCGGTATACTGTTAGACAGTTGCCTGCCAATTTTAAAGTTTTTATCGCAGTTTCCTTCAATAAAACAGTCAATAATATTTCCAATCCACTTCAAAATTTAAAAATTTCCACATAAAATTTGATAAAATTTCATACATATCTCCCATTTGATAATGGTTAAAATCATAAACTTCAGCTAACTCCTCTTTGAACCCTTCATTTTCTTGATTTTCATTGTTGTTGTTATTATTATCTTCCTCTTCTTCATATTCATCTTTCAAGCCCAATAAAGTCTCAGTGATAAGATTTCTAGATTGAAAATAATTATCAATTTTGCATTTATTATATTATATACTCTTTCATGTTTTCTAGTTGGGGGTCGAAAAAATTGGATTTTTGTGTATTTTCCATATTATTTTCATTGGCAGCATTCACTATTTTTAGTCATTGTTTTTATTAACTATTTATAATTTTACATTTTTGAAATTTTTGATTATTTTGAATCAAACTGTTTTTTGAAACCCCAGAAAAATCCTTTAAAAACGCCTGGCTCATATTTGCGGGAATGAGCAAATCCTTCACATTCAATTTAGAATTCGAAAATTTATATTTCATCAAGTCCCCATCCTTTAACACATCTTTCAAAATTCTCTAAAGATTAAACAACAGGAATAAATATTTTTTGATAAAATATTAAAAATAACAGGATTGGCAGCTTCCATATCTTCAGTGACTTTATCAATGATTTTTTCAGTTCGATTCACGAATTTTATTTGGTATAAATTGCAATTGAAATAAATTTCCAAATTCAAATACACGTCACCTTGCTTTAAAATTGAAAAGGGGATGATTGTGTATTTTCCCTTGGTAAGTTTCAGATGAGTTTGCACGAAAGACTCGTTGACACTTTTCACGTTACACACCCTTTTATCATTCTTCATGGTGGTTATTTTGTCTTCCTTCCCCAAAGTGAAAATCATAAAACCCAGTTGAGGGTTCACATTTTCTTGTATGCCTTTTGTTTCACTTAATCTCAAGACTAGCTTTGTGGTGTATTTTTATGAAAGGATGAAAAAGGAAATTTAAGAAAAAAATAACAAAAAAAATCTGATCTAATTTTTTTAAAAATGAAATAATCAAAAGAATTAAAAGAAATCAAAAAAAATCAAAAAAAATCAAAAAAAATCAAAAAAAATCAAAAAAATCAAAAAATAATAAAAAAACATCAATAAACATCAATAAACAATTATAATAAAAAATATTCATTTACTTGAACTTCATTATTAGAAATTAATTCAAATTGATATTGCGGGCTATTGGTCCAAGCTGAATTGGCTGGATTTGGTATCCCATAGGATGGTGTCAAAGGACATTCAATTTTCACACCAGACCATTCATTAGGAAAATCCTTATTTTGTATTTTCAAATAAAAAATAAACGAATTAAAAAAATGTACTTTGAGAAAAATCACAGTGTTGAAAAGATTCAATGCTTGGGGATACTCGATCATTTGGTAATTTTGATTTGGGGCGCTTGGGATCTTTTTAGAAGGGATTATTTCTGCTAGGTTGGGCATGCCTGACCAAGGGTCGAGGAGTTTCAGAAATCGTTTGTTGGAGGATTCATAATTAATCAGTTCCATTAAGACGAAGACTTTCTCAAGGACTTTATCATTTTTAATCTTTTTTTCAATGTTAAAAAAAATGAAAAAAAAATGAAAAAAAAAATGAAAAAAAAATGAAAAAAAAAAATGAAAAAAAATATGATCTTTTTAAGGAAAAATAAACAAAAACACAACCTGTTGTTTTTCTTCAAGATCCTCTGGTAGTTCCCTGGATATTAATCCGATTAGCGACCCGTTTTTTGTGAGTAGATCCAAACAAAGCCAAAAATCATCTTCATTGATCATTTCTTTAAAAAAAAAACATACATCATTCATTATTTAGAGGGGATGTTTATGTTTTTTGCCTTTTGTAAAAGTCAATATTTCAGGTTCCAACCCTGTGAATTCATTAATAGCTTGCCTCAAATAGATTTTAGTCAATGCGTTGTAATTAAAATTTAGTTTAGCATAGGCCTTTTCAATAAAATATCTGATAATTAAATTTTTTTTTTCTTCCTGACCTTTTCTATTAAACTCACCCAAAATTCATTGGGGTCACCGCTTCTAGCAAAAAAAGGGACATGTTTTTGGCCGGTATTTGTCACACAAGGTATTTTATCATCGATTAAAACAGTATATTTTTCAGTTTTATTCTTTTCTTTTATTTAAAACAATTTCGAAAAAATGCTTACTTTATGAAACCGAAATGCGAAAAACCCCAATTTTTGTCTCAACAGATAATTTTCTAAGTTAAAAGCTTCATAAAAGCAAAGGGTGTTAAATAAATCTCTATTCCCGCATATCAAAGCAAGTGCACTATTCATCCAAATTAGTCAGAATATATTAGAAACCTATTACTTCATTGTAGAATTGTCATTCAAATTGGCCGTCACAATTTTTTGTCTGAAATTCATTTCATTTTTCGCTGTTGTTGTTATAAACTTCGCTAATCTGCTTTCCTCAGCTAGTCTCTTCATTTCCACCCATTCCAACGTCTTAATCAAATCCTCCAATAAATCATTAGTGTATCCCCCGAAAAATTTGCCTGTATTAATGGTTTCTTCCTGTTGTTCGTTTTTAATGATATAATCAAAATCCTTGAATTGGAACTCATCATCCCCAAAACTCAGCCCATCAGCTTTTCTCACAAAAGTTTCAAAATCATGACTTTCTAATATATTTTGTCTATCAGCTACGTTCTTCCCCCTTTTCTTCTTTACTGTCTTGGCAAGGGGAGTGATGCTTTTCTGAGATTTCTCAGTCGCTTCATCATCTTTATTCATGATTTTATCTAGAGATGTGACTCCTTTTTCCAGATCATCAATTTTTTTCTTTATAGGCATTTTTTTCACATTTTCACTGGGCCTTTTTTCTGGTTGTTTCGCTTTTGGAGGCTCTTGAATAGGCTTTTTTTCCTCTTGAATAGGTTTTTTTTCTTCTTCTTCCTTTAGATTTTCATCAATTTCTTGGTTAGAAGATGGTTTTTCTGCTAAGGCTTCCTTTTCTGAAGTGGATTTTTTTGTCAGGGAAGGGCTTTTGGCTGGAAGTTTAGATTCTTCAGCCTTTTTGGCTTTAGAGTTATTTTGAGCGACAGACATTTTTATGAGTTTATTGGCCGAGGAAAGGTTTTTAGCGATTTGGGGGGTGTTTTGAGACATTTGTAAATGTTTAAATGTTTTAATTTTTTGGGTTTTTTAGAAAAATTTATGGAAAAATTATTTGAAAAGAAAAAAAAAAATATATGAAAGTTAAAACAAAGTTTTTTATAATTAATTAGTTAATTTTCTGAAAATGAAAGTTATATTTTTTAAAGAAAGAATAATTTTTATCAAAAGATTTTCATACATTTTACCTAAAAAAATAATTCAAATTTTTATTCCAAAGGAAAATTTATTAAATTTTTTTGCTTTTCTCTTAATTCCTCACCAGACACCTCGGTCAGCCTGTTTTCCAGTATCACGCTATCCCCTTCAAACAAAAAGTACCCATGGAAACATTCTCCCCTCAAAAGCATCGGCAACCAAAACTTATCATCCTTCCACATACTTTCATATGGAATATCATTGATTTTATACCATTGTGGCTTCATCTCCTCACTTTCTTGAACTTCCCCCTCATATTTCTCCCCTTTGAAAATATGCACTTGCATAAGTTCCGGAACCCCCTTAAATTCAAATGTTATAAGCCCTTTGTAGATGTCTTTATATAAAAAAAACATAAATTAGTTAATTTACCAACAAAACGCATATCTATGCATGAAATTCCAGATTCTTCCTTTAATTCTCTCAACGCGCCTTGAAAAACCGTCTCATGGGGGTCAACTTTACCACCGAAACCGTTCCATTTGCCTACTCCGAACCCACGTTTCTTCAATCCCAGCAAAATCTCCTGTTTTTGCTCATTAATTATTAGCGCCAAAGTCAGAATTTTCTGTTTCAACATAAATTTTTGCTTTTTTATTGTAATTTTTGCTAAAATAATAGCTTAAATATGCAAAAATCCACTCATTTATCAACAAAAAGCCATAGTTTCCCATCAAAACCTCAAGTTTTTTTGCCATTTTTCTCTTTCGACAATATTGAAATCCTCGAAAAAATTGGAAAAGGTGGAAGTTCAGAGGTTTTCAAGATCTACCATAAGCAGAAGAGCCAATTTCTCGCTTTGAAATACTACCATTTAGAAGACCTTTCAGAGGAATTGGAACAAGTTCTCAAAGAAAGTTCAATTATAATGGAACTTCAATATCTCTCCCATCCGAATATTCTACAACACTATGGGTTATATAAGGACCCCCTTTCAAAAAGCACTTTTCTCTTGGAAATGGAGTTGGGTTTAGTGAATTTGAATGAAGTTCTTCAAGCTGGCAAGATTTACAATCAAAATGAAATAATTTACATCATATCAGGTCTCATAGATGCTTTTATGCAATTGGAAAATCTCGGTATAGCACATAGAGACATAAAATCAGAAAATATAGCGTTAATTCCTGATAAACTCACAGGGGGGTTCCAGCATAAATTATACGATTTTGGTATAAGTTGCAAATTAGATGATGATGCTAAATTTATCTCTAAAAACAGTATTTTGGGGTATACAAGGAGTTATTGTAGTCCTGAGGTCATCAGGATCGTTGATGAACATCCCAATTGTCTTAATGAATATAATCCTTTTAAAGCAGATGTGTTTTCTTTGGGGATAGTTATATTAAGAATGATGAAACTTGCTAACATAAAGGAATTTAAGGAGGCCAAGGTGGGGATCAAGGAAAAATATAGGGATTTATGGGGGGTGTTGGAGGTGGTTTTGGATGAAGATTATAAAAAAAGATTGAGTTTTAAGGAAATGCATGTTCTAATAACAGGTTATGAGAGAAAGAAACCAGAAAACGAGCAACATTATATAGAAAAACGATGGAAAAGCAAGGAAAAGGAAAACGGGAACTTAAGTTCTGAGGAGAAAATTGAGAGGAATTTGCGTTTTTTCGATGTTTATTTCCGGAAATTATCAAGAATTAATGAGGCTAAGGTGTTTTTAGATAATACTTTAGATATCCTCAATAGATTGTCTAATAAAGATAATTATATCTATGAAGAAGCGAAATGCTATTTTGATTTGGGTTGGTATTATGAGCTTTCTGGCAATTACCTTGATTCTGAAAAGTTCTATTTACTGTCCTTTAAGTTGAGAAAGGAAATTTATGGTGAGAAAAACAATGAAATTGCTAAGATTTTCACTAATTTGGGCAATTTATACCTAAAAACTGGTGATTTGAAGAAATCTGAGGAAAATTATCAGAAATCTCTCAAGATTCGTAAGGAAATATATGGTGAAAATCACCTAAATACTGCAATTTCATTAGATTCCTTAGGCGTTTTCTATCAAACAGTGGGTAAATTAACAGAAGCCGAGGAATTATATCGAAAATCTATGGAAATATTCCAGAAAATAGATGTTTTCGAGAGTTTCCTGTTGAAATCTCCGAATTGCGCAAATGCAGAATGCCGTAAAGGCTCTAAAGAGTCGCAATTAGAGATTTCCGAGGCTTCAGCTTCCGTTTCTCATCATTTTGGTTCTTTTCATTTGAGTATTTCCAATTATAATACTGCAGAATTGCATTTTATGAGGGCTTTCGAAATAAGAAAGCGGCTTTTTGGGGAATTTCATTTGAGTACCGCTGAAACAATAGAGTTTTTAGGGGTTTTGTCTATAAAGAAAGGGGATTTAATGAAGGCCGAGGAATTATTGGAGAAAGGATATAAGATAAAAGAGGCATTATTAGGTGAAAAGAACCCAGAAATAGTGGGTTCATTGGGACAAATGGCTTTATTAATGCAGGGAAAAGGGGATTTTCAGATGGCGAAAGACCTTTTATTTAAGGGATGGGAGATCAGAAGACATTTTTTAGGGGAAAACAATAGAAATACATTACAAATATTGAATTATTTAGGGAATTTGGAGCTGAAGAACAATGATTATGAGAAAGCGAAGGAGTTGTTTATGGGTGTTTATGAGATTAGAGAGAAAGTGCTTGGTTTAGAAGATCGAGATACTGCGAATTCATTGAATTGCTTAGGGGGAGTTTATATGAAGATGAATGAATTCGAAAAAGCTAGGGAAATGTTTCAAAAAGGGCTGGCAATCAGGGAGAAATACTACAGAAATGAGAGAAATAATAGGGAAATAGTGAATTCGTTTGAGAATTTGGGGAATTTATACTATAGGATAAGGGAATTTGAGAAAAGTGAAGCGTTTTTCTTGAGGGTGTTAAAAATTTGGGAGGGGTTTAATGACGGAAATCATAGACAAATTGTAGATACATTGAACACTTTGGGGATTATATATGAAAAAATGGGGGATTTAGAGAAAAGTAAGGAATATTATGAGAAAGGAAAGAAGAAAAATGTAGAGAAAACAGGGGAGGAGAGTGGGTTTTCATTAGAGAAAAAATATTTTTTGAAGGTGAAAAGTGTGAGTAATAGTTTTAATAATTAATTGTTCTGATATTCTGATATGAATTTTTGAAAATTGATCGTGTCATATGAAAAAAGCAATAATTTCTTTTAAGAAAAAACATATTCCAATTATGAAATAACAATAATAATGAATTTTCCTAAAACCACCTCATAAAAATTCAAATATACAGTACCTCAAAAAATGGGTTCCATTGTCGCCAAACTCAAAAAAAACAAGACCGTCCACGACGCTCGTTCTTCCAAAAATCCAAATAAAGAAAGTACACGTC
>Ga0302186_10002549_pt1 | contig 13907 bp, 12 predicted proteins | sample II_Bog_E1_2_FD_198782 | JGI IMG/M metagenome (GOLD analysis project Ga0302186, IMG submission 198782) | Peat permafrost microbial communities from Stordalen Mire near Abisko, Sweden - II_Bog_E1_1 | ecosystem: Environmental > Terrestrial > Soil > Wetlands > Peat | place: Sweden: Abisko... | reverse complement strand
TCTCTATGAAGTTCATCTATAAACTATGAAGAATAAATATGATATGATCAATGAACTTGCTGTTTCACTCTACTTTTTTTGTTTGATTTAAGTATAAAAATTATAAAATTTGTTTGAAAATAAAAAAATACTTAAAAAAATTCTTTGGGATTATTAATAAATATTTGCAATTATTCATTGAATTTCATAGTTTACATATTTTTTAAAAATCGAATTCGATTTAATCAAATTTTTTTTTTTTTTAATAAATTTTTTTTTCTTATCCTCTTTTTTGACTTTAACGTAATATCAATTTATTTTCTTTGTAAAATCCTTAACTATTTGTTAATTTCTCATTTTGGTATTTTAAGACATCAGCTTCCAATAGACTGATTTGTTTTAATAGATTTTCTTTTTCGACTTGAAAAACCATTTCTTGTTTATTAAAATATTCAATCCATTCAACAATTTGTTTATCATTTTCATATCTCTTTTCAATCGATTTCCTCAAACATTGTTTTGTTTCTTCTTCATTCATAACTTTACTCCATGAATTTTGTAAGTCATTGATTTCTTCTTTATTAATAACTTTAGTCCCTGGATTTTGTAAGTCTTTGATTTCAATGATTTGTTGGATTTCTTCCTCTTTTTGTTTAATTAAATCTGAGTCCAAATTTTTCATTTTCTCCCGTAAATCATTAATAATTTCTTCTTTGAACTTAACTTTCTCAGTAATTTCCTCAGTCAAATTTAATATTATCTCAAGACGGCCACAATGATTTTCAAGACGCTCTTCTAAAGTCTGATATTCATTCAAAATCTCTTCCTCAAACTTTTTCCCTAAATGGTGATATAACTTCTTTATTTGATGATTTATTTTATCAAAAAGTCGCAGAATTTTAACATCCTTTACTGGTGGTGACTCAAAAACCTCGAACGATATGTCAAAAACCTCGAACGATATGTCTTGATTTTGTTTGGAATGCATGGGGTTAGAAACTATATTTTCACCCTTAGCATTATAAAATTTTACACCCAGTTTTATTTTTTGGGCGTTTTTGTCATCCCATGATTTAAATTTCCATAGTTTCTCTAAATCCATCATCTTAAGGAATATTTGAAAATAAATTTTTAACAATATATATAATAATGTACAGGAATATTTTTTTCCAATTCCACAGCTTGGATCAAAAATTTATGGCCGTCAACTATCTTTTGATGTTGAAACACATTTTCTACTACTTTAATCTCAACAATAATTTCATCTTTGAAAGCCAAAATTCCTTTATTTGGTTTGGCAATAAAAAGTTTTGGATTTGTTACCTGAATCTATTCAAAAATATTTCGAATTAATTATTTGTGCTTATACTTTAAAAGCCACCATATTATTTGATATATTTTTGAGAGTTAAAAATGAGGTCATTGGAAGGTTTCCATCCTTGTTGGCATATTTAAACGAGATTTCTTTTTGCGTTATCTCTATGAAGGCCATCTATAAATTATGAAGAATTTTAAATTCGTTTAGAATAAATATGATCAATGAATTGTGTTATCCACTTTTTTAGTTTGATTTAAGGTTCAAAATTAAAAATTTCTTTGAAAAATCAAAAAAAATTCAAAAAATTTTTTGGGATTATTAATAAATATTGCAATTTTTCATTGAATTTTGCAACAACAACAAAAAAAATAAAGTTTTTTGACAGAGTTTTTTTTGGTAAAAACCATAACATTATTTTTAGTAATTCTATTTATTTTAGATAAAAAAAACATCCATGTATTTTTTTTCCACATTGTCTTAATTTTTTTCTTATGGAAAATTTTCTATAATAATTTAATTTATTAATCTACTTCTTCAAATTTCAGGCAGTTTATCAAACACCGTCTTATTCATGATCATCACCATCGATTTTGGCTTATAATTGACCCCAAACCCGATCTTCTTAAAGAATTTCCTCAGATGTTCACAATTTGGCCCGCATTTCTTATGTAAATTCATCAATTTTTCCAAAACCACTTGAAATTCTCTCTGTTTCTTGATTTTTCCCTCTTGGACCCCCCAATCATTTACTCCTTTAAATGGATATTTAAACAAAAATTTCGTTTTCGCGAAATTCTCTTCAATTTCCTTTCTAATTTCCTCAGGAACCTCCATTAAATCTTCGTTTATCTCAAAATCAGGCTCATTTTTCTTGAAAAAACTCTCATTTTCACTGGTTTTCATGGCTTCAGGGATTAAACTCTTGCGGGTTTCTCTATCAGTGTTGATAATCAGGCTTTCTGTTGTCTTATTTTCATTAGAAAAGGTGCTTATTAATGAGGGGAACGAATCTTTCTTGGGCTTTTTGACTTCTTTTTTCAGGTAATAATTCTTTTTGAATTTATTGAAATCTTCTTCTTTTTCAGAAAAAATTGCTTTTTTCTCTGTTTTCTTCAATAAAATCTCGGGTTTTTTCTCTAAAACAACCTCAGTTTGAGTGGAAATTGAAGTATTCGATGGCTTTTCATTAGAAACAGTATTATTAAGACTTTTATTAAGAAAATCAAGGATTTTGGCTTTGGGAAGTTGGAAAAATCGAGAAAAAAGCTCAAGTTCTTTGATTTTTTCAAAGCCGAATGAGGAAATTAGTGTTTCTATTGGTTTTTCCTTAATTTTCATTATAAAAAGTGTGTTTTTTCTATTAATTTCATTGAGTTCTTTGAGTTTTTCATTGATTTGTCTTGAGTTTTCATAGGCTTTCTTATTCTCCTCAGTCACGCCTTTAATCTCAGCTTTAAGTTTGTTGTTTTCCTCTAAAAAATGCATCAAATTCATCGAATTTTCAAGCATTTTCTTATTTTCCTCAATTAATTTCTGGTTTTCTAGCTTCAGTTTCTCATTTTCTAATGTTTTCTCATCATTTTTCTCAATAACTTGTGATATTTCTGCTTTTTCCGTGGTTTTAATAGAAGTTATAATCTTTTTTCTCTTTAAACCAGTGCTCGATGCCACATTTTTCTTAGATTTTATTGATTTCTTATTAGATTTAGTATGATTTTCCTTAATTTCCTTAATTTGCTCAAGATTATCAGTTTTTTCGTTTATTATTATAGTATTCTCCACTATTTTCAATTCATTCATAGTGATATTCCGATCATTTTTATCTGTTTCCTTCTCAGAAACCTTAGTTTCTTCTGGCTTAACAACCGAGTTTTCAATTGGCTTTTCTATTATTTTTCTTGATGTATTAGCTTTTTCTAGAGGTTTTATGTTTTCAGTTACGATTTTTTTATTAATTTGTTGATTTTCTTCTTTTTTGTCATTATTTTCATGTGAAATTTCAATGAATTCATCCTTGGAACTCAAAGCATGTGACTCGAAATATTCATTGGAGGTATAATATTCCAGGTTCTTCTGAAACTCTTCGATTTTCTCTTGAAGCCCTTTGTTTTTCTCTTGAAATTCCTTGTTTTTCTCTTTAAGTTGCGAATTATCCGCTGTTAACCCGTTGTTCTTATTTTCAAACTCCTCAATAATCGTCTTATATTCTTTTTCTTTGCTTTTGAAATTCTCAACATCAAATTTCTCCTTGCTAAAAAATAAAAATCCCCTCAACAAAAATTAATTATTTTTATCGACTTTCGATTATTTGTGTTTTTTTTTTCACGTGCAGTCCTATTAATTTCCTTAGCTTCCAGATCTTCCAATTTATTCTCCAGTTTAGACACTTCGTCAACTAATTTATTGACCTTTTCTTTCCTTTGATTGGCTTCTGTCTCGATTTCTTCAAGTTCAACTTTTTTCGCATCTAATTGTTTTTTCATAGTTTTTTGTTTCTCTTCCATCCTCTTGATTTCCAATATATATCCCTCAGCTTTCTTATCAGTCATTTCCTCCATATTAAAACCTTCACTAGCTTCCAAATCCTCTGTTTCCACAAATTTATCAATCATCAAAACTGGCTCTTTTATATTAGAATTATTCTCTTTAATGCCATTATTATTATGAAATGCCATTTGGCCCAAATAATTCAGAATAGCTTTTCTAGAGGATGTGTCCATTTTCGACAACAGGTCTTCCTTCATCATTGAAAAATCCCAACTCGGACTTCGTTCTGCAGGCAATTCTCCAAACGAATCTTCTTCCTTTATATCTCTTTTCATTTCTCTCAAAGTTTGCATCAAAAATTTCTTCGTCTTCGATATCGGGATTCTATTCAAACTATCTTTCACTCTATTCATCGAAGTCTTGAGCTCTTTTTCAGTTTTTTCACTGATTTCTGCTAATTTCCTTAACTCAATCTCCTCTTCATAAAGGAAAAAACGCGCCTTTTCAAGCTTTTCGAATTTATCGATGTCTTCCCGACGAAAAATATGAGAAAACGACCAATTTTCACTTGTGAACTCTCGTTTCTGAGCCTTGAGTTCTTCGAAGATGGAGATCTTGAGCTTCTTGATTTCCTCATAAAGATCGAATTCAAGTGTTTTTCTAATTTCAGCGAATTTGTTATGGAAACTGATCCATGCGATTGTTTGCCATTTCATTAGATTGAATAATTGGAAGAAACTTGAAATGAGAGAGTCGAAACCCTGTTGTTGAAGAATATGACAGAGCTCTATGAGACAAATTGAGGTGATTTTCTGGGATTGTTTAAAGAGATTCAATGTTTTCAAAGGGGTCTTGAAAGAGGAGGTCTTCAGATCGAGGTTTTGGGTAAATTCATAACGAAGTTTTTCGAGGATGAGGGAAATTTTGTTAACTTGGGCTTCTTGAGAACTGAAATTAATTAGAAGAAAGGTTAAAAAGGAAGGATTAGAAGAAGAAGAACGTGAAGGAAAGGTTGGTGATGAAAGGTTTCATTGAGGAATGAGTTTAAAAATAAATAATGAGAAAATTGAGTGGGAATTTTATTTGTAAATGAGAAGAAAACGCTGAGAGTGAAAAATTAATAAATAATATAATTCATAAAGAAAATCGTTATAAATTTCATTTTTTTTTATAAAAAACAGCAAATTTTTTATAAATAAAAATTATTATTTTTATTTTCACTATTATAGAAATATATCATCGATTTGTTTTTCGATCATTATTGAAGTATTATCTTGGAATTTCAAAATTTGAAAAGAATTCCCCTTGCAACAAGGACTAACCCCTAAATAGTAAAAATCCTTGGTTAAACTTCCCTCCAATTTGATTAATCCATCAATCGAATAAATAGATAGTTGGCGTTTCTTAATAATTATAGAAAATTGAGTTTTTTTTCCAATTTCTTGTATTATTCCTTTCAAATTCTTCGAAATTTCTCCATTCCTCTTAATATAAAAACATTCTTTAAATTTTATCGCTTGCATTCCTGTTTTATTGGAAGAAGGATCATAATCAAAATCTTCTATTAAACCAAAATTTGCACATGGACATCCGCCAGGAATAAACAATAGATTGATTTTTAAGTCAGAATCTGAAGGAAATTTCTGTGAACATAGACAATACCTCGTTTCATTATTTTCATTGCTACACACCAACCCGTCTTGTGAGACATTAACACCAGAAAATACATTGTTGAAACCACATGTGATAACTGATTGTTCATGTAGTTGTTGAGATAAAAATCTTGTGCCATTTTTTATTCCAATTTTATTTTCTTCAAATTTTTCCACGAGCATTTTTTGGTTTTTTTCAAAATATTCCTTTATTGAATTGTCAAAGTTTTTGAGATATATGGAAGGATTTCGCAGAAATTCTTGCTGTTGCTCATCAAACTTCCTCTTTTCATCATTAAATTCTTTCTTTAATTTCAAAAAGAGTTCATCTAAATTCTGATATTCTATTTTAGTTTGTGTGATCTTCGTTAATTTTTCCTGCAACTCATTATCAGCTTCATTGATCATTTGGCTTTTGTATTGATCCAATTGGCTAAAACTGATGAATTCATCTATTAGAAATTGTTTGGCGCCCTTTTCTACATTTTCAAAATCTTCTATTCCCAATTTTTGCTCAATCAATAATTTGTAATTTTGAATGATGTCGGCCTTAACTTCTAAATTTCTTTCATAAAGAAAGATATAATTTTTTGCTGAAATAGCTTCTTCGGATTTATTCATTTCTTCGGATAGCTCTTCAATATTGCGTTTTAGAGTGCCAACTGCTTTGCCAGATTCCATCACCCAATCACCCAACAATTTTTTGCTTTTTTCTCTTTGGTTTTTTTTTTCTTTTAAACATTTTGAAATATGGTCGATTAACATTTGCAATTGCTTTTCGACTTTCTCTGCAAAAACCAATGTTTTTTCGTCGAAGTTTGCAAGAATATTTGTATTTTCCTTCAATTTGTCATCTAGCAGATCTTTGAAGTTGGTAATTTTTGAAATGGAACTTTGATGTTTTTTTTGGAATTCCTCAATTATGTCATCAATGCTTAAGAGAAAATTTTGTCCATTATGAAAATGATCTTTTATGCATTTTGAGCATATTGTTTGCAAGCATTCTTTCCTTGAGCAAAAAATGTCTTTCGTTTTGCTATGATTTTCGCAAATGTCCATTGTTAACGAAATTACAAAAATCTATAATTATAATTTTCTAGAGGAAAAAAAAACTTATAATTATTTTAATTTGCATGTTCGCAAATTTCCATCATTAACAAAATTTTCAAAATTCTATAAATTTAATTTTTCTCTTGGAAAACAAGCTCATAATTATTTTAATCCAATTTTTCCTAAATTCAAAAAATGATTTTGTTTGTATGCCTCCTATTATTTTTTTAAACCATATTTTCCATTTTCTTAAATAAATGTTAAATGTCCAAAATTTAATTTTAATAATATTAAAACAAACCCTTTCTTCATATAATCTAAAACAAATTGCATTGACATCCTGCTTTCATCTTCTTCCTTTCAAACATTTCCAGATCAACCACTTGATACTTATCCTTGCTTCCATCTGTCACAAAGAACAATTTCTTCTCCCAGATTCTAAACATAGCATTGCAAAGGAATCCCGGTTGTATGACTTTTTCAATTTTTTTCACAATATGTAATTGTTGTCCTTTCTCATCCACATATTCCACATGATAAACGCTTCCTTTGCTTTTTCCCACTCCTATAATAAAAGCAGTCTTATTCTTAGAATGAAATCCAACCCTGAGTTTAATGACCCCGCCTTCTGAAAATGTCTCTAATTTGTTCAAAAGTTTGTTATTTCCTGAAATCTGGAAACTTTTATCTATAGTTACGATTTCATTGGTTTCATTATTTCTGACGATTTCTTGCTTATAGATCACATCTTCTATTTTCTTCAGGTTTATGGTCTCGCATGATTTCTTTCCTTCTTCCAAAAATTCGTTTTTTATAATAACCCCTTCTTTTTTTAATGATTTAAAACTAGTCCCCCCCAGGATATATATTCGAGTGTCATTTTCTTCGCTAATTTTCATATGATAGATCAAGGGTTGAAGTCTAGGGTATCTCAACTTGATTCTTATCACTGGTTGCAACGTCATGTTCCTTTGGAAATTCAATGAAAAAACCTGCACATCTTGCATCAAATTCGGAACCTCATAGCCTCCGACCACGAATAATAAGACTGATCCATCGAGTTGTTTATTAATTAAATGCAAAGTAGGGTCGACTCTTTTATCAAAAAGACTCAAAGAACAGATTTTTCTATCTTTATCAGTGGTTTTTTCTTTCCATTCGCCTGAAATTTTCGCTATCATCACAATTATGCTCCCCCTGTTATCATAAACGAAAGCGTAACCGGTTTGAGGGTCGATAATATGGTTTTTACAAGGGTTCTCGAACAATGACTCAAGGAAAATCATCACCGATGCGAAACTTACTATATCTATTACAAATAAATAAACCTTTCCATTAGCCTTCACTATTTTCGACAACAAGACCTTATAAGCTTTAGTGACTTTTTGATTCTGGTGTCTTGGGGATGCAACTTCTACAATGAAATTTGTTATTTTTTTGGCATCATATTTTGAAGTCTTGATAGAAAATATCGATTTATCTTGAATCTTTTGGTTGTAAAGGACGGAATTTTGATCGTAGATAAGGGAGAGTGCCTTAAGAAATGTGTAGTTCTGATCGTTGGGATCAAGAGAATTTGAGTTCAAGTTAATATGATTTGGAGTTGTTCTAATATTTTTTAGATTAAGTTCTTTTTCAAATAAGTTATAATTGTTATTTACTCTTCAACATGTGCCATAAATCCAGGGATTTTGAGTTTTGGGTCATCAAAACTGGTAATTTTAGGTATTTTATGTAAAAAAAAAAAGTACTTTAGTGCTATGGACTCGCCGAAAAATTGTTGTTGGATGCTTTGATGGATTGATTCTTTATGCTTTTGGGCAGATTTTGGCTCAGGTTGAAACATAATTGACTCAGCAATATCCATTTTTATTTGGAAGGGTAAAAAGATGAGGAAAAATGAAAATTTGTTATTTTTTTTTATTAAGAATTAACAAAAAAAAAGGAAAAAGTTTAAAAATCAGTTTTATTAAATGAAATGTCAAAATGAAATGGATTTCCAGCTTCAAAGTTTTTTTTTCTAGAAAACAAAGGAAATAATAAAAGTTAGCTGATTTTTACTTTGTTGTATTCAGTGAAGAAATAAATTTCTTTCTTGGCAATCTCATCGATTTCTTTGTCCGTAACAATTTTATCACCTGGGGGGCTATATGGGGGCTTCAGGTCTTTGTCAAAAAGTTTGTCCTAAAAATTATATAAAATGTTTGAAAAGATGGGAAATTCCATAAAATTTATTAATGCAAAAGTTATAGAAAGTGAGCAGACGAACAATATAAAAATAGAGTTCCAATTAAACTTGGCTAAGAGAATTTCAAGTAAAATTAAAACACATTAGAAAATCAATAAAACTCTCAAAAAAAAAAAATTAAAATACATAACAAAAAAAAATAAAACCGACAAAAAACTATAAAAAAACACCAAAAATATTAAAAATAACAAAAAAATTTAAAAAAATTGATTTTACCCAATCGAACTTTTCAAACCAAGGGTTGGCTTTCAAGATTGCAAATGATCCTCCCAATCTCAATTCTGGGACTTTATTCAGCAATTGTTGCATCATTCTCTTGGCCAATCTATCCTTTAAATAATTTGGGAACGTGAGTTCTTTCTTCTTAATGATTTCCTCATAAATCGCATAAGGGTCGCTTATATCTTCTCCATAAGGGACATACCCACACATAAATTCAAATAATATGACTCCTAATGACCATAGATCTACGAAACAGTTATATCCTTTTCCAGCGATGATTTCTGGAGCCATATAATGTGGAGTCCCAATGATTGTGAAGGTGCGAGCACCAATGAAGTTGTTGTCTTTTATTGTTTTGGCAGTGCCCATGTCGATGAGTTTCAAGTAGCCCTAAAACAAAATTGTTAAATATATAATATTAGATAATATTAGATAAGATTTACGTTTTGATCCACCATAATGTTCTCAGGCTTCAAATCTCTATAGATAGTTTTGAGTCCATGAATATACTCTAATGATAAGATCAATGCCCCTATATAGAATTGCGAGTCATAGGTTCCGAGCAATCCTTTTGAAGAATTCACACAAAATAACAAAATTTAAGAAAAAGAAAAAAATACCGATATCTCTGATGACATCAAAAAGTTCCATCCCACGTATAAATTCTGTCAGGAAATATAAATTATCAGTATCTTCAAAACTCTTCATGTAGTGTAGAATGAAGGGGAAATCCACGAGATCAAGCACGGTTTTTTCTTGCTGTGATCATGAGTTGGTTGTCAAAAAATGAAATTTTAAAAGATTTCATGAAAATTTCAATTATTATTATTTTTAAAGGATCATTATTCATACCTCGATATGTTTCTGGAGATTCAGATCATGAATGACCTTTTTCGAAATGACCTTCAAAGCAAAATTCCTTTTATTCTTCTTATATTGCACCAGATGGACATCACCAAATTGTCCCTTTCCTTTAAGAAATAAAAAAAAAAAAAAAAAATTTATAAAATTACCTAAAATTTTATCAAAAGCAAGTCATTTAAATTAATTTCCTCAGCTTCTTCCTTGAATTTTGTGTGATAATTAATCAATTTTTTCTAACCAAATTATTTGAATTTAATAGAATTTTGTTTTAATAAACCTCGTGATTGTTTTCATTCTTCTTGATAATTTCACTCAAAGGGCCTCCGATCAAACCCTCGAAATTCACGAAATCGATTTCCGCAATGACACCATCAGCGGTCATTTTTATATTTTCATTAAAACTACGAAAAATATATGGAAAATTAAAAAAAAAATGATTACAAAATAAGACTACATTATTTTTTTAGAAAAATGATAAAAACATCCTAATTTTAAAAAATGCAGATTTTTTAAAAAAATTAAAAAACAGTGCTTAGAATTTCAAATAAAGAAAAAAATTAATAAATTACGAGATTTTATCGAATTTTGTCATTAAAACCTCTTCACACCACGCAGTTCCTTTCCCGAGAAATGGTTTGCCACTTTCCTTTAAAAATTAATAATATCAAATCTAAGCATAATTTCTTAAATTACATATAATAGATTTCCCTCAATAACGACAATGATTTTCACCACATTTTGGGGACCCGCTTTAAAAACGATATCATTTTCCTTATAATTGACATATTTCATGGAATCAATGATCTTTTCTCTTTGGATCTTGGTTAATTTGCTGAGGATAGCGTGTTTTTCGAATCCCCATCTCTGGATATTCTTGAAAACTATGACTTGAACTTGATCTCCTAAAATTCCTTTGATCACATCACGGCCTAAACCTAAAAGCCGGCACTACAGAAAACCATAAGAATTTTTAAATAATTGATTAGAACTTCGGTTTTGGCCTGAACAGTCATTCCACGAACGGAATTTGTGGAATATAGAGCCTGCTCCCCAAAGGAATCGCCTTTGTTAAGCTGACGAATGATTTTGCCTCCTTTGATGATGTTGGTTTCACCCTAAAAGATGATAAAATGTTAACAAAACAAGAATAAGAGTAAAAAAAAATTATAAAATTTTAATAATGACTACATCAGCAAAAAAAAATCAGTGTATTTTTAAAATATGTATAATGACTATCTACTATAGAAAAAAAAAATTAATATAATGACTACATCAGCAAAAAAAAATCAGTATATTTTAAAGAAAATATAATGGCTATCTACTTGGCAAAAAAATAAAAATTAATAAAGAACATTTTAAACAAAAAATTATCTACTTTAAGCAAAAAAAAAAAAAAAAAAAAAACAGGGAATTTTTAAAAAAATTATACATCCATGATGATATATAATTATGAAGCCTGATCGCCCTCATTGACTATATTCTGATTGGGTGCGAACTTCTGAATGATGAGCACATGGGATATAGCATCTTTTTGTTCCGAAGTTAAGTTCTCTACGAAGAAAATCCAATAGGCCGGCGTTAAAGTTTAAAGAAAAAATTACGGAAAAACTTCACATTATCAATAAAAGATCGATTATCCTTAGACGTCTTAGTAGTGATTTCTTTCACTGCTTTTCTGAAAGTATCTCTATCTATTCCCCATAATCTGCTGAGTTCTATGGCCTTGATTGAAGCGGATCTGGGTGCACTATATAATAAGGCTAATTCACCGAAGCCATCCCCTCTTTTCAGGTCTCGTATGAATTTTTTCTCGATAAAAACCTCCAATTTTCCAGATTCAGCAATGAAAAACGAATTCGCATCATCACCTTGTTGGAAAATGTACTCATTTTCACTGACTTGGCAATAAAACATCTTATTGGCGATGCCTTCCCTACGAATTTTATTAGATATATATTAAAAGCGTTAGAAAATGAACAATTCGAAATCAGTCATGTTGGAAAAAATGAAATGATGTTTCAATGCAGTTATTAAGAAAACTAGGTCAGTTGGGGTTTTTTTCTTGACGCATAAAGTGAATTTCTCAAGAATCACCTCCATATTCTTCGATTTTGCGCGGTCCACGAATACCTGCTTCCGTTCTCCTCTTTTCTTAAAGTCAACCTAAAATTTCATTCTAAAATCGATAAGAACCATTTATAAAATTACATCGTTAAAAATTTCCGAGTCCTCATTCTTCAAGGAATCCTCCTTATTTAGGTGATTTATCTGAATTTCCACGAATTGCTTCGGAGCGTGTTCTTCGAAATCGATATTTTCCTTCTGAGGGAGACTTTCATTGGTTTTTTCAGATGCAACTTTCAATTCGGAAGGGTTCTTCTGTGGGTTGGAGATTTCAAGGGGCAGGGGGTTTGCTGGGGGCTTTTCTAAAAGATGTCGCGTAGAAGGGATCGACTTATCATCGGCAGAGATTATGGCATCTTGGATAGGCTTACTGCTAGCAAATTTACAAGCGTTGCCCATAGTTTTGAGCTATTTTAGGAAATATATTTTTATAAATCAAATCAATTAAATGATTTTTTCATTTGTACGTTTAAAAACCCAGTGTTTTTCTAGTAAAAAACAATTACTTCAAAAAAACGTCATTATTTTGGAAAAAGTTCTAATAAAAATAAATCTCAAGACCTATATAAAATGAATTAGACGATGTTTTAAAATAAATTTTAAAATTTTTTAATTTTGAATATGGCTCTTTTTAATTTACTAACTCTTAACAAAAATATTAAAAAAATTGTAATTTTATTTCAGTTCTAAATTCTAATCATTAATTAAAAAATGAATTTTAAAATTTTCAATTAAAGACCTATAGATTATTTATTAAAAAAAAGATTGGCCGCAAACAGTTGAAGAGCCCCTTCCATGTAGAAATGCAAAGTGAACAAAATATACAAATTGAGAATTCCATTATTAACGACTGTATAAACCATGATCAAATCCTTTTTTCTTTTAATGTAAATAATAATGCTGACAACAGCAATGACATTCATCGAAACCATTACCAAAACTGAGCCAAATTCTACTGGAAAATCTTCAGAAATTCTAAATTCACAATCTTGATAAAAGTAGAAATAATATGTTTCAAAAGACCATCTTTTAAAAAAACAAAGCATGAGGAATCTGCAACAAGAAATGAGCTGAATGTCAATGAATACCCCTGAAAAAATTTTCTCAAATTCCCTTAATATTTCCTTTTTTGGAGATTTTTTCTTTCTCTTTAAACAAATAGAAAAAGCTTTCCTCCAAATGATTCTCCTCACATCAATCCAAGTATACGATTTGATGATAAACAAACCATAATTTAAAATTAAAATCCAACCACCCCATTCATCAAGACTCATCTTTGCAATACCAACAAGCTGAAGAGAAACAATAAAAGTCATACTGTAACGAATCATGATGATCATTTTTAAATCTATTTCATCTCTTTCTAATTTTTCACTCAAAAGGCTTTGATAATAATAAAAGAATAGCTAAGATTATTTTATTTATATTTTGAGACCAATAAGTGCTAAGAATGCTGTCATTGTAGTCATACAAGGGCCTAAATACATCCATGCAAAAATACAAATTCAGAAACAAAATTATGATAATGAAGGGTCCTCCTTTGAAAATTTTCTTGAACCATATTTTGACATTTAATTTTAATTGGAACAAATAAACCAGATAGTTAATTAAGAAAAACGACAACGCTGTAGCATAAATTAAGTTTCTTCCATTGTTTGAGGTTAAAAATCCAAAATCCATAAAATTAGGGAGAATTAAAACAACTGAGTATACCATTACCCATAAAATTTTAAAAAAATTCTTCATAATGTAATTGGATTTCATATCTTTAAAATAAAATAGAACTTGATATGCAGCCAAGAATTCCAAACAGTAAATTGTCAAGTCATAGATCAAAATTGAATAAGTTTTTCCGAAATCATAGTGATTTGTTTCAAACTTTGGGTTGTAATTGCAAGAATTTCCAAAATATATTGAAATAAATAATGAAAGTGAGTTGAGAGAAAAAGCTAATATATGGGAA
>Ga0302186_10002545_pt1 | contig 13917 bp, 16 predicted proteins | sample II_Bog_E1_2_FD_198782 | JGI IMG/M metagenome (GOLD analysis project Ga0302186, IMG submission 198782) | Peat permafrost microbial communities from Stordalen Mire near Abisko, Sweden - II_Bog_E1_1 | ecosystem: Environmental > Terrestrial > Soil > Wetlands > Peat | place: Sweden: Abisko... | reverse complement strand
AGATTGTACAAAAACATTTTATCCATGTTAAAATTTGGAAAATATTGAACAGTATAAATGAAAATATTGGTTTATTGGAGTCCAAGTTTAATATTCAGAAGTACAACTGTTTAAAATAATTAAAAAATTAATAACATCGCTGTGAACCGGGATTATTTCACCGATTACAAATGATTTCCTATTCCACAATGGTCTGCAAGTTCTAGAATAACGTATGAAACTACAACTACAATAAAAAAAATCGACTTGGCCCGGTAATCAGTCCCATAACAAAAAAGCAATTAAAAAAAATTCTTAAAGACAACAAATTGAGGTTTGAGGTCATTGAAAAATAAATAAAGTGCAAAGAAGATATTATTGACTTAATAAGTCCAATAGATGAATAATTTAATTTATAGTAAATTAATGATGTGATAAATTAATTATTCAGAACTTATATTGAATGCAATGAGTTTTATCTATTATTATGGATGATGGATGATTAGTTTAATTTTATATTGGCAACTTTAAAAATAATACCTTTAGAGCAACTATCAACTATAAATCACAATAAATCACCGAAGCTAATCATTTTGTCTCCACTGTAAATAATTCGACTATCAAACTTACTTAAATTAGCCTCTTAACTTAGACAGGCACCTCCTACGCAATAAACTATAATATTTGCTATTTTTATATCAGGTGTTATTTCTCCAAGACCGCTCATACTTAGACCCATTTATTTTAGGTCTCCCTCCTTAAATTCTCTTATCTTTTCGACATATTTAGTTACTAAAAATTTATCTCCACTTTTAAAATTACTCAGAAGTCCAATCGCAAACTTTTTAAATATCTTTTGTCCTCCACCTACCATTCCAGTCGGAATATCAGCAGAACTTTTAATAATTTTATTTTTAAGTTAGTTAAAGAGATTACATTTCTTCAGTTCTGGTACCTTGGTTTAAAATTCTTATATTTCTTTACCATCAATATGCTCGCAGTACATGAGTATGATAATAATGAGCCTGATCTTATCTTAACTGTTGGTGGTAGTATCGAGAAGAAAATTGATATCCTTCTTAAGTTCATTGCTGAGGACTCTCTTTCTATAAATTTAAAATTATGTTTCACTATACTGCATGAATTGACGAGCTGAGGCTTACTTTAGGAGTTCCTCAGTAGTGTGCAAATGCATGTCTATCTTCTTGCTCCTCTAACTTACGTCATTAAGTTCATCTAATTTTTATTTTTATCCCATCATTTTCACTTTTAGCCTATTGAACTATTCAGACAACTCCATCTCACTTACTGTTAAATTTCGTTTTTCTGTCCAAATGTCGTCATTAAGATCAATGTCCATATATGTATCATTGCTTTTAATAATACGGTGACCGCTTGGAGTTAATTTGTAAAGAGATTAGATTAAACCAGCGTAAGTTATACCATGAGAAAGTACTGGAAAGTAGTCAAGTTCTCGATTGAAGAAAAGAACTATGTTATGAGGTTGTTTTAAATTGATTAAATCTTGTTATTTGCCAAAGGCTGTGCTCTCTAATAATCGTTCTTTCAAAAAAGAGACTTGCTGCTCCTCTTTTGCACCGTAAATAAAGATTGGTTTGTATCTAAATTGAATATCAACTACTTAAGCATGCTGATCAGATTCAAAATTTCGTTGTTATCTTGCATAATTGCGAAATTTTTAGCGATAGTATGAAAGCCTAAACAAGAATATTCCACTTTAGTTATTTTAGACATTCCATTACTTTTTTTTTTTCCTAAATTTTTGGCAAAGGAGGATAGTATATGTGCCTGAGGTTCACTTGAAAAATGAATGACGACTGAACTGTATAAATCATCTTAAAAGTCTTGTAGGATAATGTCTATGTTTTCAGAAGTGGGCTGTATAAGATATATTGCAGTAACTCCGTGAAGTTGTTCTCGAGCTTCTTTAAGGTGGAAGTAAAGAGTAATGTTATTTTATCTAAGATCTTTCATCTTGAAAAGGGATGAATTGATCTTGTGATTGAAGTTATCAAAGATCAAAACTTTCCAGAGGTTTTACCCTTGACTATAAATCTTTTTTAGTAGCGCTTTTTGCTAAAGGATTAGATTTATTTGAGATGGCTGTCCTGACTTCATAATTATATCAAATCACGTGTTAAATATAAAAACATCAAATTGGAGCACAATCAATTTCAATTGAAAAAAATCATAAATAGCATCCTTATTATAGGGCAAACTTTATTTGTATATTATCAGTTATCTATAAATATTGAGTTTGATATGGTCGAGATTATACATAGATTCAATGGGGGTTATCCCTTTGGCCTATAAAAAGAAAATGAGCTAACTTTTGTTGACCTGCGAAAGTAAAACCTATCTGAGCAGCAGATTAGTGACTATAGAGTGAAGTATAAGATATTGAAAGAACTGATATGTCCAAATATAATAAAGTTGGTAAAAATAATGAAAGATGAGCATAATATGCATCTCCTTTACGAATATTACCCAATATCTCTGGTCAAATATGTTGAAACTGCAGTCAATAAAAACAATAATAAAAATTAAAATGTTTTTGGACACTAATTCTTAAATATTTTTATCGTCAACATCAGTCAAATCATCGAAACCCTCATACACTTTCAAATTAAAGGAGAACTACTCATCAACAATATTGCAATTTAATAACAGTTAGAGAGTGGCGTAGTATTAAAAATGTTTATTGATCCTGATTTTGATTGTATGGGCCTCCGTCTACCTTTTTCAACCGAGCAGCCAGATATTATTAAGAAAAAGATTCAGTAAAGCCGAAATAATCTTCGTGAATACTACAACAATGAAAAAAATAAACTTCTTTTTGAATTGTAAAAATTGATAAAAGATCAATATAAACGAAATTAGTAAAGTCCTGATCGGAATACTCCTAATTTCGTTATAAAAGGCACCAAATTAGTATTTTTAAAGAAATAAAGCCAAAAATAGTAAAAGGACATTAAGAAAAGCCTAATCAATGAAAATTAGTCATAGCATGATAACAATGAAATCAGTAATGAACCAGCCAAGGTAGAAAAGATTGGTGATGGTAAAAAAGATTTGAAATAAAAGAACATGCGAAAAATAGAAGAAATTAAAAATAATTTGAATCACCTATATCAGAAAAATAAACACATTAACCAAGAAACTCCAGAAAATTTGTCTAATATTGATCCAAAATGGATGAACAATAGTTATCCGTTAGAGGAAGAAGGCACTTTCAAACCTGAGTAAATTCTGACTGATAAACAGCAGATACTTTAGGGAAAATCCTCCTAATAAAATGTAAAAGCATAAGCAGATAAATTAAAAAATTCTAAAAGGAAGACATAGTAAAAGCCTACATAGTAAAAAAGATAACAGGAAGTGTCAATGCCTCTTCAAAAAAAAGACTCGAGATCTTAAAGATAATAGCCTCTTACTTTCAAATTATCATAATTTAAATCAGAGAACGCCGCTAATAAATAAGGAAGAGGCAATAAATATAAAATGAAGATTATAACATCAAATGAAGTTCAGATTATGGGGGTTGGAGATAAAAAAATTGAAAGACTTGATAAAAATGGAATTGAGGATGTAAAAGCCAGTAACATTCAAAGAAACAATAAAAGAGAGTTTGATTGCCTTTAAGCTGAATAAAAAAAGAGTGAAAACAATTTGGAAAATAGTCAAAAGTAAATCGAAGCAAAGGAAAAGATTAAATTACGATCGAGTGATATAGCCTCGAACAGTAAAAAGATCAATGAATTAATTAGTAAGTTAAATTTAAATTCAAACTTGACTCAATCTCATTCTGATAATCAATAAATAAAATCTCAAGTAAGGGTTGTTAGACAAAACTCAATAGGATAAGCGGATAACTTTGTTGAAAAATATCAAGACAAGATCAAAGAAGCTAAGAATAAGGCTAAACAGGTTTTAAAGGATTATGCTAAAAGTCAAAAAGCAATGAACTATAAATAGATATGATTTAAAGCAATTTATCAACAATTTATCAACTTTAATAATTAGCCAATCACAAGATAGTTGAGATTTGATACAAATAATAAATTATGCTAAGATAGCACAATTGATAGAGAATCAAATCAATTTTGAAATTTGGTAAAAAGATCGGTGCTGTGCAATTCTATGATGCTTTGATAATTGTTGGTTGCTCTCCAGTCCTCATCAACTCTTAGGACAGACTCTAACAGATTGTTGCTCACCATATTTTCGTTTTTAAAATCGAACTCTATATCGTTAATAGATGGAATTTGAAATTTAGAATAAATTCTTTACTAAGAACGCTTGTTTTCTTCCATTGGCACTAATATTTTCAAAGATTTTTGAATGGTTTGCTCACAAATAGACGCTTTTCTTTCAATAAGAATTGAATTTATCTTTGGCTAGTTCTTTATTTCCTTTTTGATTGGGTCAACATTCTATATTTCTTTAAAGCATATATCGTAATTCTTTTGAATAAAAGAATAAAATCTGTTTTTGATTTTGTTCTCGGGTCGACCTAGAAGCTGCTTGCTGATCTAAGACCATTTGCTACCTATTTTACTATATAATTCCAAAATTTTCCTGTCTTCTTATTAGCTCCAATCTTCTTTCTTAATTCTTGGGTCCAATTTGTTAATGAATCTTTCTCTAATTTGCTTTCCATTTTTAGTTCCAAGCATTTCAGAAAGCAACTTCCAGTTTTTTCCATATTTTTTAATCAATTTTTTAATGGATTCATCTTCTTCAGAAGACCATATTTTATGACTTTTGCCAAGCTGCGAGAGTCGTCTGTATCGATGAAGGCATTGATTTTAATTTCTCTCATTCATAAGGGAGGCAATTTCTCCCCATTTCTTGGGAAATCTTTCATACAGTTATATAAGTTGGTTGTCTTCTTCAGTGGTCCAGGTTTTAACTTTGCGTTTAGTGACCTGTTGATTTTTCTGACGAACTTCCATATCAATTTGTCTGCCATCTTTTGAGAGAACATGGATTGTGAACTATTTCTACATTTCTTCTATTATTGGATTAATTTATATTAGATCAGAGAATAATTGGCATTAAAGAAAAAGATAATTTTACAACAGGTAAAATTAATGCATCCTGCTCTACCATTCAATATGACTTGATATGAGTAGTTTCATAAAAAACATAGAATATTAAAGTTATTTCAATTCCTTTATCCCAATTGTAATCGCAGCAAGCATCCTGTTCTGATTGACAAGATTCAGAAAACAAAGAGCTTGAAGAAGTCAGAGAAAGATAACTATTATGTATAAGAAAAACGAGCTCTAATTCCTCAATATGCAATTCAATGCTAGTTTTAAGTTAAATTAATAACTCTTCTTGGAAGAATATTCTAAATTCAGAACAGAAATGATAGAATAAAAATTTCAAAAAAATATTACTTAATTGTGCATTATTATTTTTAGTTCAGTAAGCTACGCATGCTTATAATATTAAAACAAATTCATGGTTTTTCTCATCCTTTTATTCATAGCTCTTCTCGGTTTCATATTTCGCAAGAAAATTCAAAGATGGCTGGATACATTGGAAGGCCCTATTGGTCGTTTGAGAGGAAATCGTAATCCTGATAATGATCGGTATTCAAATAATAATAATGGTTTCGTAATACCACAGTCGGCTAATTTCCAAGTGATAAATAATCAATACCCTCAACCCAATCAGAATATTCCCAATTTTCAAAACTATTACTATCCACCAAACCAAAACTACAATTATGTGCCGAATCAAGCTCCTGTTGTACAGTCTGTTCCACTTCAAAGAAGTCAAGTTAATGATGTAACAAATGCATATCGTCAAGATGTTCAATTGGGAGTCAATCCATATATTCGGTGATATCAATAATTTTGCTTACAAATGATAGACATACAAAGATAAAGTATTATTTTCAATTCAATCAATGATCTGTGTATTTTGGCACGTAAGATGGTTTTTTCTTGTTGCTTGGCTCTTCCATGTAGTATGAATCTTCTAAATTTATTCGATAAAATGGCTTGTAAAAAGAACTGTTGTCATAGTTACCACGAGTTGATATATCCACCATATCACAGTGCATTGACAAAGGCTTTATAATTGCGCTGATTTCCTTAAAGACCTACCAAAATTGTTAATCATCAAAGACATTATTGACTCTAAACAGTGTTAGGTGCAACTGATCGTTTTTGAAGCGGCCATCATTATGATCATATTTGATAAACATTTGTTTGAGTTCTTCTCTCACTATTACTTCCGGTTTCATCATAGCCTTGATATACAAATCTTCTAGCTCTATTACTTTTTTATACTGACTGTCTTCTTCAAGTTACAAGTAGATAACGTTCACTTATGTTCTCTTATTATTTTTGTTAAACCTTGTAAAATAACTCACCTTTTTGAAAGTAAGATCCGTATTCTTCATTAGAGAATATACTGATTCTTTGATGCTCTACATAGTCTAATGTGTTTTTTGACGCATATCCTCACGTTGAAGTGTTAGCATGGAAAGAGTGAGATGAGCAAGATTATTATTACTGTCAATTAAATTCTCCTTATCATAGTATTTTCCAAATGTTTCTTTGATTCTCTTTTGGATATCGGAAATGGCATGGCGATATTCTTATCGGATAAAGGGCAGACACGCAAAATGGGTGAACTAGGGAGTGTTTCTTATGCGATTCATCTCTGTGATTATAATTCTTTTTTAATTGATAAGTAAAGAAGAGATAATAATCCATGTGATTATATGCATCGTAATTAATAAATATTTATTGAGTTTCATTATTGATTTAGTTATCAATATCTCATTTATAATAAATTTATATTTGAAAAACATCCAATCATCATTAAATCACTAAAATTATAATATTTTTTATCTTTTATCTTCAATTTTATTAAAGAAGATGAGTGATTATTTTTAATACTTCTTTACGAGGATGATTCACAACTCGAGCTCTAAAATAAAAAGATCTTGGCTGGTATTTATTTGTATTTTTCATCAAATATCATAAGATAATACAATTTTTATATCACATATTGAGTATGATTTCAACTCAAGAAAAATACTTTGGGAGAAATAGGTTTATTTTTTAAGATCGTCTGATTTGATTATTTAATAAATATTAAAATAATATTGTGGATAACAATGGGCAGAATTCAATCCAAAGGAAAAGGAAAAGGTATCAGCTCCGCAGTCACTCCATTCAAGAGAAGATCGGCTCGTTGGGTAGCTCATACTCCCAAAAGCATCACAGACCTCATTGTGACCATGGCCAAGAAGGGTATGTCACCATCTCAGATCGGTGTTGCCATCAGAGACAAATAGGCTGTGCCCAGCATAAAGCTGCTCACTGGTCAAAAGATAGTACGTCTTCTAAAAAAGAGTGGTATAAATATTCTAAAGTAGGATGTGCTCCCGAAATTCCAGAGGATATTTACTGTTTGATCAAAAAGGCTGTCAACATCAGAAGACATTTGTAAAAATGCCGAAAAGATAAAGACGCTAAATACAGACTCATTCTTATTGAGTCTAGAATTCATCGTCTTGCTCGTTACTACCGTAGAACTCAGCGTCTGCCAAACAAATGGAAATAGTATTTTATTACTTATATAGTAATGCCAAAACAGCCTCTGCCTTGGTCTCAGCTTGATTTGTCTATTCCATAAACTTTAATCATTCATCATACTTTGTTTATATAAATAGGTTCATTACTATAGAAAATAGGGTCTCATATTACTAAAATAAATGGGATATTGCCATAAATGGATAATGACCCTAAGATAATTTATCATATTTCTTAAAATCCAATTTTAATTAATTGAATTTCAAAACTAACCTTTAATAATCTGATATATTTCTTTAGAATAGTATATTTTATAATTCAAATCAGGATGAGTTAACTGAATCACACTGATACACATCTAACACATCTACTAGCTTCGCTTTCCACTGCAACATGGCAATAGCAGATCGAAATTATTATATCACTCCCAGTTAATTCTCAGATCATCAAACTTATTAACCACCGAAATTTTTCAACAGATTTCGCATCGCTGTTCGCTTCGCATAATCCCCGCTCTAAACTCATAACAATTCTTACTGATTATCTTCTCAATCTTTTTACAGCACATTGCAATCAACTTATATCTTTTGCCAATTTGCTAATAACTAACGAATGTTTATTAAGGCTCCTGGGAAATGGAAATAAGGTAAATAATGATGAATTTAGGTTCTTTCGGGCTCAGCCAACTAAATTTTAAAATGCATAATATCCCACACAAATTTTAAGTCAAAGGGAAAACAAATTAAATTTGTTCAAAATTTAGAATACTAATTTTTAAATTCCAAGAATAACTATGTCCGCGAAAAGATTAGCCTTTACTTTCTGTTGATATCGACTTCTTTTTATTATCAGGATCGAGAATCACTCAAGGAATTTTAAAGGAAAGTTGTCAGATAGGGAATTGAGGATGCCAGTGATAAAGTTAGGAAAAATATGAAATAAATCATGCAAAATATTTATTAATTTGAAAAGGAAAACCAATTCATGTCCTTGGAGATGATGCCATTAAAAACCGTAGTTTAAACAAATTTGAGAAAATCAAATGAAGTCCGGTAGTATCCTTCAAAATCAAAAGTATCGAAGGTTTCAAACAATATTTTAGTCAATCAATCCACTATAAGATAGAATTTCAGCCAATAGTCAATCATAATTAAGCCTTTAAAGTAATAATCTACGGATTAACAATGTTTTGAGTTTTATTTATAACGATTAAAGGCTGGCAATGATTGGTCAACAAAGCTAATTTCCTATGAAGCATTAACTGAGATGATCAAAAATAAAGGTTAGACGATATTTAAGAATTAAAATTTATATTGCAGTGCAATTAGATAATTGATTCCCTTTCTAAGTGAAAAAAGAAATCGAATGTATGAAAGCTGCTGCGATACTTTCCTTGTAATTATCAATTAAGTAAAAGAGGGCAGTAAGAGTAAAGCAATTAGCTGTATTCAGGAAAATATAGCCGATATACTTACTAATGTACTCTTATTTTGATGTTAGGCTGCAAAATACTAAATTTCTGGATCAAAATTGTTTCCCGCCATAATCGAACTCATTCCTTCTTTTTTTATTCCTAAAATGGCAGAAATATCTCTTCAAACCAAAGTATATAAATAGAAGCTGCTTATTTTAGACTCCATTATTAAATGCTTATCTTTGTTTGTGGATGAAAACATTAAAAATAAATCTAATAAAAAGATATGTTCAATCGTAAAAATAATGTGTCTCCATATAGACCATTCCAACAACAAAGAAAAATAACTAAGTTTAGCAGCAATGGCCATCATATCACATTTTAAAAGCAAATATCCGGAAGATGTCTTGACAACCCTTTTGTGCCAAAGCGATAAAGTGCTTTCTAAAATTATTGATATCGCTCAATCCATTGATGAATCTCTAAAAACAGCAGTGATAGACTACATCAACTCTTTAAAAAGCGAAAATAAAAAGAGTTGTCCTGTGCAAAGCTATAAATAGAATTCCTTTAAATCAATAGAATAATAAATACAATTGATATCCGAACACAAATCAACTTCTCTCAGTAGATTGGGTGAATTAATATTTACTCATCTAGACCAATTAATGACGAAAGATTATATTAAGATTCTTAAGTTGCTGGAAATTCTTTGGAACAGCGATTTTCTGATGGAATTTCGAATATTATTGGGATAACTTTGCAAGACAAGTAATAAAAAGATTATAGAGGCTTTACTTGAGTTGCTTGATAGGGAAGGGGATTCAAGTATCAGATAACTTTTAGAGCACCAAGACATTCTTATTATTTAGATGTTAGCTCTTTCTATTAAATAATGGAACAAACAAAATAGTGATCCTATTTTTGAGCAAATAGGAAGGGCCCTCATCAAAATATACCGAAATGATCAATCCCTAAAGAAAAGAAATTCAGTGATATCAGCATTGACCAATATCCCCCAAGAAGTATTGTAAGAGTTCCTGACTGACAAATAATTAAAATTAACTCGCCTGTACAAAGACCAATTAAAAGAATAAACTCAATAATTTGATTTATGATAAACCAAGAAAACTTTATTTTATATTGAAGCGATTTTTAAAATTAGACTTGATATAGTTAAATCTATTTATTTTTATTATTGCCTGCATATGGAGAGTAATCGCAAATTGATTAGGAGAACAACAATACCAATTACCATCAAAAATACTCCCTTGGTTACTGTCGTGGCCAATTTCCACAAACCCTATTCAACTCCTATACTGCCTGCCATTGTCGATGCATAATGCAAAACTTCTAAATTTACTTTAAAGAGTAAAGAAGATCAATACTATCATCCTGACAAAAAAAACATCAATTTGAAGTACTATGATCTGTCTATTAGGTCAAAATAACACAATGATAGATTTTTCCGATTCAAAATTCCCATCAATTTTAAAAAGAATGAGGAAGCTCAACAATATATTTGCCTCAATTTTAGCAATAATAAGGGTACTCTGCAAATGCTCAAGACCTATGTCGATGGTTCATAAATTCTTTTGTAAAATTAAAGTGACTTGAACTTGAACTTCAATCAAAAATTTATGATTCAAGAATCCCTGATGGGAAATCGAAGGAAGGAACTCACTGAAAAGGATGTGATAGATATGTAATAAGAAGAATCCCATGAATAGGCATGAGAATGCAATGATTATTGATGCTTTTATAAAACAATTAATTGTAAGTGATATTCATAATATGAAAATTCTTTGACAATAATATGGGGGAAAATACTCGATTGAAGGAATCATTACAACAAAATCAAAATATTTATTTAATTCATTCATTCAACAAAGCTCATTGAAGTCTTATTACTTAAGTTATTAAATAATCAGCAAATCATCCAGTAAATAATTTCAACTTAATTCCATAGAAATAAATACAATTCTTAATTATTGTCTAAAGTTTCGATCAATCAAATTTCTTGACATTTTTGTAGGGCTAAACACCTAGAACGCAATTCATTATTTTATGGCGATGGAGATTTTGAATTGCACTTCTTGCAGATTCTGGAAGATGATATTTAACAATAGCCGTTGTTAGAGAGCGGCCAAAGTTGTCCTGCTCAATCAGGCATTTCTCCAAAGCTCCTTAGGTGGCAAACAATTTCTTAATTAAAGATAAGGTACGTAAAGGTCCTCATTTGTGAATTCTGGGCTTAATCCCAAGACTTTCAGAGTACGAAATTACTTGGGTCCTTGATCTGCTGGTTCGTCTCTCCTCTCTTATCTGTCTTATCTTGCAGGTTTGTTTTTGAATTTTTACTATCTTGGCTCGCGATCATCTCTGCGAGGTCTGTCAAACTACTTTTTTATGAATTTCTGTTTGTTATGGCGTGGTTCTTCGTCATCCCAAGAACTATTTCCTTTTTGTCGACCTTCGAAGCGTTCACCGAATCGAGGATTCTTTTTGAATGGTTTTGGCTGATTTTTCTAAGATGACAGATTTGGTACATTGGCAATCCTGGTGAGCTTATTTTGTTCTTTGTCTTTCTTGATGAGGTCATCTAATGAGAAATCAGTCATGGCTGAGAAATGTGATGAATCTTTTAAATTTAAAATGATTTAAGATCAAATAAAGAAAATAAAAGCCAGCATTGCATATTTGTAAATTAGTGTTCAATAAAGAGGAGAATCAACTCTTGTGCACTTTTAACAAAATAAGATCAGATCAAATCATTTTTATTGTTGTAGTCTGCAACTAATTTATCAAAAGTAGTAATATATGATTACATTCAAAAGAGTAATAACAATGATATTTACATATCAGCTGCGCTACTGCTCTTGATCCTAAAAATAATAATTTTACAACATTTTTATCAATCAAAATTCGTATTTCATAAAGATTAATCCACAATGAAATTATCATTCAAGCAAAGTAGCTATATGGGTTTTCAAAGTTACGTACTAACTCTGCGATCCTAATTTCTTGAGCACTTTAGGGACTTTTGCCTTTCCACCATTCAGAAATACTTTCTTTAACAAGTTTATCCTTTTTGTGCTTAATCAGATCTCGTACGATTGCTTCCTTCCACTAGAATTCACGTACACCAGTAGCCATCAGCAAAGCAATCAACAGATATGTATCATGCTTCTTACGTTTGGATATACCTAAAAGTCTTTAAGCTTCAGCCGTCAATTCTTAGTTCTTCATGAGTCTGGCAATAGTTGACATCGTGATAATAAAATCCAAAGTAATTATCTTTTCATTCATGCTGAGCAAGGGAGGAATTTCAACTATGTTGAGTCTATAAGAGCGATGAATCACGATTCCTTACAAAAACATCAGCTTTTTTTTAATTACATAGGGAGTGCGATCAGCCATGGGTAATATTTGTTTAAGGACATCCTGGTAAATCTCTTCTGGGTATTCACTATCACAAAGTTGAGAAATGACGTAGAGGTCTGCGGTGGCGTCTTCTTCTTCAGTAGGTGCAGGCTGTTCAATTACATAAAAAACTAACTCCTTGAGCATGTTATAAAAATAGGAATTGAACCTATAAATGGTAATGCTGGCCACGATTTTTCTTACAATTTGACTGTATATGCGTAATTTTGATGATTATATTGTCTCTTCCTCTCTCGCCTTTTTCATGAGCTCAGTCAGCAGCAGTATCAAAAGATCTTCGTTATTATATCCCACATTTTCGTTAAGTATGTATAATTTTTTTCTCTCAACTAATTCAAGCATGGACTCAACAACCCACTAATTCAAGGTTTTCAAGTTAACAACCTGTACAAAACACTCCGTTATCATGTTGACGACTGTTTCTGATATTTAATCAGTTCCTTCACTGATGCCCTTTAAAAGATGTTCGGCACCCTATTAAGCTGCAGCTCTAGCAAATCTTCCTGATGCAATCATATAAGTGTTTAACAACAAAAGATGTCTCAATCTAGCAGGTCCCTTAATCGTTCTTAATTTTGCAAGAACCAATTGATATATTTTCTCAGCAATCACGAAGTTAGAAGTAAAAATTCCATAAAGACCCATCAACATGAACTCAAAGTTTTATTTTGAACATTCTTCCATGTAATTCAAGAAAGGAATATGTGTTGGAGATGTAGGATTATCTAACATGAGCTCGCAACTGATGTAAAAAGAGAGACAAAGTTATTATGGCTCACCACTTCTGAAATTTTTGGCAAGATTTAAATATATTTAAGTAGTCTTGTCTCCTGCGATACGTATTGATTTTCTGAAGAATCTGTTATAAAAGTTAAGTGGAGAAGAAGCATATCGTTAGAGGACTCCCATAAAGAGAGGAGTATTGCTCGGATTACAATCCCAAATGAAATGCATCAGTTTGTGTGCACTTGAAGCAATTGATTTGAAATCTTACTCTGAAACAACTATTGATTCTGGCATGTTTTGATCACTTTGCTTCAGGTCAGGATCCATGCTGCAGTTTTTAATAAATTGTTTTAGTCCTTGCTCATCTTCCAAAACAGAAAGAAGTGTAGCTTCATTTGCAAAGGTGGGCGATTTGGAATCCAATGCCAGTTTACCATATTAATATTCTTTAATTTCTTTGCTGGGATAAAAGTTTTCATCGGTCTTTTAGCACTTGATCTTTTCATAATTAATGCCTTTTGCCCCTAATTGCTTAAATCTCAAATACTCACTCCAGGATCTTTGGACAGGTGTATTTGCAAATACTTTTTCTTTTTTCTGATTATAATTGAAACGATTAATGATGTGGAAGAAACCAGTTTTACTCATATCAAATAGTTCAGTAGATTATGTCTGGCACAGTTTGAACAGTAGCTTGATCATATCAGATATGAGGGGATGACTTAAGTCTAGCTCGTTGGAGTAGAGCAACAACATTAATAAATACACTCCTAA
>Ga0302186_10002542_pt1 | contig 13933 bp, 14 predicted proteins | sample II_Bog_E1_2_FD_198782 | JGI IMG/M metagenome (GOLD analysis project Ga0302186, IMG submission 198782) | Peat permafrost microbial communities from Stordalen Mire near Abisko, Sweden - II_Bog_E1_1 | ecosystem: Environmental > Terrestrial > Soil > Wetlands > Peat | place: Sweden: Abisko... | reverse complement strand
TTATTTTCGTTAATACTTCAATATCGGATTTGGAATTAAACAAAAATAACTTTTATATACCCCCCCTGTGTAGTCGCTACACAGGGGGGTAATAAAAATTATTTAACTAAAATTTGCTGACGATATGTGACAGTTTAGGGGTGCTAAAACTTTTTAACGTGACTCCCTCTATGTAATCAATATACATCTAGCCCCCAACAAATATAGCTTTAATAATTAAATAAAAAATATTAATAACTAATCAATCAAACCAAAAGCCTATGGTTTTAGTTGGCGCTCCTGTGTTTGGCTGTAGGATTAAACAAAAATAATATTTACAACCACTTCCCTATTAAATTTGTACCCCCTGTGTAGTGACTACACAGGGGTAGAGATATTGTTATAATAAAAATTGTTACAACATCTTAACCAAAATTTAATAATTGTGACAGTTTAGGGAATCATCATTTCCCTAAACTGTCACAATTATTTCCCTAAATGGTCACCGGTTTTTCCCTAATTTGTCACTTCTTTTCCCTAATTTGTCACATAACCAATTAAAAAAGTGATACAAAATCAAGCGTTTTTCTATCGTAAACAAATTAAACTACTTGTAAACAAAAAACACACTGTGTATATTTAATAAAAGTTGGCCAAAAAAAATATTATGCCTTGAAATTGGCCAACTCTAGTGCTATTGTATATTCAATAAATTAACAATATTAAAGAAAAGTTAAATTTTATGAATAAATTAACAAAAATTTTAGATACATGTATCAATAATGGAAAGAGGGTATTTGATGTTATTAAAGAAACAAATTTTACCCCAGATCAAATAAAGAGACTTAACAGGGTATTCACTTTAGCTGAAACAGCGAATTTAGTAGGAGTATCAACAGAAGCAATAAGAAAAGCTGAAATTGCTGGAAAAATAAGTAAAGCTGAAACTGACGAAAAATCTAAACGCAGGATGTTTACTTTAAAAGAAATTAATGAATGTAGGGATTATTTTGGAACGAGACCAGGCAGAAAAGAAGGCGATGATCCTACTACAATAGCTTTTATTAATTTTAAGGGCGGGGTATATAAATCAACCGCAAGTTTACACTTCGCACAATATTTAGCATTAACTGGATATAAAGTTCTTTTTGTGGATACGGACAGCCAAGCAACCTCTACTCAGTTTTTTGGAATAATCCCAGATGATCTGGAACAAGAATTATCAACTATTGCTCCTTTTTTAATTGGAGACGTAAGTTCTTTGGAAAATTCAGTAATAAATACTTATTGGGAAGGCTTAGATTTAATTCCAGCTAACCTAGGATTATATGATGCTGAAATATTAGTGCCAATTAGAGTTACAAAGGGTTCTTTAGGTCGAAATTTTTATACTTTATTGAAGGATGGTTTGGAAACAGTAAAGCATAACTATGATGTAGTAGTAATAGATGCCCCACCGTCTTTGGGTATTATATCAATGAATGTTGTTTATGCCGCAGATGGTTTAGTAGTACCGATTCCACCTCTTTTTGCAGATTTTTCCTCTACTCTTGAATTTTTTTCAATGTTAAGAGAAGTGGCGGATAATCTAGAAGATAGAGAATTTAAATTTTTAAAATTACTTATAACAAAATTTGACGGTAGCGAAGAATCTAAAACTTTTGTAAAAGTAATTAAGCAAGTTTTTGGTGGAGATCTTGTTATGAATAGTATATTTAGTAATACAGCAGAGATTCCCAGAGCAAGCCAAGATCTTAAAACGGTTTATGAGGTTACAGATATGAAGGTTAAGCAAACATATTTAAGAGCAATAGGAATTCTTGATAGGGTCAATAAAGAACTAGAAAAAACTATTTTAAGCACGTGGCCTTCTTATGCAAAAAATCTTGTAACTGAAGGAGTATTTTAATTGGACAAAGTTAAACCAAAAACAGCGGTTGGTAGATTTTTAGATAAACTACCAGATAGTTTTTCTGATGGTTTTGAACATAATTTAGAATTAAACAGCAAGAATATTTTTTCTGGTGGAAGGACAGGAGAATCTTTAATATTTGAATTACCATCCAAGAAAAAGATTAAGTTTGTTCCTAAAGTAGTAGATGCAAAAAAATGTAAAATTTGGAAAGGGAATATTAGATTACAAGAATTTTTAGATGAAAAAAACACGGCAGATTTAAAAGAAAAAATACAGGCTCAAGGACAATTAATTCCTGTAATGGCTAGGCCAATAAAAAACGATCCTACTTTTACTCACGAAGTTATTTATGGTAGTAGGCGGTTATATGTTTGTTTTTCTTTAGGTATTCACATTAAAATTTTAGAAGCTGATTTAGATGATAATGATGCACTCCTTTTTATGGACGCTGAAAATGCTGGAAGAGAGGATTTGTCTCCTTACGAAGAAGCCAAAGCTTATAAATATTGGATAGAAAGTGGGGTTTTTAAAAGCCAAAACGAGTTGGCAGAAAAATTGGGAATAACAAGAAGTTGGTTAAACAAGGTTTTATCTTTGGCTAAAATTCCGACAGAAATAATTACCGCCATATCTGGTCCAAAAAATTTATCTATAAAACAAGGGTTAGAATTAATAAAATATTTAACAGGAAATGAAACAAAGATACAAGGGGTAATAAAAAATATAAAGCTTACTACAACCCCAACAACTGTAGAACAAATTATACAATTGTTTTCACAAACAAAAGAGAATAACGAAGAAAATATAGTACAACAACAGTTTCATCAGGCCGAATCATCCTCTAAAGTTTTATACTCAAAAGAAGGACAGCCTATTTGTAAAATAACACATTCAAAGCAAGGTAATTCCATTTTGACATTCAATGCAAAATTTTCAAAAACAAGATTAACAAAATTAATAAGTGAAATAGAAACAATTATTAAAAACAATTTTTAAAGTAGTTTAATAAGTTAAATTATGAATACTATAGTTATGACGGTAAAACAGGATAAATATGTAAAAAAACATAATGCCGCTATCCGTTCTTATAGTGAAATGTCTCTTTTAGAAAGAAAAATTGCAAATGTTCTTCTTTATAATGCTTATTCTAATTTAACAACCCAAAGTATTCACGTAATAAGCATTTCTCAACTGTTGAATCTTCTATCTTTGAGAACGAATGATTATCAGAAATTAAAACAAGCCATTAAGCAATTAATGTTAACAATAATAGAATGGGATGTTGCAAAGAAAGAAAAAATAAATGTTGAAATTGAAAATGGAAAACTATTTGATTCTAAGGAAAACTGGAGAGCATGTACGCTGCTTTCTTCTGTTCAGATTGATAGAACATTAATTAAATATGAGTATAGTGAAATTCTTAGAGAACTTTTTTATCAACCATCTTTTTATAGTAAAATTAGTCTTGGTATCCAAAGTAAATTTAGATCTGCATACTCCATTAGTCTATATGAAAACTGCTTAAGCTATCTTAATTGTGGAACCACAGGGTGGATTGATATTGAAGCATTTAGAAAGTTAATGGGTGTAAAAACATCACAATATAAAATTTTTAGAGATTTTAATAGAAGAGTATTACAGCCGGCAGTACAAGAAGTAAATAAAGTTTCAAATATAGATGTCATATGTGAAACAAAAAAGATTGGCAGAATAGTTTCATTAATAAAATTATGTATCAGCAATAAGAAAGCTTTTATAGAAGATAAAAGTATTTGTGACAACAACGGTTTTGTTGATGTTCTTAAAATGTTCGGTGTTTCTCAGACAAAAACCATGTCGTGGCTTAAACAATATGGAGAAGATTATATTAAAGAAAAAATAGATTTAATTAAAAATTCAACGGTGGTTATTAAAAATCCAATTGCTTTTTTAAATAAAGCAGTAAAAGAAAATTGGTGCAGCTCAAAAACAAAACTAGAAGTTATACCTCAAGTTAGTGAATTTAAGCAAGTTTCAAAGAAACAGTCCTTATCAAAAGAAGAAAATGTAATTTGGTTCAATGGTTTAACAGATAAAGAAAAAACAGAATGTTTTGATGAGGCAATGTTTAAATTTCCAATGCTAAAAAAACACATGGAATATCGCAAACTCAATTTTTTAGATGATGGTTTTATAAACAGTGATGTTTTTACTATGTTTATACAAATTTTAAACAGATAAGGTTGTTGTGTAAAAATTTAAAATTGGTATTAATTTTTAGTATAAACTTAGCTTGATAATGTCAGCAAAATCAAGACTGTTTTATAATAATTATAGTTTTACTGCGATCGCGCCAACGCTTTCCCTGCCATCTAATTGCGTATCTGATGGGTAATCGATCCTGTTAATATATTCTATGTTTTCTATATCAAAACGAGCGCGTTTCAATTCTCTTTTTAAAATATCTTTATCTATCCAATGCATTAATTTAGGAAGCTGATGGATACGCTTGGATCCAAAAATTTTAGTGTTTTTAATTAATCCAGGCCATTCTGCTTTATCGATCAGTCTTTGTTTAAAAGTAGGTAGAAAGCTTTGCCAATCTTTTAAGTAAGGAGTATCAGCAACTACAAAAAGTTTACCTTTGTTGGTTAAAATATCATAACAACGAGAAAGAAAATTCCTTAATGTTTTTCCTTCTAAAAAATGCAATACTCTTACAGTTAAAATAGCATCAAAGTAATCAAAAGGTAATATAACTTCTGGAAATCTACCTGTGACCAAACTTAATCTGGTTAATGCTTTTGGTGGACATTTGTTTCTCAATATTTGAAGATGTCTAGGATCTAAATCATTGCTTACAACTGTTGCACCGTTATTAAGAGCTTTTAAGGTGGCATTTCCATAGGCCGATCCTATTTCTAATACTGGTTGCTTACAGGTAGCAGCATATTCAATAAATGTTTCTGAATAAGGATCTAAAAATGTTGTCATATACCCCATTTTATTTAACGTTGGGACGAGGCCTCCATCAACTTCACTGGGCATTTTTATTAGTTGGTCTAAACTTTTTTGCATAAACTTGTTTGTTGTATTTGTTAACTAAATTTAATTTAAATATAACATAATATGGATTACATTGAGTTTCAATGTAATCTTAGAATAATAAAATTAATTTACGAAAAATTTTTGTTTATGATCTAGACATTTCAATAGGATTGAATTAATTTTAAATACTAATATTTAAAAATCTGTTTTTCCAGGAGGGGACTTTGTTAGAAATACCTAATTTTCATAAAGATGTACTAACTATAGGGCTTAGCAATTTTTTTAAATTGAATACAGCCTATTCTGAGGTTATTAGGATTAGAAATTTTGATCATTTTTCAATTAACATTGAATCTCCAGATAGACGCCTTGCATTTTTATCCTGTAATCCAGCGGTTTCTTTAACGTTAATGCAAAGTGGATTACTGCCTTATGATGGTTCAGTATCTCCTACAATTTATCGGCATAAAAGTATATATATTTGGGATAAGTGTTATGTTTCAAAATATGCTGAAAAAATAAAAAGAATAAAGGAGTATAAATTTGGAATTAAGAAAGGAGTGGTTTTTGTAAGAAAAATTAATGGTTTTTATATAATGTATTCGTTTGCCACCAAAGAAGATGGTGTGGAGTTTTTAGAAGATATTATAGAATCTATGGAAGAATATTTAAAAATAGGGGATCATTGTTATAATTTGATTAGATCAGTATATTCTCAATATCTTATAAACTGTGATGCTCCATTGATACAATAAATTGTTTATCATAGGGATAATATGAAATATTTAAATAAAGCGGTATTCGGATCTTTAATTGGCAATATTATGGAGTTTTATGATTTTGTTATTTATGGGTATTTATCAATTTATTTAGGACAACATTTTTTTCCGTCCAATAACAAAACTATATCTTTGTTAGTAACATTTAGTGTTTTTGCGGGTGGATATTTTATTAGACCATTAGGTTCTATAATTTTTGGATATATTGGAGATATAAAGGGTAGAAAACCAGCATTATTATATTCTATAAGCCTAATGAGTTTTAGCACTTTATTTATGGGTTTTATTCCTACTTATCATCAAGTCGGAATAATCGCTCCCATTATTTTAATCATTTTAAGATTACTTCAAGGTTTAGCTGTAAGTGGTGAACAAGGTGGGGCTATAGTTTATCTCGCAGAATATTTTAAGATGCAAAAAATAGGAGTTATAAGTGCATTAATGTTTGCTAGCGTTTTAACTGGAGTTTTATTAGGGTCTTTGTCTGTAGTCGTTTGTCAAACAATGTTGTCTGAAAACGAGATGATAGTTTGGGGGTGGCGTATTCCGTTTTATTTTTCGGCGATTTTAGGGTTTTTTTCTTTAAAACTTAGGTGGGATTCAATAGAATCTCCAACATTTAAGTTTTCACATCAAGCGGTTAAACAACTTCCCATAATAAACTTAGCTAAAGAAAATTTTAATAGTTGTGTGAGAATGTTTTTACTTTCAATAACATTTTCTGTAGCCATAAGCTTTCATAATACTTATTTACCAATTTTTTATTCAAAAATCCCAGAACTTGGAGCGAACAAAGGAATGATAGTATCTTCTGTAGGAATTTTTTGGATAGGGTTGCTATCCCCTTTAGTTGGAATTTTATCAGAAAAAATAGGATATATCAAAACAGTGCAAGTGGGTTGTTTACTTCTGTTTGTTTTAGGGTATCAGCTCTTTTGTTTGTTACAACATCAGTCTATAGGAGCCATTATATTAGTAGAAATTATATTTGGAATAATCATAGCATTAATTTCTGCGCCAATGTTTGCTATTTTTGTACAAAATTTTCCGACACAATCTCGTTGTACTGGTGTTTCTTTAACTTATAATTTAGGAATGTCTGTTTTTGCTAGTTTGACACCAATAATTGCTATATTATTATTTCAATCAACAAACATGCAATATTTAATTGGAGTCTTACTTTCGTTGTCAGCGTTAGGTGGATTAATATCTTTAGATCCGTTGTGTGGTGTGAAATTAAGATCAAAAGTTTTTAATTGGAGTAAAATATAATGCAAGAACAATCTATTGGCTTCAATACCCCTTTTTTCAATTTGTATGAGAATTTATATTTAGTAATTAGAGAAACATATAATGAAGAACAAGCACTTATGTTATTTAAGCGGATAATGGAGAAAGGCTTAAAAAAAGCATATGATACTGTTACCTTTAAAAAAGGAGATCCTAATAGTTTTAAAGAAGTGATTGTTGCTAGAGATAATTCTGTTGGTCTGACAGTAAATTTTCCTGAAGTCAGTGAAACTAAAATTGTCTATCAACTTTGTGTTGATCCTTTTGCAAATTTAAAAGGCATTGTTGATCATAAACTTTTAGACAATACTTACATTAACTTTAAAGTGGAATACTTGCTTGGGGATAATTGGTTTTATAGTACTACTAAGCATTTCTGGAAAGGGGATAATTGTATTGAATTTATTATTCAAAAGAATATTAAATAGCGATAGTATTTTTGTTTTTCTTATATTTAGAATTATCTATAGATTTAACCATAAGTTCAATCATTTTAACTTTGTTACTAAAGTCTATGTCTAAATGATGAATGTTTTCATAAATATCAACAGCAAAAGCAATAAAAATTTCAAGTTCTTTATCGGTTAAAAATTTTTCCAATAAATATTGACGCATTTGGGTTAATATTTCCTTCAAAATAACTTTATCAATTAAATTGTTATTTGTAGTTTGAATTTCAGTAGATTTATTGTCTCCATATAATAACCAAGAAGGTTCTATTTTTGCCCACTCGGAAATTTTTTTTAAATTAGTTTCAGTTGGGATAGATTGCCCCAATAAATAACGACGAGCCATAACTACAGAACAATTTACTAATTTGGCTAAAAATTTCGGATCAGCAAGCTTAGCCGCTCTAGCAGAACATTTTCCTCGGTCAATTAAAAGTTTTGTTAATCTGTTTGAAAATTCAGCTCGAGTTTTAGCTCGTTGATTTTGATCTTTAAGATATATGTTAGTTGAATTCATCCGCCCACCTTAAAGGAATTATATACAGTAGTTTTCACAAATGTGCAAAACAATTTTGATATTTTTAAATAAAAAGCATAAAAGAAAAAGAAAAACAAAAGAAAAACAAACGCAGCTGTTGACTTTTAGTTTTTTTATATTATGATTATTTTTAAAAGTAACCAAGCCATTAAAGTTGCTGGTGTGAAATTAAAATAATAAAAACCGACATTAGTCAGGATGAGAGATTGTAAAAGTAATAAAAGAAATTTTATTTTTACAGTAGGTTAAAGGAGAATTTATTATTATGAACCCACTTACATCAGAAGCACAAAACCAACGCATTAAACAATGTTTTGCTATTTTGTTAACCTTTCTATTGTTTTCGTTTTTTACCAATCCAACTTGGGCAATAACGGTTACAGAACTAATGGAACCAATTAAACAGTTAAAAACAGAAATATTTGGTGGTTGGATGATGGTAGTAAAAATTTGTGCCGCAACTGCCGGTATTGTTATGTCGGCGTTTAGAGGTAGTTTAACGCCGTTTGGTATTGGTGCTGGTCTTTCTGCCGGAATTCATTTGTACGATAAATATTTAGGTGATGGTGCCGCTGGCGCTTTAATTTAAGGATTATTTATGTCTATGCAACGACACGTTATTTTAAATTATGTGGATTCGCCGTTAAAAATCTTATTTTGGACCATGCCGGAGCTATTAATGTTGGTGGTGCCATGCTTTATAGGGTTAATTATTGATCAAGTAACTTTATGTTTAATAATTAGTATTTTTAACTTTTGGGTAAGTAAAAAGTATCAACAGTATTTCGGTAAAGGACAATTTCAAGCAGTAACATATTGGTTTTTACCAAGAAATCGACGGTTTAAAACCTTGTTACCTTCTTTTGTTCGTGAATATATAGGGTAACATAATGAAATTTGCCATTCATCAAAAAAGATTAACTTATCTTAATGTTCAGAGAAACTTTTTAGTAGCACTGTCAGCAATATTATTAACTATTGTAGTATTACAAACCCTGCTATTGTTTTTTAAAAAAGAACGAACGATTATTAGTCCGCCGGAATTAAAACAAAGTTATTGGGTAGAAGGGGAGCGGTTTTCTAATAGTTATTTAGAAGAAATGGCATTATTTTTTACTCATTTATTGTTAGACGTTACCGAAGCTAATGTATTACCGCAAGGAGAAATTTTATTACGGTATGTTACGCCTGAAGCATATGGTGATTTTAAAAGTAAATTATTAAATGATGAAAAACGCTTAAAAAAACAACAATTAAGCCTACAGTTTACCCCGCAATCTATAGAGTTTGTTAATTCGTTAATCATTGATGTTAATGGGTTCTTAGCCAATTATATTGGAGCTAAAAAAGTGTCCCAAGTTCCAGAGACTTATAGGGTTGGTTTTTTTCAAAAAAAAGGACGGTTGTTTTTGGAGTCGTTTCAAGTGATCAAATCAGATCAAAGGAGTTATGATGAGTTGTCTTCTTAAAGTTAGTAAAAAATTATTTCCGGTGGTGTTATTAATAGCATCAAGCGTTGCCTTTGGTGAAAAACTAGAAGTAGCCGCCACATCAATTGTGATCCCAGCTCCTATTCAGGAACCGAAACGCCAACATAGCAATAGTCATGTTTTAACTATAACCGAAAACAAGCGTTTAGAGGCAAGTATTGCACTGGACGCCATGAATAGATTAGCAGTAGTTAACGATCGAATTGTAAATATTTTTGGCGATGAAGGAACTTTTGTGGTGCAAACCGATGAACATACTGGGCAGGTGTTTATTAAACCAACCGCAGAAAATGGCGATCAGCCGTTATCTATTACCTTAATCACAGAAAATGGGGTAACGCAAGATTTAACATTAAATCCTGCTAAATTAACAGCCACGACTTTAATATTAAAGCCATCCCAACAAGTTAAACAATATAATTCACCGGCAGAAGGGTTGTTACCTGGTTTTACCGCTCGTAACCAAACATTACAAGATCAATGGATCCAAATAATGAAGCAAGCAGTATTGGGAGAATTAGCGGTAGTTGAAACCAGGATGTTACCTAAACCCAGAAAATTTGCCGGCTTTAATCTTAATTATGACAAGTGTTATCAAGCAGGATCATTGTTCGTTCAAGTTTGGACTGTCAAAAATATTGCAAAAGTGCCACAAGAGTTACAAGAACAGAGCTTTTTTAAGGATGGAGATCTGGCGTTAAGTTTAGCAAAACGTTTATTACAACCAAATGAAAAAACTTTTGTTTATGTATTGAGGGATGTTTAAGATCATGTTGGACAAAATCAAACAACGACAACAGGTATTATTGTGGGGCATAATTGGGGTGCTTAGTTTAGCTTTGTGTATTGTATTAAGCCTGTTGTTTGGCGACAAAAAAGATCTTAAGATCCAAAAACAATTGCCTAAAAAACATTTAACTACAGGTGTTAGTCGGGTTAATCCACAAGAAATGTGGGTGCATGATTTTACTGCTAAAGCTGAAATTACCCAAAAACGCTTAGAAGCCATGGAGCAAACCTTAGAAAAATTGCTTAAATTAAATACTCCACCAGCAACTACGCCTTATACTAATAAAGCACCAATTACTACTGCTGAAAATTTAAAAAATGATTTAGCCAATATTTATCAAACCACATCAAACACGCAAAATATTAATGATTTACCAATGCAACCAACTAGTTCATTTGCAGGATCTACTAATGTTGCCGTTAAAAAACATATTTTTAGATCTGCTGATCTAAAAAAAATTAGTCTTAATCTTAATAGAGGAAGAAATAGTAAGCCGTTAAAAACCACTGATAATATTGTACCGGCTGGTGCTTTTGCTGAAGCTATTTTGTTAGGTGGGGTTGATGCCAGTACTTCTATTCAAGCGTCCAGCGATCCACGGCCGATTTTGTTACGTTTAACCCACCCTGGTACCTTGCCTAGACGGTTTACCTCCGATCTAGAGGGATGTCATGCATTAGCTGCTTCCTATGGCGATATTTCCAGTGAACGAGTGTTTATGCGATTAGAAAAACTTAGTTGTGTAGAACGTAAAACCGGCGAAGTAATAGAGATGAACATTCAAGGTTATGTGGCCGGTGAAGATGGGCGAGCCGGTATTAGAGGAGCCATAGTAGATCGAGCAGGCGCTAGTATGCGAAATGCTATGATTGGCGGATTTTTTAGTAGCATTGGTAAATTTTTAGGGCAAGCCAGATCACCATTAATCTTTTCATCGGCGACAGGGTTAGCTGAAAATAATCCATTATCGGCTACTGATATTTTAAAACAAAGTGCCGGTAACGGCATGGGTGGTGCGCTGGATAAATATGCCGACTTTTATATTAAAAGAGCAGAGCAGATGCAACCGGTAATTCAAGTGGCGGCTGGACGTAAGGTTGATATGGTGTTTACTCAAGGAGTAGATTTTGCAGATAGTGCGGTGCGGCAGATCTTAAGTAAAACTAACGATCAGAAGCGTTATCAGAAGGTACAAAATTCAGAAGAAACTAAATCGGTGCAAGCATGGTTACCACAACAAGGGGGTCAAGAATGAGCGGACTAAATTTTATTAAAAATATATCGCTGTTAGCTGTTGTTGCGTTATTAAGCGGTTGTTCAATTGCCAAAGAAACGTTTGATTGCACTGTTGGTAAAGGAGTTGGGTGTCGTTCCATTACCGAAGTTAATAGTATGGTTAATAATGGTAATTTAGTTGGGTTTTCAGCTAAAACCAGCAAGGATACGAAACCTGCTGCCACTGCAATTAACGCCGAGGTTATTAGTTCGGACAAAGTGGTTGTTAACAGAGTTACCGAACAACATTTAAGGATTTGGATAGCACCACATCAAGATGAACATGGTCATTTTCATGAAGGATCTGTTGTGCATACAGTTTTAAGATCTGGATTTTGGCAAATTACTTAAGGAAATAATATGTTAGCAACTATTGGCGAAAAAATTTCTAAATTGTTTGGTGAAAAAGATTTTGGCTCTAAGCAACCATCAAGATTTGACGAAGTATTTGATCAGTTAAGCGATTTTCATAGAATTACTGATTTTTTTCCTTATGAACATTATGATCCAAAATATCAATTGTTTTTTAATATGGAGGGCGTTGGCTTTGTATTAGAAACCCCACCGTTAGTTGGTTCATCGGAAGAAATGCAAAAAGAAATCAGCGGATTGTTTCAACATCTATTACCACCAGATAGCAGTTTACAGTTTATGTTATTTGCCGATCCTCATATTGGATCGGCAATCGATGGTTGGCGAGCATTGCGAACCAACTCTATTATGGATCCTATTGCCCAAAAAAGAGCAGATCATTTAAAAAAGTTTGCCTTTAAGTCCCCTTGTGCTCCTTACAGCTTACGGGATTTTAGATGTTTTATTAGCTTTTCACAAAAGGATCCCAGCAAAAATCCGGTGGTTTTAGATAGTATTAATCAATTAAAAAATCAACTAAAAACTACTTTGGAAATGTTAGGGTTGCCTTGTTTGGTTTGGGACGCTAATGAATTGATTAATACCTTAAGCCGGATTATTAATATAGATCCTGAGCAAACTAAACCTTATGTAAAACGTTGGAACAACTTACAAAACATTGGAGAACAAATAGCCGATATCGGTGCTCATGTAATGGTAAGTAAAGACGCATTAATATGCAGTCCAGGCAAAATTAAAATTCGTACTTACCAAGCAACTCAATTACCAACGGTTTGGTCATTACATGCGATGGGACAATTAATTGGTGATGAAGACAGGGATTTTGCGCAAATTCCTTGTCCATTTATCATCCATTACGGCGTGCATATTCCGAAACAAGGGAAACCCAGAGCTAAAGTATTAACTAAGGCAACGTACGTTGAGCGGCAAGCAAATTCACCAATTGGCAAATATCTACCAGCGATCCAAAAAGAAGCGGAAGAACTACTATTTGTGCGTGAGCAAATTGGTAAGGGTGAGCGTATTGTACAAACCCAATTTAGCGTTATATTGTTTGCTCAAGAAAAAACTTTAGCTATTTGCGAGCAAATTTTATTAAATTTATATTTTAGTAAAGAATGGAAACTACAAGCTAATGATTTTTTTCATTTACCAATGTTATTAAGTGCTATGCCGATGACGTGGGGCAAAGATCGAATTAATTCTTTATTACACTATAAAAAACTTAAAACCACACTATCAACAGAATCAGCTAATCTACTACCACTACAAGGAGAATGGAAGGGTACTAAAACACCAGGCATGTTATTAGGCGGTAGACGTGGGCAAATAATTACTTGGTATCCATTTGATAATCAAGCTGGCAACTATAATGTTTGTGTTATTGGGCGATCTGGTTCCGGTAAATCCGTGTTTATGCAGGAGCTAATGAATACTACGCTGGGATTTGGTGGTCGGGTGTTTGTGATGGATGTTGGCCGAAGTTTCGAGAAAACTTGTCTGTTATTAAAAGGAGGGCAGTTTATTGAATTTAAAACTAAAACACCGCTTTGTTTAAATCCATTTAGTACTATACCAATTAATGATCTTGAGGCTACACAAGATGCGTTAGCGATGTTAAAGTCAGTATTAAATTTAATGGCGGCACCAACTAAAGGGGTAGATGATTTGGAAGCTTCTTTTTTAGAAAAAGCTACCTTAGATACCTGGAATAAATATCAACAAAAAGCCAACATTACGCATATTGCTGAATGTCTAGCTAATCACCCTGATCAAAAAGCTAAAGATCTAGGTGCCATGTTATTTCCATATACTGATCAAGGTGCTTATGGACGGTTTTTTAATGGAGTATCAAATGTCAATTTAAATAACCCTCTTGTTGTTGTTGAGCTTGAAGAACTTAAAGAACGCAAAGATTTACAAGGAGTGGTAGTACAAATGTTTATTATTAATATTACCAATAGAGTATTTTTAGGAGACAGAAAAACCCCATTTACCATAGTGTTTGATGAGGCTTGGGATTTATTAA
>Ga0302186_10002541_pt1 | contig 13943 bp, 19 predicted proteins | sample II_Bog_E1_2_FD_198782 | JGI IMG/M metagenome (GOLD analysis project Ga0302186, IMG submission 198782) | Peat permafrost microbial communities from Stordalen Mire near Abisko, Sweden - II_Bog_E1_1 | ecosystem: Environmental > Terrestrial > Soil > Wetlands > Peat | place: Sweden: Abisko... | reverse complement strand
AGTTATTATTTTTGAGATTATATTCTAAATTTTAAAAAAATTAAAGAAATTTAAAATAAAATTTAATCAGCTTTTCGTTTATCAATTTCTTTTGACATGCGATTTTCCAAATCCAGAATTTTCTGGCGAACGAACAAAAGGAACCCCCCACCCATCAACCATCCTGTTACGACCAAAACTTTAAAGTCAAACTTTTCTATGATAGAAAGAGATAAAACATCTGTCATCCTTTTGCCGAAATTTCCAAAAGATGTTAAAAAAGCAATGGATGTCGCTTCAAATCCTGAAAAGAAAGTATGGCTGATTCTATTATAAAAAGAAGCCATAATTCCGTAACTAATGTTATGATGGAGATGCGAAGTTGCGCAGACCAAGATTAGAAAACACCAAAAAATATAAGAATTGTGATATTCGTTTGAATATGTTTCAATCAAGATAAGACTAATTACATTTTCCAACAATTTGCAAAAAGTGACGAAATAAAATAATTTGATTTCCGAGGTTTTTTTCAAGAATTTCGGTAATAACGTTTGGAAAAATATTCCAGCAAATAACATCAACAGAAAAATATTAGAAAAGTCTTCTTTTGGGAATCCTTTTTGTATCAACTGCAATTTGAAACTTGAATCCAAGAAACAGAAAGTGAACCGAGATATTATCAAAAAACATAAAAAACAAATTAAAGAAGGGTTGAGAAAGAAAGCTTTCATGGATAAAATACTTTCCTTTAAGGAAATCCTTTCCTTTTCCTGAGAAACCTTCGCTTCATTGAGAAATTTGTGAATATAAAGGTTGACCAAGAAAAGCGATACACCAAGAAAACATAAAAAATGAGATATTTTTAAAATTCCTTCATTTTTTTCTTCAAAATAAAAAAATCTATTGCAAAAAGTCTTCGAATTCAATTGCACTAAAACATGTGATGAAATTAGAGTTCCCAAACTGATTCCAATAGTTTGGGCCAATGAAGCATAAATGCTTTTCTCCCCTATGAAAATATCCGCACCCATTCCATCTGCAGCAATATCTTGAATTGCTAATAGAAAAATGCTCAAAATGCCAAAGAAAGTCAAAAATTTTAATTGTTGGGAAGCTATTAAGTCTTCAATATCAAAGCTCAAGCCAATTAAAATAAATGATAAGAAATAATTGGCAGGGACAATATAAGATTTTCTTTTTCCAAAGGAATTGGAATAATAAATATCTAAAAATGGTGCGAAAATTAGTTTGAAAGAAAATGGGAGAGCTGATAAATGAATAATTGCTATATCAGATAATAAAGCACCTTTTTCTATAAGAAAGACAGGCAACGTTCCCAAATAAAAACTGAAAATGATTCCTTGGATCATATAAAGAAAAATTAAAATGGCATAAGCCATATTTTCAGAAAAAAGATTTTTTTCCTGCATAATTTCGAAGTCGAGATATTTTTTCAGATAGTTTTAAATTTTTCAAAGTATTTTAAAATAAATGTAAAAATCATTATATTCTTATAATAATTTCTTCATATTCTAGATTCATAATAAAGTTTCCGGTCATGGAAAAAACTGAATTATATCATTTTTCCTCACTCATCCCGAAAGTGAAGAAATCGATTAAAAAATATAAAAAAACATACAACGGGGAGTTTCTTTCCAAAGTTTGGAAGTTGAACGAAACTATCTCTTCTCCCCCGAAATTCTTAGAGCCCAACAAAATCTATAGATTCTATGGAGATCTTGTGACTTTAGACAACCCTCTTTCATTCAATGGTTCAGAAATGAACATTCATCAACTCAAATTACACATGGAATACAAATCCATATCAAGCATAGATGTGTCTGATGTTTTGTCAATTCATTTAGAAGACAAATTTTCGGAAGATTACTATCCGATTGAGCTTTTCATTGATCGTTTGAATACCCTCGGGGACAAAGATGCGCATGGTCTCTCTGAATCTTTCACTCAAATGAAAGAAAATTTCAAAATAAATAAAAATGAAGACGATTTGAATTCCACCAAATGCGATATTTTTAATTTAGAAGCAGTGCTTTCTAAAGAAGAGTTCTTTAATTATCAAAATATGGTGAAAATGTGTTATGAAGAGTTTAAACATGCTGAGAATACATATACATGGCATATGAGAAAGGTCTTCTATAAAACACAATCCCACAAAAAATATGGCCCTGTTCTTAATGAAATAAAATTCAACAAAAAAGTTGCCAATTTATTCATAAACAAAAAAGTTGAGGATTTCACCTATCAGGATGCTTATGAAATCATGAATATATCTGCCAATCAGAGAACTCATTACTTCGAATTTTTTAATGGAATGCTCCAACACGGACACTCTGAAATTTGTGAATTTCAAGGGGGCCTCGAAACTGCTGAAGGGTTTTACCTTCCTTGCTTTGAACGAATTAAAAAAATCGATTTTAAAGGACAAAATTATGAAGAGCAGAATATTTTCATTACATTTTCCGTTGAACAACGATTAATTGAAGGACTTGACGAGAGGCGAAGACTCAAACAACTTGAAGAACAGAATAAGATGAGCGTCGCTAAAGCAAAATTAAAGACGAAATTTAAAAAGATTGAAAACATACACTCAGATTCCTGGAAGACTTTATGCGTTTTATATTATGGAAATGCAGAAGGTGAGGAAAACGATGATAAAAATGATAATGCTGAAGATTACGCTAAGAGGTTCTGGGCTAATGTTGATCAAACTAAAGTTTGTAAATACCGATCAATCAATCCAACATAAATAATATTTAAATGAGGATGTTTTATAAGTATTTATTAATATGAATAAATAATTTAATCCCTTTTATTTGAAATAATAGAAATCAAAAAAATTTACGCCTGAAAAAAAAAAGAGGCAGTATTTTTCATCCATTTAGAGATTATTATATTAATTTTTTTTTATTTTTTTATCACAAAAACTTTTCTGAGGTGATTTTGTCATTTGTAGGCTAAAAAAGCATTGATATTAAAAATTTTAAAAATTTTGATTTAGATGACTTTTTTTTGTAATTTGGTGTTTCTTTGATTGAGATGGAAACCCGCTGGTATTGAGGAAAATCGATGTTTCTTTATTTCGATCACATCTTCAGGATCCAATTTTCTTTCCTCTATGTTCAAAAGGAATTGATACGACTTGATTTCTCTTTTGGATTCATCTTCAATAATTTTTTTCTCTTTACGTTCAATATTCTGGTCTTTTGTTTCTTTTTTATTATAATATTTATAAGGGTATTGATTTTTGTTTTTTGATTTGTTCAATTCGATTTTTTTCATGAGATTTGAGATATTTTTCATATAAGCTAAATTATTATTATATTTTGTAGAGTTCTCTTGTTGGATCTCATTAACATAATTTAAATTTATGTAGTTTACATTGATTTCATTGATATTATTAACAGGTGTTGAATTTTTCTTCTTATCTTTCAAAATCCCTTCGATTCTATTTTCTTGCGATTGTGAGCCTTGAATTATTTTGTTTTTGTTTTGAGCAAATGAAGACCTTGCTGATTCTTTTTTCCTTCAAACAAAATTATCAATTAATATGAGAAACATTAAAAAATAATTTAACAGTGGCTGTTGTGGAGGCATTTGAGGAATTTTTTCTTTATCATTCTTCATAAGATAGGGCTCATTAAGAGAAGACTCTTTCTCAATAGATGAAACAAGAGGGGAACTTTGTTCTATGAAATTTGTTGAATGAACTTTCTTTTTTTTCATCATGGATTCTTTCGCGGTAGCTGGTTTTTTATGAATCTACAAAATAATTTCCATAATAAAAAAAAAAAACTATATTAATTAAAATACCGCTTTAATTCTATATTTCACATTCCATATTTGATTGAAAAGTTTAGGATCCTTGAGTATTTTTGAGTAATAGTCCACAGCCTTCGTTAAATGCCCTTGCAGAGAAGCATATTGTTGGATCTTTATAAAATTTTAATTTTTCTCTTTAAGTTTTAATTTGACTTCCAAATCGTCACTTGAAGATTCACTATCAGATCTCCCTTCTTCGAATCCATCAGATTGATGGTCATGATTGCTGCCATTTTCTTCTTTTTCAATTTCATCAATTATTTCCTTAAAATGCTCTTTAAAATTATCAGGTTTGAAATTTTCTGTTTTTTTTTTCATTGGCTTTTTCTTTTTTATTATGAATGTTTTTTGAGATTTTGATTCATGAGCGCATTTTTGTTTTTGATGAACGTTGGGAATTTTTTGAAATTCATCATTATTCGATTCTTTTTTTATTTTTATTTCCTTTTCTTTTTCATTGTCGAATTCTTTGGTCCTGGTTTCTTTATTACTATTGTAATTTTTTTCAGTTATCATAAAGAATTTTTCCTCTGAATCTAGATTTTTCTTAAAAAAAGCACGAAAACAAAATAAAACCTCTTTTTTCTGTTTTTTTCTTTGAAGTTTCATAATCGTTGATTAAATAATTATAATCACATATGGCTTCTCCAATATATGATCCCTTTTTTAATTTTAAAAATGTAACATCTATAGATTTAAAAAATAAATTTACCATTTTTCTGAAGAGTTGAGAATCGAATGGTATCACTTCTTTATTTCTTGTCATATAATTTCCAAAAGATGCCTCCACAGTGTAGGAATTAGTAATGTTGAAATCGTATGCACAAACGGCTCGAGCAGTGGTCATTTTTCCTGGAGAAATTTTGAATTTGGAAGAAAAAAATCGGAACATTTCTGTTTTTTGGTCTAGTATTTTTGGTATGAACCTCGATAAAAAATATTCTTTTTTATTGGCTTGAAACTCTGGCCCATAGATAAAAACATTTCTTTTTATGGAATGTCCATGCAAATCAAAAAAAGCAAAAAGATTTTCTCCATATTTATTTTTTGTGTGTTGAAGGAGCTCTTTCATAGCAAAAACTGTCGGAAATAATGATTTGTTGGTATTTTTAAATTGCCTGTTCAAATCTTTGCCTGCGAAATTCGTTCTATAATTACCGAGAATCACACCATCAGGGTTCATCATCGGCACTATTTTGAAAACGCATCTTTTTTGAGAAAAATTAAATCAATGAAATAAATTTAGGATTTTTTTTTAAGAACTTTTTGCGTAATTCACAACTTTCATCATCATTTCCAGTCAAAAATTCTATCAAACCCTGATAAAATTTTTAAAATGTTTTTTTCGGCAAAATTTACTTGCATCATCCAAGAACCATTAGTTTCTCCAGGGTGAAGTCTCGCTTGAAAAGATGAAAAATTAAAAAATTGATATTTTAAATTAAAAATCAACCTGAAATTATCACAAATTTTCTATCATCAATTAATGTTTTCGTTTCATCGAAATCTGTTATCGTTAGTAAAGGCACATCAATACCACTCAATGTTGAGCAAAGTTTTGAAATATTCATGTTTTTATTTTCTATTTGAAAAATAATAATCAAAAAAATTAAAATAATTTTTTAAACCTTTGTTATAAAGAATTTTTTGTGAGGCACTGAGATCTCTTAAAAAAGAGAGCAACATTGAATAGGTGTAGGGGATACAATAAGCAAAATAAACAATATCATCTTCATATTCAAAATCAAATTCAAATGATGCAACGAAATATTTTTTGGTTCTTTGAATATTTTATCATTTTTCATTGTTACAAATTTTTACGTGAAAAAGTTATTCAGAAGATCCTCATAAAGTAGTTTCCTTGGCTTGTATTCTATTTTATCGCCTGCCTGATGCCATCCTATTCCCAAAAGATCCATTTTTTTAGTCGAGTAAACATATGGTTTCATTCCCTATGAAAATTAATTAAGAGATGATGCAATTAAATAAATTTTACTCTCAAATATAATGAATTCTTCTTGGTGAAATTAGAAATATTAAATTTGACAATATTTTTCTCCTTATTCTTGACTGAGAAATAAAACCTATTAAAAAAATCATTAATAAATCTCTTATTTTTTACATTACCATTGCAAATGTCCTCTTGTATTGGAATCAACTCTCATAAAACAATCGTATTCCATGTCGCTTATTTTAACAACAGCATCCAAATTTCCACTTTCAAAACGAGAATCAAAAATCAAATGTTCTTCTTGAAATTTCTGGTTCATGCCAAGAAAAGGTCGATTTATATTAACTGCATTTTGATTTAGAAATGCAAATTGGTCATCATTTTTTAAAATGTTCAAAATATCGTTATATTTTTCTTTAAACAGACTAATTTGAGAAAATTGATAAGTGTTTTCGTGGGCATAATTTTCATGTAACACAAAGGAGTCTTTTGGTCTGAAACCCAAATAGATCAGTTTAAACTCTTGAGTTTGGCTTCTATTTAATTCATTGAACAAATAATTATGAAGATTGTCTTCGAATTTAAGCATAATTGGTCCAAAAAATGTAATTTTGGGTCTCCATCTTTAAAATGTTATGAACAAAATTGAATTATTTTTTCTCTACTATACCCAAATATCATATCAGGTTCTAATGAATATTGCTTTTTGGGAAGAGCCTTCGAAGGAGGCAATTCTGGAATCAATTTTCGATTTATTTCTTTTTATATATATGATTTCCTCATAAAAAAATTAAATGGCTACCTATCAGTTCTTCAATCTCTTTCATATTGTCATGGAAGTCGGAGGAAGACGAGGAATCACTTGAGTCTACGAAACCGCTTTCATTAGAGTGATTTCGCCTTAAAGTAGGTCTAATCGAGTTGGGTTGCATTGTCGTATTTCTTTTATTCATTTAATGTTTTATCTCCAAAATAAAAAACAATAATTGATGAAAAAAAATTTTCCAATATTTTTTGTAACATATTTGTTTATTATATATTTTTTTTTAAGGTAGTTAAGTAAAATTCTTAGCGACTTAAAAAGAAAATCATAATATTATTTGTCAAATATGTATTTTGGTAATTTTCATCAGTGAACAATTTGTTGTATTTCTTTAGTAAAAAAAAGCACGGGTACTTTTGCTTTTTTATTTTTGGCTAAAAAAGCTCTCAAAATATCCATATTATTTTAGATGTGTATAATTTTTGTGATGGTTTTTTAAATATTTTTTTCTAAATTTTTTTTATAATTTTTTTAAACAACTAACGTATAAATTTTGAGTTCATTATGAACTCCATATACAAATATTCCTTGATCAGAATCTACAAAGTTGTTTTTTTTAGATTAATATGATAAAATCTTACATTAGGATTATTGTGCTCATAACTCTCTCCAACCAAACAAAGAAATTAGCAATTTGCTTGAAAATCAACAGAATTCTTTACATTTATCAAATCCATATTTTTTGGTTCTTTTATTTTTTCTTTCTAACTGACTTATAAATTTCTTCCAAAAAAGGATGAAAAAGACATTTTCGGATTAAGTCTAGTGGTCAGCCAAAATCCAGATTATTTGCTTGAAATCCACATTTCTGATCAAAAATTAGAAGCGAACTCTTTGTCAATGTTTTCTTCCAGCCTTAAAAACAACACTTATCTTCAAAAACTCACTTTAACTAATTGTTTGATCGATGATCAAGGGGCTGTGGCATTAGGATTGACTCTAAATGAAAATAAATCTTTAAAGGAGCTCAATATTTCGGGAAACAAGTAAAAATAAGTAAAATATCAATATAAATTTCGAAAGGATCACAAATGATGGGATAGAAACGATCGTAAATGGCATCCTGGAAAATTCTTCCTTGGAAATCGTGAATGTTTCAAGGAATTTAATCGACTCCGATTATTTTGGAAATGCTTTGAAACAGTCCTTTCTTAACTATTTATAAAATTAATTTCTGTTTTAGAAACAAAAGTCTAACCACTTTGGATGTTTCCTATAATAATTATTCAATAGCTGACATACAAAATTTGTTTGACAGCTTGATTTCTAATAAATCACTTAAAAATCTGGAAATGATTGGTATACCTATCGCGCAAATCAACATACATAAATTCTGCGAAATAATGAAAGAAAACTCGACTTTGGAGAAAATTTCATGGGACATGGAAATCAACGATCATGATCTAGATCTCTTTGAAAGATTGGAAAAAATGGCATTAATGAACTTTTCTCTGCTGAAAATTAACACCACCAAAACCGAAATATCCTTAGAAAACCATCTGAGTTCTTTATTGTTTCTTTATTTGGAATCAAATCAATGGATTCATGAAAACATTAAAAACATCAATAATAGTGGAATCCCACCTTGTCCAGTAATTTTTTGATATTGTTTTTAATAATTTTGAATTCTTAGAATTATTTGCTACCTGTTTTGAAAGAGAAATTAAACTTTTTGCAAAATAATGAAGAGGGACTGGAAAATAATTCGATGATTCAAGAAATCCAAGATTCTGAAATGTTTTCTAAAATAGAAGAAACCCAAAATGACGAATTTGCGACTTTGGAAAAAGAAGAAAATGTTAAAAAAGAAGTGTATTCTTTGCAAGAGAGGGAAAATTTCATTAAAACTGATGATTTTTTAACTCTAAATGAACAAGAAGAAGAAGATGCACTGTTGAATAAAAAGAAAAGCTTAGGCGAGACTTGCCAAAATAACAATTTGATCATTGAAAATAATTCAGAAAGGCATTTCATAAAAAAGAAATTACTTGATCAGGAAAGGAATTTCGAAAAAGAGCTGGAAATTAACATCGACAATAGGATTGATGAGAAAATCAATGAAAGAATGAAACAAGTTTTTGAAATTATAAATGAAAATGAAAGAAAAATCAAATTGTTGGAAAGAAAATTGCTAAGTTTTGAAGAAGTAAAAATTCAATAAATTTATTAATTTTATCATAAAATGCAGAGCACAATTACGGAAATGTTGAATTTTAGAAAAAAAATTGAAAATTATGACATAATGTTAAAAAACAATATGGAAAAAACTGAAAAAATTAATATTTTGGAGATTCAGCTTAATAAACTTAATAAAGAGTTCAACACTTTGAGCAATTCTACTCAAATTATTAAAAATTGTGAAGTGTTCGCTCGGGAAATTTCCATTTTGAAGGACAAAACCAACAATTTGGCAATTCAAGTTGATTTTTTTCTAAAAAAATAAAATTTTTCTATAATGAAATTTTTAGATGGAATGCAATAATAATGACAACAACATTGAAAAGAAAAGCAACACAATTGAAACCCTAAAATGTATTCTCTCAAATAACAAAAACAAAAACAACCAAAGCTACTTCGAAGATCGTCCCATCCGAGAAAATCATGAATATAATATGCCAATGGAAGGAGGGAAGGAAAACCAATTTGATTTGGAGAAATATGTGAAGTCAAATTTTGCTGAAATATTTGAGAAAATAAATGAATTAAATAAAATGGCAACTCATCTCGTGAAACAAAATGAAAAAATTGTAGTTTTGTAGTTTTTTTATATCTAAACTTCTTTTAGAACATTCCGGATTATGATGTTTTTATTAAGGAAAAGGTTGAAAAGTATTTAGAGAGTCTGCTTGAAAGCAAGGATAAAATAATCCGAGAAAAGACACCCTTGAAAAGTATTTTTGGCATTTTTTGGGTTTTTGATCAGTTTTTTTTCCAGATAATTTCGAAATTCAGAATAAGATAGGAGTCATGAAGTTTTGCCAAACACCCCCTCAAAATGTTTTTCTCATTCAATAACTTTCTTAAATTTTAAAAATTTCAAGGAAATGTTTTTAAAAAACGCTTCAGCTTTAAAAAACACAAGAGAAAGTAAATCATTTTATGAAAAAGATTGGGAAATTTCGAACAAAAAAAGTACTTTGAATTTTTTCATTTTACAATTAATTAATAACCCTTTTTAATTTAGCTCGGTAAATAAACTAAATTTAATGTAATATTATAAATTTCGATCAGGACAAAGTCTCCTTTAGAAAAAAATTTTGCTTTGACCAGTAGAACAACTTTACTTGACGAAAATGTCTACCCCCTAAAAAATAATTCGAAAAGTTTTCATAACTTAAGCAAGAGTGACCAAAAGAAGAAAAAATAATTATCATATAAAAAAAAATTTATCTGTTCATATTCATCAATTTTTAATTCATTAAATTTGGCAAAATTTCGTTCGTTAAAATCCAAAAAAAAAAAAAAATGGCTCAACTATCTGAAAAAATTAATTTTCTTCGACAAGAATTCTCTCAAATGGACATCAATCATGACCAGATGCTCTCACGAGAAGAACTCTATACCTTCTTAGATCAAAGGGTCCCCCTTAAAAAAATCGAATAATTTCTTATTTAAAGTTTATTATTAGAGTGGTCAAATTTTCGATCGTGATGTAGCTGATGAATTATTCGACCGTATGGACAAAGACCATAATAACAAGGTGACTGTGGATGAATACATAAAGGTTTTTATCCAGGCTGAGGAAGTGTTAATGAATAAAATCCAAAAAATTTCAACCAATTTGGCGGAGTATCAAAGTGAGCATGAGAAAGTTATGAATGATTACAAAAATATTATTGAGATTGAAAAGTTAAACGAATTTGGAATTATGTTTGGTAGCGTATTAGACATATCAATAATTAACTCGAGTGATTTAAGAGTTCAGAATTTCGATTCTCATAATCTGATGGCTTATTGTTTGTTGAGTTGTTCCTCCAGGAAATTTCAAACTAAACTCTCTAACTATATGAATCCAGTGTGGAATGAATCATTTACTTTGTTAATAACATTTTGATTGATAGATTGATAAAAATTAAATTTTAAGTCCTATATATGATGGGAACGAGCACCTGCAGATTTTATTAAAGGACAATTTGCAAAATAATTTTGATTTTCTGGGAGAATTGATTTTCCCCATTTCAAAGTTCTCAAACCAAAAGAAAAATGATCTGGTTTTGGATTTTCTTGATAAGAATGGTAACATAGGAGCAGGCAAAATTCATCTAATCGTTCAATGGATATATTCGAAAGTAAATATAGTAAATTTGTAAAAAGTGTTTGAAAAAAGGAAAATAAAAAGAGTAAATATTTAAGAGAAAATCTGGATTTCATAGAAAAAGAAATTTCGACCCTTAAAACCACTAAACATGATTATGAAGAAAGCTTGCAGACATTATATTTACCTTTTCAAGGTCTGTATGTACTACAACAAGATAATCAAAGGATCGGAATATCAAAAAAACAAGAATTTGCTGATTCAACAAAATATGATCCCCAAGATTTTTGTAATGTCCTTTGGTCAAATAAGGTTTGTTCCCTCACGATTTTATTTTTGTTTCTATCAATTTTGATCTGTTACAATCGATCCCTATTCCTTGATTTGGTGATTTACTCTATATATTTGGCTTTTGTTTTTTTGAGAAAATTGAACCAAAGAACTTTGAAGTTGTTAATAGCTTCTTTAATTGTGTCTTTGATCATTGATATGTCATGGATGATTGTGTTTTCAGAGGTTTTTTTTAAAATTTATTATGATTTCTATGTTTTTTTAAAGTAGCATTATTGGAGTGCAACATCAACTAATTTAATGACTTCGGTTTATGAAAAAAGCATTAATAGATTTGTTGTTGTGCTGAGTTATATGATCTTTATTTTTAAAGTAAATTTTTTGTAATTTTTATTTTAATTTTAGCTTTTGTTTAGATCGGATTAGTTCTAGTTTATATTAATGAATGTTTCTCAGCGGAAATGCGGGTCTATTCTTAAAAAATTTCCAAAGGCATTTTAAAGAATTATAGTTTTTATTCTGGTAATTTTCCTATAAAACGAATTATATAATCATTTAATTGATTTAAGTTCTTCCTCACGAATTCTATCGATATCTTTTTGTTTCTGTAAAAAGTGATCAATTTCTTCGATCATAGCCTTGATAAATTTCCTCTTCTCATCTTTTATTAATAGTTATAATTAAAAATTATTTTATGGAAAAACCTAAATTTTTTCTAATAGTTGCTCTTTTCTTTTCACTATTTTCACGTTCACTTTTTGTTCTAAACGATTCATTTTTTGATATCTTATGAATGGGAGAGACTACATAATTCGCAATTTTGATATTCGGATCACTTTTCTTAATTTTTAGTTAGAATTAACATCATTTTAATAAAACTATGAACATCTTCATTTGGAACAGTCGGAAACACTTCGACAAAATTTTTCATCAGTTTTTCATCTTCAACAATTTGCACCTTCGTTTCTTTAAAAGGTTCAATTGGATCAGTCCCTTTTTCAACTGTATTCACCTCATGTTTTGCAGAATTCATAAATTCCTTCTCATTTCGATCTAAAATATTTTTTTTATTTCCGAAAAGAGAAAAAAAAATACTATTTTCTTCTAAAAATAACTGTTCCACGACTTCAAAGGGATTTAAATTCATTTGTCTATCAGGAAAAACGGCTTTATTACTTAAATTTGCTAATGCTGGCCTATATATGGCTGGTCTGGAACTGCGAATAGCTGGTTGTGGCATTTGAGGTTCAAAGAAGGGATATTCATGTCTCATTGTTTGTCCATTTGGTCTTTCTATCCTTTCAATTCTTTCAGGCTCATAATAATTCCGATAGTTTGGCTGTGGTGACTCTCTCCTTAGCATACCTTTTTCCAAAGGAAAATTTTGATATGATCTGGAATGCATGAGCGTGTTTGGGGACTCCCATTGAATTTTTGATAAAATTGGAGGAGATTTTTTACCAGAGATATTCATTGGGGGAACACGGGTGTTGATGGAATCATATAAATAAGAGGTAGGTTCTTCGAAATGCTGAACTTTGGGTTTAATGTTCCTCATGATGTTAGATTATTGAAAACGAGCTTATTTATTTTTTAATTTAAGTAAATTTAACGAAAAAAATTATTATTTGAAATGAAAAATTTTACAATTCTTTTTTTCATTTTTTCGTGATTCTAAAATTGGATTTTTATAAAAAATTAAAAAAAATTTAAAAGAAGAAGAAAAAATGGAATTAGAAGAAGAGAAAACCAAAGAAGGAAAAACTTTAGAAGGAAATATTCAATTGCTTCCAAGTCAAACAGTGAATAGAGAATCAATCGAAATCGAGGACTTAAATGCAAGTATGAGTAGAAAAAGATTGGAAACTTTGGATGAACCAATCAAGGAAACGATAGTGAATCGCCTGATTTATTAATTTTATTTACTTTTTGAACATTTTTTAAGAAGAGAGATTTGAAGATGATATTTTATAAATTGAAATATGTGCTTATGCCTAAAATGAGGGAAGAAAAGGGGAAAGAATTGAGAAAATGTTTCTTTTAATTTAATATTTTTTGGCTCATATTTTTTTAGGGGATTTATGGGGTCCGTTGCTTTTATGTTTGCTTTTGGCAGTGTGAGTTATTATTAAATACTAATTTTTATAAGTGCCAATGTCTCATTGGATTTTTATTGATTTTTAATGAAAGAACCTTATCCTTCTCCTCGAAAACTTCATCTGATGTTATATTTGGCACAATATTTGTAATAATTTGGGCTGGGGGTGCTGTTGTAACATTGAACGCGAAACTATTGAGAGGGAAAATGTATCACTATAATAATGGTTTAATATAAATCATGATTTTTTTCAAGATCTTTCTTTCAAACCGTTTGTGTTTTGGGCTATTGTGTTTTTCCAATAAATCTCGCTGCGTTGTTAGTTTGCATTCTGAAGTCTGTGCTTCCGTTTATAGTCAGATTAATTATAGTCGCCATTAGTTTTATTTGGTCTACATTTTGTAATTTTTTTTTCTTTACCAAATATAAAATAATTAAATAAAGCTTCAGTCGGATTCATGTCTACATTAGTCAATGAGGATAAAAAAATTCTTGCAGTTTATCCAGTTTGTCTCTTTTATCTTTTTCTGAGCTGGTATACTTTGACAGCATAGCAATGAAAATATAAATATTTGTTAATAAAAAATCATTGAATTTTTACGAGAAGTTTAAATAAAAATAAAAAATAATATTTTTTTTTTTTTTGAGTTATGGGGTCGTAAAGACATTGAACCGAATTTTTAAATGAATTTCCATATTCAAAAAA
>Ga0302186_10002540_pt1 | contig 13945 bp, 18 predicted proteins | sample II_Bog_E1_2_FD_198782 | JGI IMG/M metagenome (GOLD analysis project Ga0302186, IMG submission 198782) | Peat permafrost microbial communities from Stordalen Mire near Abisko, Sweden - II_Bog_E1_1 | ecosystem: Environmental > Terrestrial > Soil > Wetlands > Peat | place: Sweden: Abisko... | reverse complement strand
ACTAAGAAGGGTTAACGATTCATCCCCTCTCACCCATTTGGTGAAATTTTTGACTTGCTAAAGTTTGATATTTTCGAAACCCACTTTAGAAGCCATGCCGGCAATTTAATAAATTACTTGTTCTAAGGTCATTGAACCCCACATTCTAGGACCATAGGTATCGGTAATGTAAGCTAAACGATCATAAGCAGAATGCTTCCAAGGAGCCTGCTTGATTTTAGAGGCAAGGCTGGTCACAAAATCCGTGTAGTCTTTCTCTGTAGCGACAGGCTGGAACTTAGCGCTGTTAGTCCACACAGCGAGAAGTACCAATGCTACAATAAATAGATTTTTCATTAAATTATAGTTCTATTGAAATAAATTTACTACATATAGGAGTTATAATAATCATAAGCAACAATAAAAATTATCACTATTTTTGCTATTTTTTGTCAGTGATATATTAAACTTTCCTTATCAGCGTTCAATAATCTCAATGGTTTGAAAGTATACAAATATTTTTAACATTTTTATGCTTCCTTTCCTTAATGTTTATTTTACCACAGAGACAATTGTGTTAATGAAAATTAGATCATTTACGATTAATTATCACGCATAAAATTATAATCCTTAAGATTTGATGATTGCTTATTTCTTAGTTATCAACCCTTTAGTCATATTCTATATTTCTTTATCAAACTATAATTTGTATAATTTGTTCATTCCTCCCTCCATGCGAGAAGACAGATTCAAACTCTCATAGTTGCCTCGAACAAAAACGACTCCGCCATCTCAATTCAGTACTCCTATGCCGCGTGAGAATCGATCATCAAGAACGAGCATGGTGCAATAACTTCAACTGATGATGAAAAACAGTGCCAGCAATATTAGTGCCAAAATCGATAAATAATCATTCAATGCGAAATACTAAAGAGCATTGAAGCTTATCAATGAAAACAATGACTTGTCTTGTAAAAATGCATTGAATATCTTGACTCATCTGTGTGCGTAGATATAGAAATTGCCTGAAGATCATGAGATAGCAAACGATTTTTTATAAAAAGTAGTAATTAACTGCTGGAGATTAAAGAATAAGTTTAAAAATTAGCAAATGGAATGCCGAAAATAGTGCCTAGATTTTATTCGGCATTATGTTAGTTTTTTTGAGTAGAACTATAAAAAAAGACAAATCCACAAGCATGGTCTATAAATGTTGTACCTCATTCAAGCTAACGAATAATACGAATAAAAAATGTATAAGGAGTCTATGCAATCCTGCGAAATGTCGCTAAAAAATTGCAGGGGCACTAAAAATCAACCTCACTTCCTTAAGGTTCATTACCTCAAATCTAAAATATACGCATCCCTCAGAAACATTGAGTCGTAAATGGCAGAAATCAAGAAATGCCTTTTATACCTCAATATTTTATCAGCCGTTAATTTTACAGATGCCAACTAAAGATAATACCTTCAAAGCTTGAAAAAAGTAGTGGAGGATCGCAAACAAGCAATCATTTAATTCAGTTCTGATAAAAAATAAAGTTTAGATTTTACTAAAAAACTTTCAGCAGCTAAATTCAGAAAGCGGTCGATTTCACTGAAAAAGGCGATAAGCGAAAAAGAGTTAGCAGTCAAGGTGTCAGCTCCAACATCGCCTCGAGCGACTGCTTTAAAAATTAAAACTATCCACGTGAAGTCAGTCAGTAATACGAAACATCAATTAACAGAGGGAGTCAGAAAGGAGTTTTTACCTGTTGATATCAACAAATTTGAAAAGAAGACCAAACTTAAGAAGAAGGCACTCAGGTTATCCCCTCAAGAATCAGTATTTTCCAGTTAAGCCATAGATACTATTATGGATGACATTGACTTTGTTGCACCTCCCACTTTTAACCATTAGGATTTGATGCTTCGCAGGCCAAAGATAAAAAAAGTAGAATAAGAGATACCGATAAAAGGACCCATCACAAATGAAAGATAGGAGTTGGATATTAATAAATCATCATCATAAAACAAGCAGATAAACTTATCGTAAAAATCAGATATCGAGCCAGTTACCCATGTAATAAATCAAAATACTCATTAACATTAGTAGAACCCTGATTATTAGCACGAAATGCTGGTGAAAGAGTGCGTGAGGACAAGTGAGGAGAATTTATTTAAATTATTTGCAAGGATACATTTTAAAAAGGAAGAAGTGCATTAATAAATGACCTTTGAGAAAGTTCAGGAGTCAATGCCATAGCAATAAATTTAGTTCGATCCTCAAACATAGTTAGTTTTGAAGCGTTAATAAACTAGTTGTCACTAATAACTTTACTTTGAGGCCAAGATCTTTACAAATAAAGACGTTAAGGTAGATGACTAAACTTAATTATGCACTTATTGCGGAATACTATCTGACTTTGGTTTCAGCATTAAGATAGAGAGAATGGAGCACATCAACACAATGGGATAAAGCTATAAAACTCTGCACATAGATTTTACAGCTATTCTCAATAAGATTTAGAAAATGTATGTTGAATTCCTCTATCACTTCTATCAGTCCTATGAAAAAAATCTATAATTTATTCTCGATTAAATTAACTAGCGCTAAAATTTACATGCTGGAGGATATATTTAATCATAGAGTAGTATCAAAGACAAATTATTTAATCTCATTTCCAATAAGTTGATTCTCGTTAAAAAGGCTTATGGAGCCGCTTTAATTCCAAAAATTCCAAAAAGCTCGATACATACAGAGAAGGCCCATTTCATATCTGCTTACAAAAATGAGTTGCGGAACAGACTTACAATTTTTGAGTTGAACAACCTGACGAGGGATTATCACAAATATAAGATGACTTCAAATTAAATGATATTCAAAAAACAAAACAAATAAGAGGTAAGTTTGTAAAATATTAACAGTTATGCTTAGCCAAAAGAAAATAGTGGCTAAATGTCTGAATGTCAAGACCTTCTCAATTTCTATTTGCCAAAACTGATGGAAATCTTAAGCTAAGACCTTAGAACTGAAAACCCAAGTCTCTCCTCTATTAAAAGGTTTAAGACTTAAAACTTCTATAAAGATACTCTTCTAAGTTATACCAATTTAATCAAAATTAATGAATAGAGTGATGTCAATACGCGTCTGATGTATGAAGATGCTAAAAGTATGAACTTAGTCATCATGCCCAGCGATTTCAACTCCAAAATCAGCAATTTCTTTGAACACTGGGAGGACACGGCAAGCACTTTAATCCCATAATTCTATTACTGCATGAAATTTTTATTAATTAAGCCTGCCAGCATTCGGTTAAACGATACTTTGAATAATTTTTATGACAGACTGTAGGTGGAGTACTTGCATAAACTGAAGGACAACTTAAATGTGTCTCTAAAGATGAGCTGCTACAAGATAAAGGACATCTTCAAGCATAAGTAGTCCGAATTGTTCTTCAAATTTTAAGTTTTGTTTAAGGGGGAGAAGATAAAGATGATGAAATTCATCGCAACATCCCACGACATTCGCCTGATCTAAAACAACTACAAAATGTTTGATTCTGGTAAAGAAACTGAAAAGAGTTTGAAAATATCTCGCAAAAACAGCAATCGTGTGCACATAAAATAGCCCATCTAAAATATGGTAGCAACCAAATCAACGATGCTAAACCTGCTAAAGTTGATTGGTCCCAATATCTTCGTGAAGAAAGATTATATATACAGCATCATCGGTTTTGAAACAGAAGACCCTTACTTTTGCTTTATAAACAAATTTAGACTGGAGGGTAAAACAACACAAAATAAAAACTTCATGATTCCTCATCTGAAATATATTCATATATTGCTGCAGAAATCGATTAAGATACATTGCGAGAGCTTGAAGGAATACGCCGTGGTCACCATTAGACAGATTGACAAAAGTATATAGTTCAATATTATTTTCTATTTGCCCAAATTACAGAAGACTTACTCCGTCAATCTGCAGAGAAGTGTTATGAAATATATCAGCAAATCTCAACTGATCATGATATTTTAGGGTCGATAACCCAGTGCCAAAGATATTGAGAAATAATTTTTTATGAATTTTGGCGAGCCGGACAAGCGGCAACGCCAAGGCTAAACGTGGAATCGATTTGTGAGTTTGTTTAAATTTGAAACGCAGCATTATGAAGATAGCATAATAATACTTCTCAAAATAGGCACTTACACAGCTTTTCTTAAGGATTCTTCATTCAGTGAATACTTTGAGCTGAAAAGAAAAATATTTCATCTCTAAATGTCTGTCTCCAAAAAAAGCGGACTTCTTGCACCCACTTGCAATTCCAAAAACAAAATTTTGACTTCTTCAAAACGAAAATCATCTTCAAGTAAGGACATCATTAACAATTTTAATGACAGCGCAAGTGGATTCATTAAAAGAAGTGGGAGGGTATTGAAAAAGGTTAAAGAGAAACATCCCTCAGAATCCATTGTTTTTCGTAAAGCTGAAATATTCTAAAGATTAAATCAGATATATGAATCGGATGCTAATAAGTATATAATATTCCTTTCACTAACTCAGGTCCACTAAATCAAGAACGAAGAACCTGAATAATTGATGAAAGAGACCAAAAAGATTAACTACTCCTTTTATCTCTCAGATCTCATCGGCTTACTGAGGGATAGCAAAAAGGAGCTGAGTAATCAGGAAGAGAAAATCAACAATGAGTTTAATGAGGAAATATTTTCATTTGCCATCTTACTGCGCGCTATGACCATCATCAAGTACCGAATCATCGAAAAGCTGAAGGAGGTCTAAGTCGAGTAACTATTTGAAGGGAGCAAGAGGATTTTGAATCAAAAGATATTTAAGAATAAGCTGAACAGCGCTCTAAACTCTCAAACTGACAGCGTATACTCGTTAAATGCGTGCAAACGATTGCATACCCACTAAAACAATATCTATATACTTCATAAAAACATCATGAATGTTAGCAAAGGTATCATTGTTTCCATCTTTTATGACGAAAGGAGTGAGAAAATAACATTTCTGATTACCAGCAACCACGAACTCACAAACAAACAAAAAATATTTCATATTAAGGACATGCATTTTCCTTGGATTGAGTTCTACAAGAAGGAGCACCTCTTCAAAGTAAACTCTAGACTCTACTACTACTATAAAAACATACTTCTGTTCATATGATTTTCACTATTCTTCATTTTATTTATATTATAGTATTCAATACTTTTTATTAAGTTAAAAATGACCAAAGTCATGAAGATTAATTTTACTGGACTTGAGACCGGCTAAGGAACTTTAACATACGACGGATCAACATATTCCTGCCTTGGCAAAGCTGGGCACAAATATCCAAAAGATTCTACAATTGGTGTGAAGGATAAAGATCATAATCATTTTTCAAAAGAGTTCAATTGTTAACTTCCTTGGGCGATTTTATTAGATGGAAACAGAGGAGTGTACATCCATTAAGACATTACAAGTGGAGATCTTTCTCATTAAAACACACACGGGTGTATCAATCTGTTACCCGGAGAAGCTGAAGAAGTTTACAACGCTCTGACTGGTAAAACGAGGGTTCTCATCACCTATAAGTGGTGATCAGTCACATGATCCAAATCTCAAGATCTTATAATATTTACTAAAGACCTTGCGATAGAAAATCTTTTTAAATTATACAAAAACACTTCACTGATTTTAGAGTGATTTTATTTCCACCAAATAGAGCAAAAAAGACTAAGTAAATTATAAATATTAATTAATCCTTAATTGAAATATTCTCTTATTTTTTTAATTTCCATTCTGCGAGTTCCTATTTAGATTGCTAGGTTCTGTACTCATTTCCTTTTTAAGGATTGCCTCAATACTATAATGTTATACCATATATAGACTGGAACTATCAAAGATCCATTAATAAGAACGAGAAAAGGGAATAACAATTGATTAATTTTTAAGATACGTTAGAATATCAATTTCCTAGGTTCAGTTATTTGAAAGCTGATTTCATGAATAATTTATTTTTAGTGTTTGAAGATTAAATCCGTGTTAGTTCTGCAAGACATTTCGTATAAATTTCATCCTAATACCTTTTTTGGCAGCATCATATTAAAATAGATATATACCAGATTTATCCCGCTCTAAAATACATTTCCTTTGTATATTAAGCATAAATTTTATAATTGCAAAATTTAATGCAAATGCAGTCCTGCCCTATTTTATACCCAACTGAGGAATAATTCAACCATTTTTACGAATATGTTCATTTCTTAGACAAAAATTATAAGACAAAATATGGAATGGTCAAAGTACGCATGCGTTTGATTTAGGTCATACCGCCAGCCTGTTGGAAACCAAAATCAGTCAATTACTAAAAACTCTTAGAAAAGCTCATAGTGAAAAACCCCATTGAGCAAAATGTGCAAGGCATCAGTGGTTTTTTTGAATCCAAAAATTTTGTTTTAAAAAATATGACATTTAAATCATATAGGAAATATTCTTTGAAATAAAGTCAAAAGGTTAAAGGGAAAACCCCTGAATAGAAATAAAAACTGGTATAACTATCTAAAGATTTAGTTTTGGAAAACTATTACATATTCTTCACCTATTTACGGCGCTGACATCTTCAATACATTCATGGATGAGACTGCAGGTTCTTGGAACTTGAATAATTTGGACTCAGTTTTAAGATACTCCTTTCAACAGTTAGTGGAGGGAGTCAATGAACCTTACATTTACGTGGGCACTTGGAAAGCTTTCTTCAGTTGGCACAAGGAAGATTTGGACTTGTCAGCGATCAACTATATTCACGAGGGAGAACCAAAAATATGGTACTCAATAGCTAACGCGGATAGTTAAGTCCTTGAAAACGCAGCCAAAAATCAATTTAGAGATCACTATGCACATTGTAAGGAATTTTTGAGGCACAAGACTTTCCTAATAAACCCAGAAGTTCTTCTCAAAGAAAATGCAAACTTAAAGATCTCCAAGATGATACACAATGCAGGATAAATTATGTTGGTGTTTGGTGGAGCTTATCATTGTGGATTTAACTGTGGATTTAACATTGCTGAGGCTGTTAACTACGCAACCGTAGACTGGCTAAGGCAAATCATTAATTTTGTACCTTGTTCCTGTTCCCGTAAAAATATTAAGGCTGAAAAATAGTTAATACTCTACAATTTAGAGCAAAGTAAAGATTGGTATATTCAGGTGCTACTTATAGTCAACTTTAGCAACAGATAGAATTTAAATAACTCAAAGACGCTGTGCAATCTTAAAAGCAATTACAGATCGTTGAAAAATCTCTGAAAGGAGAAGAAATAAATTCATCTTAGAAAGTATAGGAAAAAAAAACTTTAATTCAAGACTAAATTCCTGAAAGATAAAAGATTAATAATTCGTCAAAAAAACCCTGTGCGATTTGTAAAATAAAGTCAATTGCAAAGCCCAAAAAGGGAGGGAACAAAAAAAGAAAGAGACAATGATGGTTGTGATGAATTTGGTCTATTTTCTTTTATATTATGCTGGAATATATGGCAATAATGTGAATCATACTGTTGAATAATAATATAAATTTAAACATTAACCGGCCATGAATAAAGAAAATATAAATCGAAACATCTCCGTTTTGCTTTATAAAAAACACTCCTTGCATAACAAAGAGCAGCCTTCCATGTTGTCCTTTAGAAATTTAAATACAAAAAGCTTTTACAAAAAATAAAATAAATAGGATGCAGCTGTTAGTCCCTTGAACAAACGCAATAAGACCATCCTAAATTTAGTGGAGAACAGTGCTTTGCGTAGTGAACCTGCAGACAATTAATCTTACAATAGTAATCAAAATAACAGTAACCTGATTGAGACCTTACGATTATAACGATAGTCTTTGGTAAACACTCTCAAAATGTACAAAGAGCAGATGGGAATTCTAAACAACTAAAACTCAAAATTTAAAAAATAAATTAGCAAATATCGTAATCAAATCAAGGAGAAGGAAGATGATTTAAAATAAAAATAGTAAACAAATATTGGACTGATAACCAAAGTCAATTAGTATTAAAATATGCTGCCAAAATTGATTGAGCTAGAGCAACTACAAGAAAGGATGATAGAGGAGAACTCCATGCTGAAAAACAAAATCAAAGTGCAGGAGGGACTACTGACTAATGTAGCTAATTTGGCTAAAGCATAGGAAGTAAAGTCAACAGGTCTTGATAAAATCCGCATGCTGACTCAACCCTTTCAAACAATCAATGGAAATCGGCCTAAGAAGGAAAAATGATGCTCGAGATATTGATTTGAAAATTAAGTTGTTTCATCATTTTTTACTCTCCATTTAAAGTAGTTTTTTAATAACTCTATCCTTACTGCCATCTATATCGACGGCCTTTGAAACATACCGGCACTTCTCCATGATGAACTTCACTTCTTATTATGTGGGAGTTCTAAATATTTTGCCTTCATATGTATAGATGATGCTCTTGACTGGTTAGTAATAGCCGTCACCGGTATCGTATGTACCAGTAGGGATATTATGTGGTTTGTCCTCCCTGGTTTGTTGAGTGGCTCCCGAAGGTTTTATGCCGTGAAGGTACTATTGGTAAAATCTCCGATCATCGTTAATGCAATGCTTCCAATTGTCTTTCTCGAAAGTCAAGTTATCACTAAAAATGTATTCTCCATTTATCATTTTGCCCTCTTCCCACTGCGCCTTATAGTAGCCTCCCTTGATTATGCTGAAAATACATTGGGATAAATAAGTTTGCCTTCCCCATGAAATTGTCCCTTAACAAATTGACCCTCGTAGACAATGTTATTATCCATGTGGAGTTTGCCGTAGCCGTGATACCATCCATCTTTATACTCTCCCTCGTACTTATCGCCAAGCCAGTTCGACATGCCTCTAATATATAACTTACGTTATCACTTTAAATTCAATTGATTTCCAAACTAGATGATTTTGACAAGTTATTTGAATAAAAATTAATGAAATAAGATTCGCAATAATATTATTTCTCTTAGCCGAGACAAACCCGTTTGATGGTTCACAAATTATTTGGGTTTAACAATCGTATATTTTAATGCTATTATTACTAACAATATTCTAAATGGAAAAGAACATTTCCTATACATTTCTTTTTCTGATCTGTCTGATCTGCCTTACGAAGGCCACTACCAATTACTTTCAAGGCCTCAACATCGATCCTAATCTCATCAATAATGCAAATAATGCTATCATTGATTTAAAAAACACACTTGCAAACTATTTAGACTGCTTAGATCAAGACAAAAACTCAGATAATTAACGCAGTCGACCCGATGGAAATTTGAGAGGAAGCCATTTTGTTCAGAAAAGACAAAATAAAAAACTGAAAAGAATTCATTACAACAATTCTTTTGGCTATACGCAACCCAATATTAAACTTTCAAAATCAAAAAAATACATTGCCTCGGATTTATACAAAAAAGTTACTTTGGTGGCTGAGCTGCTTTCGCAGGTGAAAAATTATATTATCCAATACAACAACGTCATAATTGGGAATAATAACGTAGTCAATGGCAGTGGCAACATAATTATAGGCAGCCAAAACAGCCTAACTGGCAGCAACGACTGGGTGTTTGCATCAGACTATCAATCAACTAACCCTTAAGATGGCGTTCTTGTAATATAAGTCTTCCTGATAGAGTTAGCAGACATGTTTGATATTTTGACTGACCCTTTGCGGGTAGTAAGTTGTGTGAACCAGAGGGATAGCAACAAGCATTTTTAATCGTGGTGGAACGGAGCCGATAATCATCACAGGGCCACTTTTTGATTTTTTTTACTAAATTTTTCTTACTAGATAAATGTTCCGAATGAATTTTCGTACAAGTTTTATTCGCATGAACAGCCTCTGACAAAGGCAGTAAGTATCACGACATGTACATCAGAAGATTAATGAAATATCTGATTACCCAAAATTTATGATTGAATCTGTTGTTATCTCTAATACTATTTAATTATTCAATATTTATGGTGAGTCAATAGATTAATAGTAACTTAGAAGTTAATTAATTAGACCTTCATCCATCGAATCTTGTAAGGATTATTTCATGTATTTCTATTAGAATTTCACTCAGCGTGATGAGTTTCTTGAATCGGGGAGAAAAACAAATATTTCAATCGAAGTGAAACGGAATTGATGGCTTGTCACAGTTCGATCTCTTGATTTTTTGCTTAAATATTTCTCATAATTCCATGCACGAATTCTGCTTATTAATTTTATTTGTATGAATCACTGCATTAGATAAAATTAAAGACAAAATAAGGACTTGCCAATTGGAAAATTGGTCAAGTCTTTGAGTTCCATATCCAAAGTATAAACCAAGTAAATTCGCAAGGAAATCTAAAAATCGACAAATTGTAAAAATAAGAAGCGGATTCAGCACTCTGTAGAAAGTGACAAGCTGCTCAAGAGTGAGCGCATACTGCGATTACCATATTTAATGTTCACCTACAAGCTCTTTGCTGACAAAAACAAGAGAATCGAAAACTTCAATGAAAAGGCCATCTAAAGTAAAGCCTATATCAAGAGAGCGAACTTTTAGTTCAGAAAATTACAGCTTAAAAAATAAAGTATTGCGAGAAAACATTACAAATCTGAAGAGAGATACAAATCAACTCCATAGTCAGATTACAATCCGATAAATCGACTCGAATTAAACAATATTACAGCTTCTGATGTCTTTGAGAATGTTTTAAAAACTGATTCCCAAGACGTGAATCCAGCATTGATGAATAGAATCAAAACAGCTGTTCATTCAAGTCGAAAGTAATTAAAAAAACTATACTAAAGTCACTGTAAAGTGGTAAAGCAAACATTCAAGAGTAAACAGTATCCCAACTCAATGAATCAGTTATAATCATCCGAAACGACGCCTAGGACTTAGCAATAATAAGCTTTTGACGATATCTCGCCACCAAAATAAAATACCTTCATAAAATCTAAGGAATTAACCTAAAATCAAAAATCCCTAATCGAGCTAATAAAATTGAGCCTTGCTCGATCTAACAACATTAGCAACAAGGATACAGATCTCACTCGAAAATAGCAGATAGAGATGTCAGCAAATAAAGCGCTTATTGCTTAAATGCAGAACGACATTGAAGTAGACAACAAACTAAAAGTACGCCTCAAATGATGTAGGAATCAATCGTGTTTGGTCATTTAAAGAAACTGCTGTACGGCGATAGGAAGGGACGATTTATCCAAGATAATACCTTTCGAACTCGCCTCAAGGGAGAGTGCTCTGATGAATACATGAAAATTGTCCAATAGCAAGAGAACATCCTCAGCTCATTTAATGGTAGTTACCTCAATAGGAGAAACTTGGTATAAAAATTTTCAGGCATCCTTGGAACTCTGCGAAAAGCCGATAAAATTCATGAGTCTGAGGTACCTGTTCATTAGTTTTCACTTTATTGATTATAAGACCATATTCTCAGTCATTTTCTGGTTTGTCGAATACTCCATCTTTCCACAATCCTTTCTTCAAGATGTTGTTTGAGGAATCGAATAGGGCTCCCTTTCCGTTTTGTTTACCGTTAAACCACTCGCCCTCATAATATTTTTGCGAGGGGAATGTGAAAGTTCCCTGACCATGTTTACGTCCATGCTAATAATCTCCGTGATAGCTTGAAGCATCCGTCCAATAGAATGTTCCCTTTCCATGCATTTATCCGTCGTCCCAATTTCCTTCATAATGTGATCCATCTGGGAAGTTGGCCTTTCCCTCTCCTTCGGGAGCAAACGACTTCCTATTGACAAAACCTTCAAAGGTTCTTCCATCTCCATACTAAATTGTAGTTTTATGATTTGGAAAGTCCTCCAAGATAATGGAATAAGATTTAGAGGGATCGCTGATATTGTTAATGATCAACTTTCCATCAGAGGGGAATGAATTTCTGAGTCTTCCTTAAAAGCTGAATTTATTGTCCAAGTTGCTGATTTTTCCGTTTCCTTCTCCCCTTCCCTCATTGAGTTCGCCATCGTAAACCAGTCTCTCTTTAAATAGTTAGAGGACCCCTCTTCCATGAGGAACAACCTTAAACTATCCAAAATAGATGTATGTTTCAGGTTCTAGCATAACTCCTTTGCCTTCGGGATAGCCCAAGGTATTCCATTCTCCAATATAGTACTTGTCCAAGTATTTGTGTTTCATGACTTTTTGCTTCTCGAAAATAGAGAGCAGTTCTAAAAATGCATAATGCAATACCCTCCCTGGTTTTGAGATCAGCAATGATGCGTTGTATATTTTAATCGGTGGGCCAATCAGCTTAATAAAACTCAGTCTGTCCATGCCTTTCTGTGAGCTGATTCTCTAATTTTTACAGCTACTGTTTACTAACGTTTTGATCCTGACAGCAGGAATTACCCATTTAATATCTAAAACAATTGATCAATCATATTGCCAACATATGTCATTTGACTATTTGTGGATATTTAGAAATAATAACAACTTTGGAGAAACATTAGGTTGAGCGATGAGCAGATTTAACAAAAAATAAAATTATCTAAATTTGGCTTTTCCTTGTAAGTAGCATAAAGGGCGTATAAAATATAATGCCATTGCTGTCTTTTCATTTATAAATGTGTATTTGTTCGTCCTGAATTCTGACTGTTTGATGAAAATTCAAATGCTACTTTAATCTCCCATCATTTTTAAACCTATCATTTAATCAGATACTGACTTTAGTTATTAATTTCTATTAAACCGTGCATACCTATAATTTGAATATCCAATGCACCAAATTTAAAACTCAGACCAAGACTAACACAGAAGAACACCACTGAAATCTCCTCCAAGTCAAACTCCCATTGGTCTTAGAAACGACTAAGACCGAAGCCTTTCCCGTCAAGCAAGCTAGCTTGCCAAAGATAAGGAGAAAAGTATTCTTCAGAATGGTCAATTCAATCGCCTATAAAATCTGTCAGAAAATACGAGTCACGTGGAGGCAAAGAGCTCAGTATAAAATACTGTGCTCGCTCAATCTGAACTGATCCAAATACCTGGACAAATGAGGCCTATTTCTCAACCTGTCAATCTACCTTTCCAACAATATCCACCTAGTTATCCTCAGGCCTCTTTTATGCCCATAAACTCTCTACAAGCTTCAAACCAACTTCAGCGACAACAGCAATATCAGAATCATACTGCTTACGTAATACCTCACCAACAGAATCAGTTTATCCCAAACTGGATAAATCAATCTCAAACTCCACAGGCAAGAGGGCAGGATTATCGAAGCACCACCCAAGTTATAGGCCATCCTCAATTACAGTCGCAAGGAACCCAGTCTCAAAAATCAATAGGCCAGAAGCAAACAGAAATTAGAAAGCCATTAATCGACAGGGGAAATAATCAGCATTCAGCTTCTCAATCTCCAGCCAAAATAGTCTTTAACTACAATTTAAATTCTTCCCGCCCTGCCATAGTAATCAAGCCAGCGCCAGTACCTCAACAAGTCGTACATCCTCACCAAATGCTAGGACCTCAAAAGCCACAGCCTTCTCAACAAACCTACTTTGTCACTCAATAAATAATAGTTTGGGAGCAAAGATATTTCTTGATAATTGAACGCTTTGAGTTATATTATGCAAGGTTCGACACAATTACAAAGGATTATATAGTTTTGCAGAGGAAGATTGAGAAGACAGAAAACCTTGATTAACTTTCAAATCTCAAAGAACAATCCCAAGTACTTCTCCAGATGTAACTTGTTCATAATTTAGAATTACACAGACCCAGCAAGAGTTAACGGATACTATTCACCAAAACAAACAAATCTTGGGAGAATCAACTAACTGGAAAGCCAAGTACAATTAATTGCTCAGCAATTACAGTCAACTTCAATAGAGCAGTAATCGAATGACACAAGAGTAATCCAGCAGGTTCGAGCAACTCGAAAAGAAGGCAGCAGAATTGGACAGACAAAATAAGTTT
>Ga0302186_10002539_pt1 | contig 13948 bp, 11 predicted proteins | sample II_Bog_E1_2_FD_198782 | JGI IMG/M metagenome (GOLD analysis project Ga0302186, IMG submission 198782) | Peat permafrost microbial communities from Stordalen Mire near Abisko, Sweden - II_Bog_E1_1 | ecosystem: Environmental > Terrestrial > Soil > Wetlands > Peat | place: Sweden: Abisko... | reverse complement strand
AAAAAAGTAGTAAATTTTTAAAATAAAATAGAAAAAAAAAATAAATAAAAAGTATAAAAAAACAAAGGAAAAACTAAAAAAATCTGAGAAAACCTTATGAAAATAAATATTTTTTTTAAGAAAATTAAGTTTATAAAAAATGGGATTTTGCAAATGGTTTTACTTGTATTTTTCTGTTTTTTTCTCGTTTCATAAATAAAATATATAAAATATTCAAATGGGCAATGCAATCGAAAGTACCTGTTGTCGTACAGGCTTTGCTGAAAAAGACAATGTCAGTCAAGTCACTTCTGCAAACCCCAACCCTCAAGACTTTCCGGTCCACACTAATAATAAAAGTGAGAAAAAAGTCATTGCCAAGCCCCCACCCGAGAAAGAGCCGCCCAAAGAAGAAGAGCCTTCAGCCTTTAAAAGTCCCGATCAACATGCCCCCTCTGATAAAGCAGCCAAGGCATTAACTTTCCTTCCAGAATATGCCGACCTGGCATTGAGTGCATTAAAAGACTCTCTAACCGAATTCGAATATTCGCGACCCGAACTCGATAACCCAAATGCCGTGGAGTTGGATTTTTATTACGAGCTGTTTGATTCCAATGGAATTTACAAGGGACAATGGTTTATGGGCAAGCGTTCCGGGAAAGGTATTATGTATTGGAAAGATGGGTCTGTTTATGTTGGTTATTGGAGGCTTGATAAGGCAAATGGATATGGCAGGATGATCCATGCAGATGGTGACATTTATGAAGGAGAGTGGACAGATGATCTGGCTCATGGAAAAGGAAAATATACAAAACATAACGGGGCCGTGTATTATGGAGATTGGGTTAATGATAAACAGGATGGAGATGGAGAGGAAATATGGCCTGATAAGTCGAAATATAGAGGTAGTTATAAATCAGGGAAAAAAGAAGGCCATGGTACATTTAAATGGCCAGATGGGTCGGAATATGTGGGTGAATTTCTTGATAATAACATGCATGGAGAAGGAGTCTGTAAATATAATGATGGTCGGAGTTATGAAGGGAAGTGGAGGAATAATAAAATGAACGGATATGGGATATTCAGTTGGCCAGATGGCAGGAAATATGAGGGGGAATATGTAGATGATAAAAAAGAGGGACATGGCACATTTTATTGGAGCGATGGAAGAGTTTATAAGGGCAATTGGCTCAAAGGGAAACAAGATGGAAAGGGATTTTTTATAAATCCGCAAGGAAAGGAAAGAGAAGGTGAATGGCATGAGGGAAAACGATTAAAATGGGTATAATAAGAGTAATGTGCTGACATTTTTATTTAACTAATTCCATCTTTAGGTGGTCTTTATTTTTATTATATGTTTATTTTTTAAAAAACAGATGAAAAAGTAGTTATATTTTTATTAAACTGTTATCCCATTGAAAAATGATCTAAGTCTCTCAAATTTATAATATTTTATATATGTTTTTAATTAAAATAATGAAAAATATTTATTTTTTTTTATTTATTTTGTTTTTAAATATTTTAAATAAATAAAAGATTTTTTTAAAATGAAAAATTTTTTCTTCATTAAATTAAATAAATATACTTTAAACAATTTTTAGTATTTAAAATGATAATTTTATTTACAATTGAAAAATTATAACTCTATTTAATTTTATCCATGATGAATATTATTCTGTAAAAAGCCAGTAAAAATTCCTTTAATAAAAATTGAGAAGTTTTAAATCAAATGCGCTCTCTTCCCCCTTTGTTTCTTTTCCCTACACTTTTTGACCAATCTAATATCATGCATTTTATTGTTTGGAAACCTCAACTCGCTTTTATAATTATCCAAACTTTCATGCATTCTCAACCGTAAACTCTCCAATGGTTTTTCTTTCATCTGATTATTATTCTCAATCTTCAGACATTGCATAGTTTTCTTCAAATGATCCTCCAAATTCACATTATCTTCCTCTTTATCAATGTCTTTATTGAAAGATTTGAACCTTTCTTGATAATTGCTTCTCTTCATTGTTGAGAAATTATAAGTGGAATTCATATGACTCAATTCATCGTAATCAATGTTCATTTTCTTTGTTTTTCTGTCTTTTTCTACTGCATTTTTTTGTGAAGATTTCGAATAGTTCACAAATACACCATCTCCCTCATCACTGTTGTTTAATCTACTCACATCCCCTATTGAAACCTTCTTCATGTTATTTAGATAATTGAAATTCTTATGTGATTCACGAAGATAATTATGATCCAATTCTTTCGGATTGAAGTGTCTGAATCTCACTTCATCTTGATCACCGAAATCAAGTTTCTTTACTAATTTTCCACCGTTCGTTTTCCTCATAAAGCCTTCTGAATATCCTAAAAGCATCTCCACATCAATCACAGGTTGATTGGCCTCCCCTTTACGAATAACCACTTTCTCTGAAGCCAAATCCTCATAAGGATTCAAAGCACATACTTTCTTTAGAGGGTTCAATTGGGTTTTTTTGTTGTTTTTCTTTGGTTTAATCGACAATTTCTGATGGTCTGCATTTTCTAAATTAAATATTTTGGCTTTTTTGGGAAAAGATATAGTGTTTTTGATATATTTGCATTTGGCACGTGGACCAATGTAATATTTAGCATATTTCGCCCGATTGTTGCCATCTTTTGATTGGTCACTTTTATTTGAATTTGACCTTGCTAGTTGTGGTTTTTCATCTGAATTTTCAGTTTGGAAAGCTCTTTTGATGTTTTTATCGAACGAATTATAACAGGATTTCTGGAGTAGATTGAAGACGTTGACTCCTCTCGAATAGAATATATCAGAAGCAGTGTTTTGTTTTTTGCCGTTTTCTGTTTGCGTCAAAATCTGGTCAATTTGTTTGTTTCTATTGATGGTTTTTGCCTTATAACTAGACACTAACACTTGTCTGATTTCTGAAGGGAATTTGCTCAAGAAAATGTGCTTGTTCACCACCAAGACACTAGTTTCATTAGAGATCACTTTGGTTGTATATTCATAGACATTAGTTTCAGTAAATAAAATTTCTTCTCCTATGAAATTTCCACGGCCCGAAACACAAAGAGTTAATGTTTGAGATCTATTATTTCCAAATTCATTATGTCCTTTTATAATTTCCTTCATAATGATGGTTTTTTCTATGACCACCTCACCTTCTTCGATTAAATAGAATCTGATGTCGCTTTTGCCTTGCTGAGTAAAAATATGACCTTTCTTATGTTTTTCAACAGAAAAACTATATAACATGTTTTCTTTAACTTTCGAAGAGAATGTCTGTTGGTTCAATTTCAATGCCTCCATAAGAAATTCCGTTCTCCGCTTTAAAACTCCTTCGAATTGATCCTTCGCATGTTTCAGGTCTTTCTTTTCCAAGATCAAAAACTCACAGTTCGTCAAAGTGCATACAGTGGCACTTCTTGGGTTATTTTCTATCAAAGATTTTTCCCCTACCGCGTCACCTTTCTCCATAATTCGAATAATCTTCCCAAAGCTCTTTATTAAATTTTCCAAAGTGTTTGGTGAAACGATTTCCGATTTCAGGATTTTGAAAGGCTTCTTGATGATTTTGAAAATGATTTTCGACAATTGCATGGACCATTTCGTCAAGATGTTCATTTCATCTGAACTCGAAGTGGGTGCCATCTTTGATTTCTTGAAATCCGGGTTGGTGGGATGCAAAATGCTCAATGTCGAATTCAACATGTTAAATCCAGAATTTATTGGTTCCAAATTCTGGAAACTCAAGGTTTTTCTTTGGTTTGTCGCAGCAAAACTTGAAAAAACCTCTCTTCTGTGCCCGAAGTGCTTCTCATATCCTTCATAATGAGTATTATCTATAAACAGGTCCCCGTCAAATTCCTCAGACTCTTCCTCTTCTTCATTTTCAAGTTTTGAGTACTTAAATAGCATCTTTTGGATAGAATCTGATCTGCTTAAGGGATACATTAGAGGGTTAGGAGCTTTGGCAGATTTAGCATCAGGAAATTTCCCACGGAGAGATAAATTTGCAAGCATGGGTGACAAATCTTCGACTGATTTGTTGTCACGGATAGCGATAATTTGGTCTAGATCCTCGTTTCTTTGGATTATGACTCTGCCGGAAAGGATCACGTAAAGTTTGTTGTTGGAGGCCTCGTTTTGGGCGAAAACAACCTGACCCTTTTTGAATCGTTCATATTTTAACTTGTTACAAAGCTGGAAAATGAAGTAGTTGCCATAATTTCGACCGTATTCTTCGAGGAATTGAGCCAGAAATTTTATATGTTTGATCATGTGGTGTATTTTCTAAAAAAATGAAAAAATGTTAGCCCACATAAAATTAATTACATCGCCTGTTCGCTCGTCTTTGTTTGGATTGTGGATCAAATCAATGAGTTCCTTTTTTTGATTGTTCAAAGAAGATGGTGATGAATCCATCAGAGAAAAATTAAGTTGCAAATAATTATTTTAATAGTAGATAAAAAAAAGTTTAATGGGGGAAACAAAAATAGGTGAGGACTATAAAATAAAATTAGTGAAGCATTAAATAATAGCTGTAATTTATGGAATTTAAGAGGAGTTCCAGGGAAAAAACAAAAAGGAAATAAAAAGTTAAAGAAAAATTTTTTGATTAATTTTTTTTAAATGACAAACCATAATAATTTGTCAAATGTCCGACTTATATACAAAAACAATATTTATAGACTGCTAAAATAAAGAAATCTTTCCGATAAAATAATAATTTATGTCAAAATAAATACTAAAAACAACTAAAATATAAAAAACGAAAACCCTCTTAAATGTTCATCGTTTGTGCTTCAATCTTCTTAAATACATCGAGTCTTTTATCACTAAAGAAAAAATTAAACCATTAAGTAAAAAACTTATTTAAAAATCTACCTTTTCTCTTCATGGAATTTCTCGAAAAAAAGCTTAACATCATGAGACTTATTGGAGAAACTTTTGAATTCTTCTTCTAATCTTGCCAATTTTTCCCTTTCAGTTTCAAAATTCTCAAATTCTTTGACGCTGAGCCCATTGAACTTATATGAACTTATCATAAATTCTCTGAATTCATCGACATATTTCAATTCCCGATGCAAATATTGGCATCGGTACCCATAAGGACACATCCCATTGAGGAAGTATTGTCGGCAGGGTCTGGTTTTGAAATTGGTGTTCAAATGGCTTTTTTCCTTGAGTTCATGAATGCCATGAGCAAATGAGCACTGATTTTTTTTTTAAAAAAAATTTATTATAAAATGTTAAAATGTCAGGAAATTAACCTTGTTGCCATATCGGCATGAGCCTTTCAACATGAAGGTTTTGCAAAGCTCGGTTTTGATCTTCTTTTTATAATCCTGGATGAATTTCTTCTTTTCATCGAGCGTCACAAATTTCTTCTTCTTTGGCTTCACACTAAAGGAAATTCAAAAATAGTTACAAACAAAACCAGTACTCTATCTCAAAGTGGACTTTCGAGTTCATGAACTCTTGGGTTTCAAGAAAATCCTGCTCAGCGAGTGAGGAACTTTGAGAGGAATTGGATTTGGTGGAAACCTCGTGAATTCTGTAGTTCTGCAACATTGGAAAGGGATAGTAAAATGCTTAGTTTGCGTTATTTGTTAAGAAATTATTATAATTTTTGAGATTTGGGAAGCTATTTATAGAATCCCGAGCAAAAAACTGAAATTAATGCTGAAATTTTTCGGTTTTATTTTTAATCACTTTATTAAGATTTAAATAGAAAACGTCATTAGTAATTCAAATTTTTAAATCGAACTTCCCAGAAGCCATTACTGGCAAATATTATCCCCCAAGAATACAGTAGTTCTATTATTTCTAGAAAAATCCAGATTCTCTGTAAAAAAAACTATGCATATTACAATGATTTTTTTCTGTTTTTTAAAATAAAAATCATTTTTTTCTCTTCTTTATTAATTTTTCTTTGCTTTAGCAAAGCCAACTGTCAAATCGTCTCTATCAAAAATTGAGTAATATTTGCTTAAGAAGACATCGCCCAAAATCCAAGCTGGCCCTTGTGGTTCTGGAATGTCCAAAGGCATGAAAGAAGTTGTACAGGTTTTTTGATGAGTGAGGGAGTCCTCCTTGCTAATGCTCATGACGTAATCATTGGAAGTAAGGGAGTATTCTTCACCTCCAATTACGAAGCTTGAAAAAATTAATCAATTATGTAATAATTAATTAGGGACATTACGTGACAGATGGCAAATCGTAAAAATTCTTGCAACTGTCGTCAACGTGGATTTTGGCTTTGGAAATAGATTTAAGAGGGAATTTAAAAAAAAAATAAAATTTAGATATGATAGTAAAAAGAAAAAATAAAAAAATTATTAATAAATAATGAAAGAACAATAACTTCAACTTATATTAAAAAGGGGTTATAACACCATGAACCCTTAAAATAGTGAAAGCTTTATATAACAAATAACAAACTAAAACAACAGAATAATAATAATATAATTTTAAAAAAATCATTAATATAGATATAAAAAATATATATAAAAAACAATAAAAAATATTAAGAAAAATTGATCTCATAAATAAATAATAAGAAATTTTACATAACAATTTCTCCAAATCATCATAAGGTCCGGTGATCAAAGAAGTGCCGGTGTCCACAACAACTTTGCATTTATTGCAAATTCCCAAATCTTCCCCTCCGACGAGAATTTTATCAGCGATGATGGTCCAATAGTATTGATCAACGACTTTATGGTATTTTATTTTGCCCTCATATAGGGAGGAATCAACTCCTCCAATAACCAATCTGGACTCCGATTTATCCAGATTTCTGTTCAAATAGAAACTAAAGATGTTTCTGCTTAATTTCTTTTGCTTTATTAAATTATCAAACAACGGGTTCATATTATAAGCGGCCATTTGTGGAAAAGCCAACCCCACAATACCATCGAATTTCGACTAAATATACTTTTAAAATCTTTATTATGAATTATTTTGTATACTGTCACGAAAACAGATCCAAGTTCATTTGTGATTTCAGCGAAATCTTGATTAGCCACTTCTATTCCACCCATAAACACTGAATCCTCATTGATGACCCCACTTAATTGTCCTGTTCCAAATTGAACATCGAGTTTAAACCCGATTTTCTTATAATTTTTGGAAATAGAAGAGTCGTATTGCTTATGTGCGAGGCAACCTTCATCTTTGCATTTTTTCGAGTTGATCCAGAAATTGGCAGATCCTGTGTCGAATATCACATTGAACGTATTTTCTTGGTCTCCCAAAGAAATGCCTCCAATATACTGAAAAGCATTTGTGTGAAAAAAATGAAAACATTTTATTTACTTGGGTGTTCTTAAAATTATAAAGCGAGATTTTCTGCATTCTGAGCTCACTGTTTGATGCGGATCGGAGTCTACGTTCGGTTGACAGAAGGATGTTCTTTTCCTGATTGGAGAAAAGATATGATTGAGATTTGCTGACAAAATCAAAAATCTCATGCTTTTGTTTCGAGGTGATCTCCATTTTCTTCAAACTTATCGTAATGAAATCATTTGATTCTTCATTATCAATTTTTTCCAAGGTTTTCGTCAAGAGGCGAGATTTATCGTGAAGGGCTGTTACGGCAGAAACAGCTATTAATAGAATGAGAAAAGGGGCCTGTGCTAGTCTCATATTCTTAAAAACGTGATCTTATTGAGAAATTTTGTTATTCTTTTGTGATTTAAACGAAAAAATTTGGCTTCTAATATTAATACAAATTCAAAAACGGTGTTCAAAACAGCTATTATAATTTTTTTCGTAAAAAAACCAACTCAATTATTTCCTCTACACTTTCTTTAAATTTATTCTTATTCATCACCATTTCAAAAATCTGCCTACCCAAAGTCTGAATAAAGATTTTATTATATAGTAATTCTTCTTTCCGATCATTTAACACTATTTTCAGAGTTGTCTCAATATTCTCCTGTTTCCATTTATCGATTTTTTCATGGGGGTAGCTAAAACTTCTCAGAAAAAAATCGTATTTTTGATCATATGTGGCTGATTTGTTGAGAAAAATCCGAAAAAATAACAAGAATTTATCAAAAGTCATTCTGGTCTCCTCCAAATTTATATTTAAAGAAAATAGCAATCTATCCCATTGCTTTTTATTAAAATTATCATTGAAACGATCTTTTAAGTTTTGAACTGAAATCTTCTCGTCTTCAATGCCTTGATAACCAATCCGCCCCCTCGAGTCCTCTCTCATGAAACTATTGGATCCCACAACCTTTTTATCATCACAATTATCTTCTTTTGGAGTTCTTAATCTTTGTGACCCACTACTGAAAATCTTAAGCCTCACATTTTTTTCCACATCCGCTCTTATTAATTCCTGATATAAACACACACAAGCCTCTAATCCATTGAGTCGTTTACTTCCTTTACTTGAGACAGGTAATTTTTCCTTTATTTCAGATCTCATCATATAAGGGGATGACCAAAAATTAATTTTATGAGTTTGGGTTTCGTTTAGATGTTGGATGTTTTCTTTTAATTCATGCATAAGTTGCAGAGTTCTTTCCGAAGTTTTGGAATGGGTTTTCAAGATTTTCGGGTTGCAGGAGTCCTGATAGCGGTTATTAAGAATGCGTGTCTTTTTCTCGATTTTGTATTTTTCATCAGAAGTTAGCTGGTTTTTTCGTTGATGATAAATCGACTCGATTTTTTTCTCTTTTGGGACCAGGGAATGTTGGTTCAGATGATTAGAAGCCATAATTTCTTTATAGAAGGTGGGGGTGAACTTACATTTCAAGTATTTATAGTTCTGATATTTATGATTTGTCAATCGGTAAAATTCCTTCGTTTTCGTTGTGCAATCAATAATGACTGGAGAAGGATTTGAAGGCTTGTCTGGGAGTGGTTTTTGAGGGAGGAAAAGATGGGAAAGCTTTTCAGAAGAAGGTTGTTCCATCAGAGATGAATTTCGATGGGCAATCGGTTTGCATGAATTGAATTGTTTTATGAGAAGTTGAACATCACGTAAACCTTCGAATTTGGAAGCCATCTGAAAAAAAAAAATCTAATAAATAAAAAATTTTCAGAAAATATATTGCTGAAAACAATATGTAATTTGTTTTTCCTTTCATATAAAATATTAAAATCTTGTTTAAAACTATCCCTTTTTCCTAAGAATTCTGTTTCATACTGAGCTTTCTTCAAAGAAAGAATCCTACTGCCAATTTGAGGTAGCCGCAACATTCAAAAAGTTATGTCTTGCTGACACCAAAAACAAAGATCCTATCAATCTACATGATTATTATTACCTTCCCATAAACCAATTTCGATTACAAGGAAAACAAGAAAAGTTCCAAATGAAGTTGGATCAGAATATTTTAGTCAATGCCAAAGGCTTTCAGAAAATAAAAGAAAAGGAAAAAGGCTGTGACATGTCCCATGCTTTTTTTTGTTTTAAGAAAATGGTTTCCTGTATTCCCACTAATATCTCTCATTTTTTTAACAAATTTTGGAAGTATATTCATTTCCAAAAAATTTATAAATCAAATTCTGATAAAAACTTATAATTTAAAAAAATAAATCTTAAAAAAACAATGTTAAAGCATAGGAATTTTTTCCCAAAACTCATGTTGACTTTCATCCGCAATCCTCATCAGTTCTCCAAGATGTCAAACCAGTTTCTTCACAAGAAAAACTCCTCGATTTCTTCATTGCAATTCAGAAATCTCTGTTTTCTGTCACAGTATCAAATAGCATCCAAGGAAAAAGAAGGAATCAAGCCAACCGATCACATTAAGCCAAATGGTCCCATCATCCCAAATGATCCCATCATGCCAAACAATACATCACCTTCCACCAACCCAATAAACCCAATAGATCCAAACAATTCACAAAAAACTCCAAAAGAACCATTGAATGAGGATGACAAGAATGATTCCAAAAACTCAAACGAAGTCAAGAACAAACAAAGAAAAGAACAAAAGGAGGAAGACAAGAACCAACAAAGAAATGAACAAAAGGAAAAACAAAATGGTAAACTTTGTTGTTTTTCATTTTTCATAATTATTTTTTTTTAAGGTTTTTGGAAAAAAATTGGTGATTTATTGAAGACCTTATCTGCTCGTACTTTGGGTTCGTTTTGACATTATCAGTACTTTGAATAATTTTCTACCAAATAATTAATTTAAATTTTTAGGGTGGTGTTCTAATATATATTGGAAGTTTTTGAAGTTCATTATATGAAATGCACAGGGACCATAGGCAGGAAAATAAATTGGAAAAATTCATTATAGAGCAATTCACAAAAACTACCTTATATGCAGATTACATTTCTCGGGGGAACATCACAGATGATCCATTTATTAAGTCAAGACTCCAAATCGATAAAAAGGTTCCAACTCTGGCCATTGTAATAGGAGAGAGTGGGATTGGAAAAACCACCTCGATTTGCAAATATGTTGAAGGTTTGAGGAATTCAAAAGACCCAGTTCCTGTGATGTTCATTTCAGTGCAGAAAGATCCAACAAAATTCAATCTCAAGGATTTCTATGAAAGTAGCTTTGGCACCAATGACACTGTAAAAATTTATGAAACATTGAGAAAACTATTTGGAGATCGCGAAAAGACAAACAAAGATCCAGCAACAATCATCATTGACAACATCCAATATTGTCGAGATGAAAATGGGAAAATCCATTCAGGCTTATTGACCTTTTTCAATAATATTTTATATCAAGGCTTGGGGATGTCCATTATTTTAACCTCTTCGGTCAATAATGCTGCATATGAAATTGATCAAGGTTTTTTATTTTTATAATAATTATCATAATTTTTATAAAATTTAGAATCCGGCTTCCATGATAGATTGGAAATCAAGGAGGTGCAACCCTATCCCAAAAGCTACATCATCAATTTTATCCAGGACAATTTGATGCTAAAACCGAACCAAAATGAAGTTAAAGCTGAAAATCATTATTATGAAATGTTCGATGGAAATATGAAAGACCTATTGAGGTTTAAAAGATCAAAACTTCCTCTTAATGGTTTTCTAATTTACTTATTTTTAATACACTTTCTTTGAATTTTAAAAAAAAAGAATGGATCTCCCTCAAAACAGAAAATTCTAGAAAAATCTTAAATTCAATAGAAAGGAAAATCAAAATCAACCCAAAACCCTTATTAAAGAAAATTTACCAAAAAAAAAATGTATCAAATTCTTGGACCAAATGGGAAGATGTTGTTGGAAATGATGCTGACATTGGAACATTGGTAAAGGAATTGGAAGCAGGAAATATCATCATCCAAATTGCTTTCTCTTGATTAATGTCCAATAAAGAAATAACACCATTTTTCTCTCCACTAACCAAGAACACAATCCAAAACTTTGCAGATTTCAAAATCATCAATTGAATAATTCTTAAAAACTTTCATTTGAACATCATGTTTCTCTGAGATTAAAGAAATTCCTTCCAACATATCGATCGTTCAAATATAAAATCTATGCCAATGCAATGATATAAAATTTTGACTCAAGGTCTCTCTTCCTTTTTGAATGGCATATAAAAGAAATTTCATTTTTTTTTAGAGAGAGAAAAAAAAATATTGAAAATCTGAAAAAACATTATTTGATTATTTTCTAAAAAAACATTTAAAATTTATTAAAAACTTTTAAATCGATGGAGATTTTAAGCTTTTGAAGCGTTTTTATTAAGGATGAACAAACCAAAATTGGTGGAGGCAGAATACCTTTTGATAGAATGAACGACATTTTGCAACATGTTATGAGAAAAGCCACAGCAGAAACTGGCAGACCTGATAAAGACGAAGCTGGAGAGTTCAATGATTTCTTGGAAAAAAGAAGACCGTTTGTTTCCCCAAATCCTCATGCCCCTGGGGTTTGAGATCTCAGTATTAAAAAGAAAAAAAGAAATCGGAAATAAAAATCAAATAAAAAATAAAACAAAACAGAATTAAAAATTTTTTTCTCAGAATGATTTTTAATATTTTTTAGGTCCTGAAAGCAATATAAGCTTTTTATTATTTTTCTTCCTTTTCTTGTAATTGTTGTTCACAATCAGGATTCAACAAAAGTTTCATATTTCTCCAAAAGGTCGTCAACTTTTGAAATAAAATAAAAAATATCAAAAAATCCAAATATTAAAATATCATTTTGCGATTAATAATCACCTTAAAACTTGTAGCGAATGAGTTGTGGCATAATGAGGTCAAAACAGCGAAATATTTTTCGCTCTTTTCCTTCTTGAATTTCCTGATCTCAAATTCCCCCAAATTGACATTAATGATATCAGTCAACAAAAGGAGATTCTCAATATCAGTTATCGACTTGAAACCCACATAATAAACAAATAATTTTTTTAGTGAAAAAATCAAACTTTTCCAATATTTTCCTTCAAAATGTGCATACTTTCATTCTTGTTGCCCATTGCCAAAAAATTAGCCACTGCGTTGCCTTTTGAGAGATTTTGTAAACTTATTTGATATTCCTTGTTTTTCTGAATCAATTTATTCAATTGCACTTCCCATTGATCGCGCACAGCCAAAGTTTCCTGAAATGCCTCTATTTCTTTGATTTCTGTCTTAATTATCTCATGCACAATTTGCAAATTGTTGGTTTCTGAATTGTTTTTCTAATAAGTAAAAAATCAAAAAAGAGACAGAAAAATTGTTCACCAAAAAAAGCTTTTCATCAACTAATTTTTCGTCCTTTCCTTTTGCCCCAAAAACCAACTTGTCATCAACTTCTTGAGAACCATCATATTTCAAATACTCGCGCAAACAAAAGTTCTCATATGATGGTAAAAGTTCATTTGCCAAAACGTTGATTTGTTGACTGTAATTTCTATCGATTTCAGAAATCTTCTTTGACACTTTTTTCATTTTCTATTGACAAAAAAATTTCAAATTACCGTAAAAAAAAAAAATCCAAAAAAATAAATTTTAAAAATAAAAACAATTAAAAAAAACTTTGAAATCATCATTTCAAAAAAATGGGAAAAAAACAATGTAAAAAAAAATAATAGAATTAGAGAAATTAACAAAAAGTCACCTCAAGCTCAGTCTTCAGAGTTTTCAAAGTATCCGTAAACTTCCTGATTCTCCCCATCAAATCATTTTCCACTATCCTCTAAACTCAAAAATCAAGTCTCTTATAAATAAAAAAAGAGCGACCCCATTGATTTCAGGAAAGACTGTGCTAAACTTTTTCAAAACCTCCTCATAATTCTCTGCTGGCAGACTCTTCAATGATTTTTCCAGATCTGCATTGTTTTTATACCCTCTCAAAAACAATTGGAACTCCTTCGAATAATACAAGAACTTCAATTGAGACACTTTCTTGTAAAAATCTTCGAAAAATGAGATTTTTTCCTTCAAATTATCTTCGTGATTATCCCCCACGATTTTCTTCTTAGGCAAAGGAGGAACGTAACATCCAGGCCATCTCTGGACCAAAATGTTACGGATCAAAAGGAAATCATTATAATTGCGGAACATTTCGAAACTACCAAATTTGTCCTCACCTTTCACATTGTAAATTTGGTGTTTTGATAGCCCATCCTTCATCATAATCACGTCAAACTTCATGGTGATTTCATGAGGGACATCCTTTTCTGGCTCTTCGGTCTTTTCAGTTGCAAGAAAAACAATTTTTTTAGGGGCTAGCATGGAAGGGAGAGGGGATTTCAAATCGTAGGCAGGGGGCTTGATTTCTCCAGATTTTATTTCGGCGGTGACTGGGTTGGTTTTTTCTTCTTCAGACATCGATTTAAAAGATTTTAATAAATTTTAAATGTTTTTTTAAATCAAATTATGTTTTTTCAAATTTTCATTTTTTTTCTCTCCCCCTTCACAAATTTTTACTTTCATTCATAAACAACATGAATCATTTATTGATATTAAAAAAAAAAAGTGACCTTGTAGATTTCATATCTACGATTGTTAATAACATTGATTTGATTTAGGTATTAGTTGTATTCAAAT
>Ga0302186_10002538_pt1 | contig 13950 bp, 12 predicted proteins | sample II_Bog_E1_2_FD_198782 | JGI IMG/M metagenome (GOLD analysis project Ga0302186, IMG submission 198782) | Peat permafrost microbial communities from Stordalen Mire near Abisko, Sweden - II_Bog_E1_1 | ecosystem: Environmental > Terrestrial > Soil > Wetlands > Peat | place: Sweden: Abisko... | reverse complement strand
ATTCAGCCATATAATAAAAAAAAAACTAAAGAGAAAATGAATAAAAAACTTTAGTTGAATTTTTTTCATGAAATCAAGTTTTAAATTCTTTCTTTTTTTAATTTATATTTTTTTCATTATTTTTTTTAAGTTTTAAAAAAAAAATTTTTTTTATGAGTTTTATTTTTTTTTAATTCTATTCTAAACAACTGGAACTGGGAGAGTTTTTTTACTTGCTTCTACCAACATATTTATTTTATCTTCCATGAATGCAAGTCGGCCCATAACATCTTCCAATGAAACAGTGGAAGGTTCAAATGCTTGCATTTTCTCTAAATAATAATAATATTTTTTTTATAATAGTTTGTAAAAATTATGCTAAAAAATCAACCTAAATTCATTGATCTGCCCTTTGGGAACCAAGAAAGCTCTCCTTTTTTGATTTTTTCATAGATTTCCGATTCAATTCCATTGCAATCTTTTTCTGTTTTCGAATGCATGAAAATCAAGAAATCGACATAATTCCAAATATTATGTTCTTTCTGAGTATGTGCTCTTGGAAATCAATTCCAGCTTTCTCAAAGATAAACTTCTCAATTCCACAGATGAAACAAATAGTTTTAGTGTCTTTCTCTAAAAATTAAAAAAAAAATAAAAAAGAACATTTAATTATTTGTTACCAAATTGATCTGATTTTTGTCTCAAGGCTGAAAAAGTGTCCACTAAAATAGCCAAAATAATATTAAGCAGAACGGTGTTGATTAGCAGGAAAAACGTGATATTTAATAAAAACAGCAGATAATACTTATTCCCGAGGCTTTCAACAGTCGCAGACGTTAATCCAGCAATACCTTGTCCATTAGAAAAAGCTTGATCCATGATATAGAAAAAACAACTGCTGAAACTGCTGCAGGTATCCCCACTGATTTCATCAACAAAATACATCGTGACCAGGTAACTGAAACTAAACATAATCAATCCAGCCAAAGCCAAAGTCGATAAAAGTTGTCCGATATGCATAACCACTGATTTTATAATAAATTGCATAGTGTCGAATAAATTGATAGCGGAAAAAACATCCAATGTTATAATCGCAGTATAGCCGTAAAGACCTGCAGAAACACAAAAAATATGATACAAAAAAACCCACACGTTTTTCTGATATAAAAATGATTGGAAAACATCAAGCTGAATCTTATTATAATAGCTTTCCACTGCAGCAGTTGTCTCATAGCGAAATCTATTCAATTGTCGAACCAAAGGATAGTTCAAATTCAAGAAAAACACAATAGCTACAACAGAAAGAGCTAACTCTATCAAACCAAACAACTCAATCATCGATTCATCATCCATCAGCAACATCAAGTTATTAGTTATAGTTAGTACAAAACAAGTCACTTCTAAGAATAAAAACGTGCCGGAGCCGAAAATTGTAAAAATTCCTTTCCTATTATTGAATCTAGACTGGTTGAAATCCATTTCTTGGTTAAAATACATCTTTTCACTGTAAAGACCGGAAAGCTTGGAATCTAGAGATTCTCGATCTACATCTTTAAGGAATTTGCGTTTGGTATCATCGGATAAATAATAACATTTTTTGGCAATTGGGAAATAAAAGTTGACAAGTTTGGAGTTATCAGTTCTGACTGCTTCAACTTTCACAAGAATTTGCGAGATGAACTTATAAGTGACTAAATCATCTTCTGAAATGCTTTTATTGGAGATCGTTTGGTTTTTTTCGAAATATTTCAGCATCGATTCGAGTTCATTGCAGAAAATCTCATATTTCGATTTAATTTCAGCCATATATATACGCGAACAATCTTAGACAAATTATTAATAAAGTGTGATTAGAGAAGGTATTATTTCTTTGGAACGCGAGCTGTAAACCATCGAAATCAGCCATTCTCAAAGGGTAATCTGCCATGCATTTCTTCTCAAAAGGATCGTTTTTCGCCACGCAATAATATAATTGTTTCAAACTATTGACAATAATCGAGAAAATCATATTTAGCTCAAAATTCGTGGTTTGGTAATTAATTATCTCTGGATGAAACCCTTCTGTCATTGAAAGAATAAACTCCACCAATGAAGCTTGGCTTTATAGAACTGAGTATTAGGATCTCTCCAATATCTCTGCAGGAACCCATTATATCTATCATAAATGAAGGTATAGATCTTCAGCTGGTTCTCTGTGCAAGGACCTGAACAAAGTTCTGCTAAATTATCAAACACCCCTGTCGCAAGAGGGAACAAATAAGGTCTATGGGACCTCTCAAAATCGTTAATTTCTCCTTTCACGTAATTGTAATGCCATTGACAATTGTCACTCATTCTTTGGAAAATCGTGGTCCAACGTTGCACTCTATCAATTGTGTCAGTTGGCAAAATATGGGATCTCATGAGTTCTTTGAAGCTCGAATTGTTATCTTCGCAGAGGAATTGATGGAATTTGATTAGAATCATGCATCTTTTGAAGGCTTCTTTCCAATATTTGTCAATTGTTGTCTTGAATTTCACGAAAGACATAGTCCATTTCATTTCGATCCAGATTTTGTCAAGCATTGGCACTGTATTGCCTGTTTCTTTTATGACTTTCAATAGGTTGAATTGTATGGATTTGGTTGAAATGAACAAAGTATTAATTAAACTTTCAATTAAGGTGAATTTCTGGTTTTTTGAGTCGATGCACCATTCGCCATTCAATTGGTTGTGGATAAACGCGCAGAGATTGTAACTATAAGACATCATTTCAGGATTATTCTCATCTTTTAAAGAAATTATATAGATATTCTTCTCTGCTTCCAGGCTAGTTTTGACCATTTTGTAATGTTCGTAATAAGCTGACAAATATTCTGTGACTTGGAGCTTTCCACCTGTTTTCTTCAAATTATTCTCAACTTTTGTGAAAAAACAATTGATATTTTCTCTTCTGATTGAGAGTTTATTGGAGAAATTCTGAATGGTATTGTTGATTTTTTCAGTTCTTTTGATAGAAGTTTTATGCGTTATGAGTTTCCGCTTATTATCCAATAAAGGCTTCAATTTCACGATATTTGAACATAATTCAAGTATTATCTTACAAAGCTCAATCAACTTTCTTTTATCCATTTTTATCGTTAATTCAGGATCGATCTGAGCCAGTTCCACCTCATATTTCTTCCGTTCAGGGGAGCTCAATTCATCAATATTGATCCCATAAATCATCAACACTCCATCCTTGCTTCCTTCTAAATAAGTCTTTAATTCCTCGAGTTTTGGTATATATTTTGATAATTTATGCAGATCGCCTTCTTTTATAACAAGGAAATAATTCATTAGTTTTATAACTGTGCCTAAAACTTCTGAATTAGCATAACTTACAAAGGTTGCTTCATTGAAGTTCTCTAATTTCTCTTTGCGGAACAAATCGGTGACAAAATCTAGTTCCCCCATGAGTAAATCGATGGTTTTTTGATATTCTTTATCGTAGAAAGGGTCCTCTTCATATTTCATATCGAGTGGTTTTGTGAAGTAATAATCAGATCTGTTGTTGATTAAATGGTTTTTGAAATCTAGCGTGGAAATTCGAATAGATTTCCATGAAGATGCTACGGAATTCTAGGTTATTTTCTGTCATTTTTATCAAACCAATCAATTTATCCATTGGGAAACTCGTATTCATGATCTTATAAGTCGATTCAACGTATCTGAAAGCAGTGCTAATTGAGACCAAACTCAAGAAATTCATATAAAAACTCAGTTTTACGTCATTTAAAGAACTTTTATTTCTTTTGTAATTTTTCAACATGACTTCATAATCTTCAGCTTTCAACAACTCTTTTTTAAGCATTAAATCCATTGAGATCCTAATATCATATTCAGGGATCCATTCCGTGATTTTCAATAGTTTTTCCAAAGATATAACCTATTATAATATCTCTTCTGTTGTTTTTCTCTTCACGATTATTCTTAATGATGGGAATTAATAGATTAGGCAGAAAGAAGGCTGAAGCTAGAAGTCGCGAAATCTGGACTTTAACAAAACCTTTCATCATTCATCTTGTATTAATCTTCACTTTGGATCCTTTCACTTTCATCTAGTTTCCAATCTCTTTGATTTTCGGAATACATGATTTCTTGTATTTTTCTATTCCAGTGAAATAAAAAAGAGAATTTGGGGTGATCCAAATAATTTTGAGGATCTTTTGACCTTATGGCTGCTATGCCGTATAGAGAAATTATCATGAATATTCCAAACTCAAAAATAAAAATCCAATGAAAGTTTTTACCAATTTCATCCTTTTGATCAGGTAGATTTTGAGTGAGATGTTATAGAAAGCAGGAAGAAAACATTCTTCGTTGGATCACATTAACATTACTTTCATAACAAATTCCTAAGAAATTAAAAAGAATATTTGAAAATCCATTTTAGAAAAAACAAATTTTAAAAGTTAAAGAATTTAAGTTCAAATAAAAAATGGAAAAATGGATTTCAGGTTAATTTTTCTTTGAAAAATAAATTTCAATATAAAAAAAAAATTCTAGAAAATTATAACAGATTTTAGTAAATCTGTTGTTAAATTAGTTAATAAATTTCTTCAATTTTTTTATTATTAAACATTTCTGAAAAAACTCAAAAACTAGGAAATTTTTTAAAAACTGCTAATTAAAAAATGTATTTAAATAACAAACAGATTTTTCTTTAATTAAATTTATAGAAAAGGTTTCTCAAACTGGTCATTAAATTGTTTTAAACTCACACTCCGTCTTTCCTCTATAAAGAATCTTTAAAAACCTGTTTAAAATTTACTCTTTTTTTTCCATACTTTTGAAAAAGATGAATTAAAAATTAAAAGATAAAAATCTTCTAAAAAATTCTTAAAAATACAAATACCGCTCAAGTTCTCAAGAATTTGTTCAACGCCTCAAAACTTTTCTCCCTATCCTCCATCCACTTTTTCCTGATCGGATCCTCAGTATTTTCTTCAATTTTTATAAAATTATTCTCCACTTTCCTTTCATACACGGGTTGCAATTTCCTTTTCTCGATAAAATTGCCTCTGCTTTTTTCATTATCTTGAATTGGGTCATTCAATCTTCCAATGGTTTCATACCCACCATTGATTTTCATCAGTTTTTCCTGTAACTTGTAACAATTATTCCTATAAAAATATCGACTAGATAGGTCATTTCTAAACGAACTCAATGCAAATCCCAATGTCCTCGCATCTTTTATATCATTTCTTTGCTCTCCTTTAAGAAAGTCTTGATATTCATTTTTATACACTTTATCAAGACTCCTGCCTTCATTTACTTCATTTCCATTGATCTTATTACCTTTTTGAAATTCCACTCGTTTTTCATTTGGTTTTTTGATTTCATCCATTTTTTCATCTTCAATTGTATTTTTTTCATCTTTGACTATATTTTTTTCATTTTCTGCTTTCATTTTTCTTTCTTTCAATCTCCTCATTTTTTCAATATGAATCTTCCTCTCAACTTCTAAACTATCAATGTTTTTCCTATCATCATCTTCTTCCAAATCTTCACTTTTCTCCTTCTTTGGATATATCCAATAACCATCAACCTCTGAATCCTCATTTCTTTCATTTTGCTCAATTTCCTCTTCATTGGTTTGTTTAATAACCTCTATTTGTTCCCATGGTTTGGTTTTTATTTTATTATTCTTTTCCTTTAGATAATTTTCCAAAGCTTGTCTAAATTCCTTTTCTTTGCCAGATTTCTTCATTTTCAGAAAACTAATTTGGAATTTCTCTTTTTCTTCGGTTTCCATACTTTCCAACGTTTCCTCGATTTCCCTTCCTTTTCTAAACACACTCCAATTTTCATTCATCTTATGATTATCCATCGTATTTTCTCCAAAATTAAGCATTTCTTTCTCTGGCTTTGCATTTTTTGAGCGATAATCGAATTGGAAACTGGCAATTCGGCCTGCGTTTTCCAAAATTTCTCGCATTTGCGTTTGTGTTTTTTGAACCTTATGTTTGAATTTTAATTGTTGGAAGCCTTCGTTGATTCGTTTTCGACTGTTATCCTCGTCTTCTAGTCGAAATCCTTGCATCGTCCGTTCAGAAACCAATCCCTTTCTAATGCTTTCATCGAGAAAACGAGAGGAGGCTTGAGTTAATACACTAAATTATTGAAATTAGCTATGAGTTATAAAAATTACTATGGTGGGACTTTATTTACTCTGAATGAAAGGAATTTATATGGGAAATTGTGTAGAAGAAAGACCCATCGAGTTTCTCAAGGTTCTTCTCAATTTGAGGGTCATTCGCATGGATGTTTTCAGGCAAAAGAGCCCCTTTATATGGGGTTTTTATGAATGATCTGTGCATTTTCTTGAATTATATATATATTTAAATATATATAATATACAGAGAAAAATATATATAAATAAAGAAGTTTTTATTGGTAAACATTTCTATGCTCCCTGGACAAAATTATTTAAACGTCCAATTATCCAGTCCGTTTATCGCTAAGAAGAACTATCGATCCGCATCTAATTTTAAATGGAGATTAGTCAACCCATACGAAAGCACACATCGTCTAATTCGTACTAATAAAAAAAAAAAAAAAAAAATCGATTTAGAAAACGGGGATCTTGAAACAAAATCGCATTTTCTCAACGAATCAAACAAAGGCAAACCCAACGTCTTCCTTAGAAATTCGACAATCTTAGGCAAAAAGTAGAAATTTAATTTAAAATTTGGGAAAACAGTTGTTTTTTTAGGTTCTATCCACAAAAATCACAACAAAAAAAGGCGAATTTCTCCGAATGTATGCGCAAAACAACTGATTTCCCAAAAATCGAACAGAAAATTAGAGAGAAACTTCTGAAAATTGATCTAAGGAGAGATGTACATCATGAAAATTGCCATGGGGCCAATCGGAAGTCTTGCAAATGCTTTGAAAAAGATGTTGTTTTTGAAACGCCCTTCGAATTTCATCGTAATTTTAATGAAAATGCGGAATGTTTAAATGTGTTTCCGCAGAAAATTTATCGAATAAGAACTCGCAATTTAAAAAATTAGCTGTTTGGTTTAAGATTTCGCGTTTTTTTTCATCTCCGAACCAATAAAAATTTTAAATTTCTTTAAAAACTTCGTTAATGAGTAGAAAAATTCGACAATCTCCAGGTATTTTCTCCTTTTTTCTCTCAAAAATCTGAAAATTCCATATAAAAAGCTTTAATATTACCCATTCTAAGCGAGGAACATAGAAAAAAGGCATCAAAATCAATAGGTTCTTAGTTTTTTCTGATTTTTATAATAAATGTTCGTTAAACAGACCAGAAATTCAATTTTCTACTCGAAAATATTCACAATTTCCTGAGAAAACCTGAAAAAGACCCCAGGAAGTCGATGTTTCTCAAGGCCCTTAGACTTTCTAATGTATTTTCTATGAATTTTCAGCTATAAAGCAATAAATTTAGGCAAATCAAAGGAATATGGATGGTGTTTTGTTCACAACTAGGGAAAAAGCTCAATATATAGACGAATATTCGGCTGGGATTAGGAATTTCTATACCTTCAAAGGGTCTGGGAAGGAGTTTATGCGGAAAAAAACCCTGAAAAATATTGAGAATTTGTGATTTTTACTAAGTATTTTTCTTATATGTATTTAATAAATTCTTGTGTCGCTTTATATTCAAGTAAATGGATCGTATTTTAACTTAAAAAATTTAAAAAGAACATGAAAAGGTGATAAAAAGGAAAAAAAAATATACTCAAAACTCTGCGATTTAAAAAAAAAAATAAAAACTTTTTCTTCGAAAATTAAATTAAAACAAATTATTAAAAATCCTAAAAATCCACAAAATCCTAAAAATCCAATGCTTAACAGTGTGAAACGCACCGATAGAATCGTTTATTATAAACCGCCGAAGGAAGAAGAGGAAATGGGTGGGGATATTCAACAATTTTTAAGCTTCATTTTGGTTTTTGCAGGCATAATGCTCAAAGTAAAACAAAAATTCTGAATAATATTCCATTTTTTGTAAAATATAGTATAAAGTGTGTATTTGGTTGAGTCTTTTTTTGATGATTTCAAGCTTTTGCGTGATGAAGCATCGGTCGGATTATAAGCAATTTATCATAACTACAGGGTAATTTAACATTTATATCGTGCTAAATGTCAAGTTATATGTACATATATATATATAGATTTTTACATTTTCCAAATATATAAGCCAAAATTTTACATTTTCCATATATAGTTCCTAATGCTTTACATTTTTACATTTTCCAAAAATATTACAAAAGCATTTTTACATTTTCCAGATATATATATATATTTCCATTTCCAAATATACAAATTTTTCAAATATATATACATTTTTGCATTTCCAAATGTTTACCTTATATAAATTTTTACATTTTCCATATATATCAAATACATTACATAAAAATATATATCTATGCAAATATATATATAAATTCTTTATTAAATGTTTAAAAGAATGTGCATTATGGGAATGGTGAGCTTATATGCGATACAACCCCCGAAGACCTGATGATATTATTTTCTTGTAAATTTAAAAGAAAAATCCAAATAAAATTTTCTTAAGAAAATTTTTGACAAAAAAAAAACACTTTATTAATTAATTTATTTTCTTTATTAAATCAGAATATTTTTAACTTGATATAACGTTTTCCTGTTCAACAGAATCCTCGTGATAATCTGCAGAAACCTGAAGATCTTCTCATAACATGTCAATAACAAAGCTGATCCCAACACTGTTTGTGTTAGAATCGGAGCCAGTCCCTGGAAAAACCCCTTCGTTCCAAATTGATTATAAATTCTGTAAATCGCTTGTCTAAATGCCAAATGTTTCTTTGAAACCTAACAAAAGAAATATTTAAACATTATATAGTTTTCTTAGCATTTTTACATGCATATTCGTCCTTATAACTTTATATGGGTAGGTAACGATAGTGGCCACCAACTTTGAGAACCCCGCAATTAAGAAATATCTCATAGCATCGCCCTTTTTAAGTTCTCACGATAAGAAAATTTCATCTCTAATAAACAAATCGAATTTTAATCAGTTAAATACTTAAGTTCCGTTTCATTGCCTCATAAACACTAAATTGTATGATTGGATTTATTGCAAGGAAGAGGCTCGCAGCCAACCCTCTGAAAAAACATAAAAATCCATCATTTTTCACCATTTTCATCAACAAAATCAAAAAATTCGTGTTCTTTCGTTTCACGGCCATTTTTGCATGCAGGACCCAAAACGGCTCAGTGATGGCCGAGGTTAGAAAACTAGAGAAAAATGTAATTTTTAAGATTTTTTGAAAGTTCTGGGGTTCGTTTTTGAAGAATTTCAAGAGCATTTCATAACTTTTAATAAATTTTAACATTTTGTAACAGATTTTCTAAGGACCATAAGAAATATGTGGCATAAGCAATGATATTTCCCAATAAAGAAGGCACCATCCCTTTATAAAATCCTAAGAAATTTTCATTATTTTATGTGAAAAATTGCTTATAAACCTGCCAGCCCCTCAGATTTATATACTTCCTTAATTAATTTGAAGAAAGTCTTTGTCTTTTGTGATTTATCAAGCTGCGAGAGGTTTTCACCACTTGAGCCACTCCGAAATAATGCTGTCTGCTGCTGGTTGAACTCAATTTCAGCTGGGATTATCACTGGTTTGGTTGGACTTTTTCTGACAACTGCTGTGTTTTTTTCTCTTTTTTTATGATTTTTCAAATTTTTTACATGAATTTTACAGGTTCTGTTGTAATCTGATCCTCAAATTTTCTATCGGATATAACAATATCGTGGAAATCGCAGCCGCAGACCCTCCGGAGAACATATGGAGAAAAATATAAAGATTTTGTTTGTTTTCAAGCATTTTTTTCTAATCAAAAACTGTAAAAAATATTATGTTTTTATAAAAAATAATATTATTGTTTTTATAAAAAGCCAATATTATTGTTCTCAAAATAAAACTAGATTAAAAATTTTCCCTCGTTTCCTTTTTTAAAAATCTGCTCAAAATTTCAAATAAAGAATAGAAAAAAAAAATCCCAAAATTCAAAATGGACTCCCCGCAACAATCCAAAGAGGAACAAACCCTTTTGATCCTCCCCCATTTCATCAAGCCATTATGGACCCCCTCAGAAGTCATCCTCCAAGACTTCACGAAGCAAAAACTCGCCTCCATATTTGATTTCCTTGAAAAAATCGACTATCTAATATCTTTGCATTATTTGCCCTCGAAGAAAAAGGCTCATAACTTAGTAATTTTCCTGAAATTCTTCGAGCAGTTTTCCCAAAAGGACCTCGATTTCTTCCTGCAGATCTTTGTGCCTAAATTGGCCCATTTGGCTTTGAAAATCAAGGACCTTTTTCCAGAATCTGTGCTTCTTCTCAAGCAAAACATGGAAAAAACGGTCTTGCTCACAAAAAAACAAATAGCCTGTCTCATAGCAAATATGTTCTTTTGTACATTTCATCGACAAAATAGTCCGAAGCTTCCTAAACATTGCAATTTCCTCTATCTTTATTCTGAAGAACTACCCTCACGCACCCCATTGAAACTCAATAAACTCAAATGCTTTTATAACTATTTAACCAGAGAATTGAATAGTGAATCTGTTGAATTCGTGATATTTCAAAGAATCCTGCTGAGGCCGGAATTTATGAAAAACTCGTTGAATTTCTGGGCCAAAAGCAAAAGCCCATTGAAGAATTCCAGCTTTGAATTAAAGCCCGGGAAAATAGAAAATGCCAATCCGAAACAATATCTAAAAACCGTTTTTTCGAACAAGAAGTTGGGAGGGGGGGTGTTGAACAACGGGGGTCTTCAGGAGGAATTGACATTTTGCATGAATTGTGAAATGTTGATTTCGACTTTAGTGTTCGAAGAGTTGGAAGATTATGAAGCGGCCTTGTTTCTCGGTTGTGAACAATACAATTTAACAGAAAATTATGGTGAGAAATTCCTTTTCCTAGCAGATTATAAAGATAAAACGCCAAATGATGTCTTCGGAAAAAAAGACACAGTTTTTATCGGCATGGATGCCATTCAATTTGAAGATAAAAAGGAACAATATCGATTGAATTTGATAGTGAGGGAATTGAATAAAGCTTATTTAGGGTTCCAGACATGTGATAGTATTGAAAATAATAATGATAGAGCTATTGCCACAGGGAAATGGGGATGTGGGGACTTTCAAGGGGATTTTGAGCTGAAAATGATCATACAATGGCTGGCGGCGAGTGAAAATAAAAGGGATATCAGATTTTATTTGAATGGGGAAGAAGATGAGAAGAAATATCAAGGGTTTTCTGAACGGATGAAGGGGAAAAACGTGGGGGAGATGGTCGGGATTTTAAAGGATTTCTCAAAGACCTACGTGGATGATAATGTGGATGTAGGGGTGTTCGAGTTTATTAGAGACTTTTGGAATGAATAAAATTTTTATTTTTTTGTTTTGAGGTAATTCTTGGTTTAGTTTTGAGAAAAAAATGTTTATATATTTATTTTAAAAATTTACAAATTTCACCCCTACTTCCCCCCCCCCCCCCCCCCCCCACCATTAATTTTAATAAATTTATTGAAAGTTTGGAATTTTTAGGTTCAAAAACTCAAAAAATTCCAAATTTTTTACTTCTCCATAAATTTTTTTTTTAACTTTAATGAATCGCATCAATAATTTTCCCACCTTCTCCCCTTATATAAGATTCCACCCCATCAACTGTCATCAACTAAACACAAAAGAAATAATATTTCCATATTTTATTTGTTCAATTTAGAACAAATCCAAATAAAATTTTATTTAAATTGGAAAACCTGGATTTAGTTCAAATGACGCCTTTCCAACTCTTTTTATAAAACCCCCTTAATTTAAATCGAATTTCCTTTCAAAACAAAAACGTCAAATAAATGGATATGCCACCCCTTCCCCATCCAACTCCCCTTTCTGCCTTCTTCCATGAGGCGTCCAAGCGTAAACTGTCGCTCCAGCCCCAAAACAAGAAGACCTTCGGTCGCTGGACCAAAGAAGAGCACCAACGTTTCATTGATGGTCTCAAGCTTTATGGCAAAAATTGGAAGAAAGTCGAAGAACATGTCAGCACAAGAAATGGCGCTCAAATCCGTTCTCATGCCCAAAAGTTCTTTAATCGATTGGATAAAGAACTGAGGAAGAAAGATATGCAAGGGGATTCCATGAGTGATGCCGATGCTGGCAGTGAAACGATGGAAGGTATAGAAGAATATATGGAGGAAATGAAGAAGAAGGAACTGAAAAATCTGATGGAACAGGAGGTCAGAAGCAGGTCACAATCAACCAATGTGTCAAACCTCTCAATGAACAATGCATTCATGATGAACCCGGGATTAGTAGGTATGTTTTTGCGAAAAACGGATTTTGGGTTTTTTGAAAAATGGGCTTTTTTAAAAAATTATTGGTTTTTTTTAAAAAAAAAGGATTTTTTTCATTAAAACTGGATTTTTTTTTATTTTAGAAGAGAATAGTTTAGTGAATCAGGTCGAGAAGAAGGAAGAGAAAGTGCTTCTTCAGAGTAAATTTTTCTTATGTTATGAGAAATTACTAAATTTTGATTTTTATTAGAAGAAAGCCCTAAAAACATCGTTGAAACAACCAAAAAGGTAGAAAATAAGAAGGAATTGTTGCTCAAAGGTTTATTTATAAAATTAAATGATGATTTCGTTATTAAAAGATAAAATTCCTTAGAATTGAGCCTCCTATTTTCAGAAGAGACCATCAAAAGGATACAAACCATTATCCATTTGTTGCATGAGACCGAAAGTTGTCTGGAAAATGAAGAAAAGGAAGAGAACACTAAGATATCTTTCTTCAATAGTTTATTGTATGACCATTATTATTATCTTTAATTTATCAATAATGTTGCTAGCAACAATTTCAAAGAGGATAATTACGCCCAAGAACAAAAAATACCTAAACTTTCAGATCTTGTAGACATGAATTTCCAAAAAGAAGCTAAAATGAATGAAATGATGAATTTTAATGGTCAGGATTTGTCTGAAAAGAAACCCAGAAAGGATTCGTTCAAGTTTTGCCATGATGAGAACCTCGGTGGAAATGTGGGCATTTTTTCTTTGAAAAGAAAAGGTAGTTTGGATGAAAGCATGTTGCAGAAGAAGGTCAAAAAGGAGAATAATTAAGAAATAATGAAGGAATGTTGCATATTTTGAAATGTGTCTTTGGAAGGAGTTTCTTGATAATAATTACAATAATGTTCCTCTTAATTTTTACTTATAATTAAATAGCCGAATTTTTTTAAATATGAATGAATCGAATTCTTTGTAAAAAAAATTTATTATAAATAAATTCTTTTTAATTATTTGAGCATAAAATATGACTTTAAAAAAAACAAAACTATAAAAAAAAAAATTTAAGTAGAAATAAAAAAAAAAAAAAAATTTTAGATTATTAGTTATTTTAATATTATTATAAAAAAATTTTAATGTAAACTTTGCATTTCCGAAAAAATCGGATTTTGTATATTTTCCATTTTAAAATTTATATATTCCATGAATAATGGATTTTTTTAATTTACCTGATAAACAATAAAAGAGTCCTAAATTGTTAAAGGAATTCGCCACTTCAAAATCGTTTTCATCCAAGAGATTTTGGCGAATTCTTTGAGATTTTTAAAAAAAGTATTCAGCTTTCATTTGATCACCCATATATTTGTATTCCTATTCCTAAATTATCCAATGCCGAATGGTTTTCGCCGAAGTGATGATATCAAATTCTCAAAGATTTCATGAAAAAATTTTCGGCTTTTGTATATTTATATTCCCCATATTTTGATAAAAGCTTTTAAAGAAAAACTCTTCACCTTTGGTAGATTCCCCATATTTTGATATAGTAGTTACTCAAAATTTTAAATACATCATGATCTAAGAAAAGAGGTTCAGACGGTGTGAAGCCCAAAGAGACGGGATATTACCTAATTAA
>Ga0302186_10002535_pt1 | contig 13963 bp, 12 predicted proteins | sample II_Bog_E1_2_FD_198782 | JGI IMG/M metagenome (GOLD analysis project Ga0302186, IMG submission 198782) | Peat permafrost microbial communities from Stordalen Mire near Abisko, Sweden - II_Bog_E1_1 | ecosystem: Environmental > Terrestrial > Soil > Wetlands > Peat | place: Sweden: Abisko... | reverse complement strand
AATTTTTTTTTAATTATTAAATTTTTTTTTTTTTTTTTTTTTTTTAATTTTAGAAAAATGAAAAAAATTGCAAAATTCTCAAAAAAAAACAAAATCCGACAAAAATTCAATTGTTGTTTTATTATTATGAATGGAAAAAATTCATCAAAACTTCAGTAAATAAAAAAATTTTACAATGAAATATTGTCATTTTTATTTGATAATTCATTTAATCATAAGTTTGACATAGCAAAGCTACTCCTTTCTTCATCCAAAACTTTTGACTGCTTTGATTTTGAGTCTTCAAATTGATTCGCATCACGAAATTTGTCGATTGGCCTGTAGTTGATAGGATTCCGGCTCTTTGCCCTGTTCGATATAAAGGACACTTATAAACCTTTTTAAATGACAAAATAATTTTTTTTTTTGAACATTATACAAAAATTACTAGTTCTTTTTCTTTCTTTAATTCTTGATGAACTTCTTCTTTTTCTTTAACTTTTGGAATAAGAAGGATATTTGGCATTTTTGTGATGAGGATTTTAGAATATGACTCAGCTAGAAACCCCTCTTTTTGGGAAAGACTATCCCATCTTGCCCCTTCCAAAAATAAGCCATAAATAGAGCAACAATCCTCCATTTTTGAAGCCTCTTCGCCTTCTTTCAATACTTTGAAATCGAAGAATAATGTATCAATAGCTATTTTTTTCTTAAAAGATAAATTAACATTTAAAATTGCAAAAAATGAATCAAAACATTTACCTTTCGAGCAAAATTTTGTCTGATTCCAGTGAGGAAGGAATGCGTGAAATAAAAGCCTGAAATCCAGAAATTCTTCGGCGATCCATTCTTCACCCAATCTCCGAAAAATTTCATTCTCTGATAAAAATCGATCATCCAGGAGCTTAAAGGTTTCTCTGATGGATAAGAGATTTTAATCCAATTTTTAGGCAAAATATTATCATAAATGTTATTAACAATCTCTTCCAACTCATTATTCATGATAATGGTCCCCTCAATTCCTTGGATGACCTGTTCCAAAGTATTTCTTATGACTTCCAACAAATTGTTGAACCTCATCAATTCTTGATGCAACACCGTATTCATCGATTCTTCATATAACACAGGGAATTTTCTCATGGCATCCATTAAATCGAATTCTTTGGGCAATTGCTTAAGGAAAAATTGGCATTTTTCTTTCACAAACCGCTCTAAATTCATGCCAGTTTCTCCACTAGTTTTAGGTAAAAGAGATAAAATGCTGCTGCAAAGGTTATTGGCTTCTATTATTGAACATGTGATCTCAGCGTTTTCATTCAAACCGAACACTTCTGGTGAATCTCTCATTGGCAAATTCTTGATATAGCTCTTGAGAGAAGCTAAGGTGCTTTTATTTGGGAGATGATAAACTCCGGAATCGGAAAATTTGTACCCCCCCTCGAAAATTCGCGGATTTATAAAATCTTCTAAAATGATTTTTATAAGTTTTTTATCATGAGGATCTGTCACACGGCCCCCATAATTTATTTCGGCTATCATATAACTAAGAGAATCCCAAGAAATCTCTTCAGACTCCTCAAGAAAGACATTTAGTTGGGAACATGAGATATGGAAATCGCTGAGAGTGAATTCATATGGTATATTCCAACCCAATGGCCCATATTTTTTCCTTTCATTGACAATGCTATGGAAAAAAGCCAGACTGAAAGAAATTTTCTTAAAGCATTCTGCTTTTTTCTCATCTTCGGAAGAAGTGGGTGATTCTAAGCTGAGAAAGACTCTGTTGAGACTGTTTTTTAGCCCTTTTGGTGGCTCAAATGTCATTTTGATGCCTTTTTGTAGAACCGAAATCGGGAAATTTGGTGTCGGCATTGAACTCAGCCACAAACGGAAATCTTTTGAAACGTCGGAAGGCATATTTTCGAGTTGTTTTTCTAATTGAAGTAACCTTTGAAAGATAATAAATTTTTCAAGACAAAACTTTTATACAAAAAATTTTTAATTACCAATTAGGTGCAAGATGACAATTTTGGAAAAGAACCCATTTACCTTCTTTCATGGCTTTTTTTAAAGTTTGATTGGCATTTTCTGCCTGTCCTTGTCCCAGAGATTTAAAAATCAAATTCTGTTTCGAAGACATCTTTTCAGCCAATTGGATCAAATCCCCAATAGGGTCTGTTCCTGGTGATAAAACAAAAATAATCGGTGTGAATGCGTTGGAATCAAAGAAAGCTTGTTGCAAATTCAAAGAATATTGTTCAAAGAAGCTTTTATTAGTTTCTTCAATAATTAAAGTTTGAATTGCAGGAATCAGCTAATTTATAATCAAAATTATTTAATATTATAATATTTTTACTTTATCTGGACGGAATATCCTCATCAACAAAAGCCTTTGGAATCCATTTAATTTATTCCCCCATTTATTCGGCAAATTCTCTTTATTTGACAACGGGGGGTTATTTCCATTCATATATAAAGCCTCCCATTTCTTCTCATTCTCAACAAAATCCCTTAGAAAATCCTTAAATATCTCTACACTCTCGCATAATTCATTCAACACCGCCCATTGTCTTTCACTTAACCATTCTACAGTCTTCTTATTAATAGTCTCTAAAGCCGTGCCACCCAACATGAGGAATCTTACTTCAATAGCATTAATGGCTTTTGACTCATGTTGCATGATTTTAATGCAGATTAAAAAGGAAAATATGAGCTTATGTCTCTCTAACAAGGATCTACTGATATTCTCATAGAATAAGCTAGTGAAGCCAGAATTGATCACTTGTATTCTCTCAGATTTCTTTGTGGATCCAGCATTGAGTATCGCACGTTCGAATAAAACTATATGAAAATCAAGAGAAAATTGATACATGAATTCTATGTTGGCTAGATCTAATAGAATGAAAAACAAATTGGCTACTCTTTTTGCGTTTTCTTTATAGATCTCACGGATTTTATTGAAATTCTCACGATCCATCTCAGATTTCTTCAAACGCTCTTCAATTTGAATGGTCTCGAGTTTCGATCGCTTCAAAGCCTCAATCAACTTCTCATCCTGCAAAATTTCATTTTGGCTTTCCGTGATCAATTTCAAAATCTGATTTTCTGTGATACGAAGCTTATTCTTATTTTCGAAATATTCCTTCAAATTTTCTAAGCGTTGAAGCTCTTTTTCAGGCTCTTCCTTCTTAACAATTATGTTCAACATTTGATCTTCTAAGCCTTTCATCGTCACAGTGAAGTTCAACAAAGTGGCATTAACACAGATTTCTGGTGAATAATGAGGATTTTGCAGATTGCTAGTCATATAAAAACGGAAATCTGGGCTTGCTTCAATGATTTTCTCCTGAAGTTTGACTTTGGTATAATCTTTTTTCTTTTGGAACCTACGCATTTGCAAGACGCTTTGGAAGATGTTATCAATGTCTTCTGTGACATTTTCCAACAAAACTGGTATTCCAAATTGTAGGCAATTTTCTAAATTGAAATAAATTTCATTGAGATTTTGAGAATTCTTCAAGATGAATAATTTGTTGTCTCTTTCCTTCTCTTTGATCCAAATATTGGCTTGTTTCTGAGGGTCGATCATCAAGGGCCAATGCTCACAATTCTCTAGAATCAAAGCGTTATCAATTGAGAAAACATCATTGGGTAATCTTTGTTCTGTGACGAAAAGAGCGACTGTCAAATGATCTGAAATGGTATATTCTAATGAGAAATCTTTAGTGAACATTATGGCCATTTCCTGTAATTTCATCTTCCAATTATCGACTGTTTCCTCACGATATATCGCAGGGAAAGGACCTAGATAAGAGATGATGGCAGCACTTAAAAAGACATCCCCTATCAAAGTTATTGAATCCTCACGACATTGGATGCCTTTTTTTTTCCAGGCCTCTTTTTCAACCAAAAGCTCAAGCATTAAAGTTTCAGCTCGAGATAATTGAAGCTCACAATTAGAAACCTGACTTTGGAGGTCTTCTTGTTCTTTCCGGGCAATTTCATATTCTTTTTCAAGTTCCTTTGAAATTTTTCTTTAATTTAGAAATTTTATTGGGATTTTACCTGGATCAATGCAAGAATAGCAGTCAAAGCTTTTTTCTTCTCCTTCAGAAGAGCAACGGTCTTTTTATATTTCGCTTCCGCTTGTGCCAATTGTGATTTTTTAGGATCCACAATCATCAATGCCTCATGGGTTTCTATCACAGTTCTGATCCAAATGCTCAGATTTCCAGCGGCTGTCGATGAATTAAACACCCTCTCCTTTTCAAATTCTGGCATCTTCATTATCATATATAATTTTTGAACTCTTTGATTTGAAATCCTCCTAATTTTCTCCTCTTTAAATTTCAAAATCCTCTTAATCAACTTATCATTTAAGAGGTGTTTCTTTGAATAATCCCAGAAATCCTGAACTTTCTCCCCAGACCCCAACTCCTTAGGCTTCAACTTCACATTTTCATCTTCTTCTAATATATAACATATCGCCTGCATCACCACATCCACGGCTCTAGGTGGACTAGCATATGATCGAATTTTGGTCAGATCATCCTTAGAAATCTTACCCAAAGCATGAGCAGCCTCATTAAGCAATGGAAGCACCCTATCAAGATCTTTTTTACATTCGAGCCGCAAATCATCGGATTCCTTCTTTTGCATCTGGGTTTCCAATTCTTCAGTTTCGCAGAATTTCAATTTCTCATCCGCGTCTTTCTGCTTCAAATTCAAATTCATCAACATTTCTTGATTTTCTTGAGTCATTTTGGCTAATTTAGGTTTCAGATCCTCCAGAATCTTATGCATGCGATAGACTTCATCTTCGGTGGATTTGAGTTTCTCCAATCCAGTGTCATATTTCTGTATTAATTCATTAGTCTTATCTCCACGAACTAATAACAATCGTTTGAAAACATTCATACAATCAAGAAAAGCTGATGGAGTGAGGTAATAATATCCTTTAAGTTCCTGTTGATATCTTTCGGTTAATTTCTGTATATCTTTATAATTTTCAACCCAAATCCGAAGTATTTTCTCTTTAAGCTTCAGGTTATTAGCAAGATCACCAAATAAATTACCAGAATTCTTTCCTTCAGACATATAGGTTTCAGCTGTGGAAATCAAGGCTTCTTCAGGCCAAGGCAAATACCAATCGATGTTCATAGAATTAAGGAAAGATGGGTATAATCTTAATTTCTTCTTGAGAAAGGCTCCAGATATACTAATACTTAGAATCAAATGGAGATTTTGTTTGACTTTCTTCATGAAAAACTCCCATTTCTGTTGGTTATTCACACAATTCTCTGGCAAATTTGTGAGACTTTCCAAGACTAGAGTCCTTTCTTCCAAAGTTAACATTGCGGATAATTCACCATTTTTCAAGAGCGTGCTTAAATTATCAATTATCATGTCATCATCGATCATATTCTCCGCCAAAAATAGGATCATTTGCCTGTTTTCAGAAGCCAATCTCGCGAAGATCTTACCTTTTTCTTCAAGCCATATCGAGCTATCCAACATTATGAAGAGATAATTCTGAATATAACTGGCTAGAATAGTAAGAGATCTCCGACCTGATCCACCCACCCCCACCATTAACAAATGTCCTGAATTCATTCCGAGAACCCTTGAAATTCTAAGCAGATGTTTCATGGCATCTTGAAATAAGACTAGATTTAATGCTTTGGAATCCTCAATGCTGTTTTTTTCCTTAAGGATTTCTTCTGTGATTCTTTTCAATTCGAGGAAATCTGGGACCTCAATATAAAGACCAGATTTTAAATAATTCGAAAAAAGAAGAGGCTCCTTTGTGACTATCTTCTTATATTTTTTATGTGGGAAGTTCGATTCCAACAGTTTTTCTAAGATTTCTTGAAACACGTGTTGATCTTCTTCATTCGTCAAACGGTCTTGAAAGACTCTTTGGCATTCATGGATCCATAACTTTAGAAATTCATCTTCATTCTTGATATTCTTTGAATTACCTTTGGACATACCCAAAAACACCTTTGAAATGTCTCGAAGATTGAAAATGTAATGAGATTTTGTAGGAGTGGGTAATAGTTCTTTACTGGTGCGAATGGCTGTATAGAGGAGAATGGTGGTATGGACAAGTGAATCACGAAGGGATTTTATACTCTTATGCAGAGGACCGATGTTCATCATTAACCATTCCATTATGTTGATGTAGATTTTATTTAGGGAGTCTGCATCGTAAGGCTCGACGTATATCAGATTGAAATGACGAAGGAAACGGAGGGAAAGATTTGTTCCGGTGCTAAACAACAGTAAAAATCGCATTATAAAATAATAAAAATCAATAAAAATCAATAAAAATCAATAAAAATCAATAAAAATCAATAAAAATCAATAAAAATCAATAAAAATCAATAAAAATCAATAGAAAATCAATAAAAATCAATAAAAATCAATAAAAATCAATAAAATCAATAGAAATGAACAAAAATTAATAAAAATCAATAAAATCAATAAAAATCAATAAAAATCAATAAAAATCAATAAAAATCAATAAAAAAATCAATAAAAAAATCAACCCGTGATGTGTTGTAAAGGCTCCAAGATAAATGACATCATTGAGATGTTTGAACTCTTTGCTTTCCAAATCATAAATCCCCTCACAATCAATCAATTGTCTAAGCAATTCCATCGCAGGTTGCGCGCCATATTCATCCTTTTCCGGTAAATTCAAATCATCGAGGAAAATCAAAGCTTTTTTCTTGCCTTCTTCCGGACCGTAATACCCTCTTCTCCTTCTATAATTCACCTTGGTTTCAATTGCTTTTTGGACTGAAAAGGCGGCTGTTTGCCCAGAGAAAAAGATAGTCAAAGTAGAAAAATCTTGACCCATGTAATTTTTCTTCATTTCGTTTTGAAAAACCAGAGTTTTTCCAGTTCCTGTAGGCCCATAAAGCATGAATCTGCGATTATTATTGACCATTAGATTCAAGAAATAGGCATTACGAAGATAATCGTTATTAGGGATGATAAGATCATAGAAATCGATGTTTTTTGATATTGAAAACTCTGATAAAGTCGATGTCCATGATTTCCAATTTTTTTTTTCTCGATCATAGATAAAATCGAAGATTTTGGAGTTCGGGAGAATAGGAAAATTCTCTATAAAGAGGCTAGGCTCATAAGCATCTAAATTCAGATTATATATTTCATTGATTTCTTGACCCTTGATCAATTCTATTAGGAAAAGATTAAACTTATCTTTGGAGTTCTCATCGAAAGAAGCTCCAAAGCTCCAAATAATAGCGAAAATCATGTAATTCTTGCATTTTTCCTCACTGAATCCAGATTCACTCATCAACATCACATCCATTATTTCGAAACAAGTGTTGACCACAGCCAAATCATTAAAGAAGATTCCGCTTTTGCCATATATTTCCAGAAACCTCAAGCAAATGTGCACCAATTGTTTGAAGAACTTCTCACAACATTCACTCAACACATTATCCTGCAACCTCCATAAAAACCCATTAAACAATGCCTCAAATCCAAGAATCTTCGTCTCGAAATAAATCATCCCACAACGACTTATCGTCGCTGGGGATGCGAACTTCAAATTATCCACTTCAAATAAAATAGATGTTGATCTATTCAATTTTATGATCTCCCCTGATGTTAAACATAATTTCTTATTATCATCTAAGACAGTGTTAAGGTTTTCTACCCAGAGTGAATCCACAGGACCGTCGAAACATACCCATTTACATTCATTTTCATGAGATTTCGCACATTCTCGCATAATTATTGGTAGAACGCCATCTTCCCAAGTTTTGGTATCAGCATCGAAAACCCCATAAAGATGATTGAGAGAAATGGATTTTGGATTGATCTTATAGGATTCCACTGGATAGATGTCTTGATTTGATTGGCTCATTTGATTCAATGCCTGCTTTAAAGTATCGATCACTGTGGATTTACCACTGGAGGCAGAACCGATTAACATAAGGCCATGTCTGGTTTGTATGGTTTCATATAATTGGAAACATTTTAACAGAAAGGAAGGTTCAGAAGAAAACCCATGTTCAGATAGGACATTTTTGAGGCTGAGTTCAAGGGTTTCATGGTTAGAATTAGGTAATTGAGTGTTCGGGAAAAGATCATTCGCGATGTTTACAAAGAGTGGAATATCAGATGAGGTATATTTTGGGAGATTAAGAGAAAATAAAGCCCGAAGTATGAGTGCCTCTTCGTTTTCTAAGGGGAAAGTTCGTTTAAGATCGCCTGCGGCTGTTAATATGGCTTTGAGGGCCCGCATACCAAAATCATAATGTTCTTGATGGGACAGTTGTTCTGAGGAAAGATGAAGACAAGTCACTACTTTTTGAGCCTGAAAATAGGAAAATTTAATTAAATTAAAACAAATTTTGAGCTTAAATTACAAGGACTCGGGCTTGATGGAACCCCACTGAAAATAGATAGATTTCTCCTATCATCCTATAATCAGGGATCATCATGGCACATGGGCGAAATAATGATTTCAAATTATCTGGCAATTCAGTCCTTCCTGCGTAACCTGGGTTCATAGTGATATTTACACAACATCGAACTACTAATGTTATCGTTTCATCTTCGAACATAAAATTAGTTTTTTTTTCTCTAATGGCACTTTGGATGCTTAGGATCTGTTGAGCCACCACGGATAGGACTTCTAATTCGATTCTATTGAATTCATCGAAACAGATAAAAGATCCACTGGAAGCAACTCCTTTCAAAAGCTTGAAAATAGCCCTATAATTCAAAGAATCAGAACAATTGAACACCACACAATGGGTGCCTAAAGCTTTGGATAGATCTTTCACTGATTCAGTTTTTCCAGTTCCAGCGGGACCTTCTGGTGCCCCGCCATAAGCCAAATGATAGGCGGACATCAGGGTTCGATAACATCGATCATTTAAAGGAGTTATGACCAAACGATTGGAATTTCCGAGATATTCGAAACCATATTCCTTTTCAAAATGCATCAATTTCAATTTTAGATTAGTTTTTGAGAGAAAATAATATTTTAATTGTGTTTGCCAAAGGAAATCATGTAAAGAATGAATGCCTTTATATATCAATTCCTCTATAATATCTCTCGCATGAACTTCAATCACCACCAAAGCTTCCAAGGTCTTTCTTTGTAAGGATTTGAGATCCCCACGCACTTGATTGACCACATTATCCAATTGATTTGTTAAGGAATGATAATAATTCGTGAGGTCAATTTTATCAGCTAACAAAGCCTCTGTTTCCTTAGTCCAACGGATCAAATTTATCAATAAAATCACCTGTCCAGGCCATTGGAAAATCCATACTAATCTGTCAATTTTATATGAGCTTAATAAGGAATTCTCAATGATATGTTGTAATGTTTCCTGCATGGAAACCTCTAAAGCAGAAAGCCAATTTTCGGGTTTGATTTTATTTTGCTCTGAATCCATAGTCTCGATTGGCCTGAGTAGTCGTATTTCCTCAGATTCATTAGAAATGATATGAGTGATTTGGAAACTGGGAGAAAAAAGCATTTGATTGATCCCCTCGAAACATTTGTTGATATGTTTTTGAATGTTATTGGGGTCTTTGTTTTGAGAGAGGATCTCCAATAATTCCTCATCTGACAAAAAATAAAACCTCGAGAATATCAAACGTTTGGTTTCTAAATAATTCGTGAGACTTTTTTGGATCTGATCAAGCGATTTGTTATCTTCTTCTAATTCGAGCTTCAATTTTTCAGTTTCGATGTTATCCCATAAAGAAGACTTTTCATTATTAAATTTTAAGAAAAATATGAAAAAATGCATACGTCATGAGAAAAATTCTCCATAAAAGTCCTCCAATTTTTATCCACCTTTTCAAATTTCTTCTTCTCCTCTTTCATATTATCTTGGAAATCCTCGCCTGAAAATATCGGCTCCAAATATAACCATGTCCTTTGTAATTTTATCCAATTTTCTAAGGTGTCTTGAATCAAAATCAGCCTCAACTCCAAATCTCTGATCTTATTACCTATGGCCTTACTATAAGGTGATGATTTCATCAATAAAATCGTATTCAAATTATCATCCATAAATTGCCCGATCTCATCATAAGATTTTAATATATAAGTCTTACTGCTCTTATATGGAATAATCTAAACAATATCTTTAGAAAACGCCCTCAAAACTCTTTAAAAATCCATACCTCAAGCTTAGTTCCTTTAACTTTCTCTTGAATTTCATTGAGTTTCTTCTCGAAATTCCATTGTTTTTCCACCCTTTTAGTGATTTCCTCTATTTTCTCCTTAAATCCACCCAATCCATGATCTATCAAACTCATCAAGGTCATTTCATTATTCGGCTCCATATATGTCAATTCACATTCTCTAAAGATATCCCTCCAAACTGCTGGTTTCTTCAATACCGCCTCATTCGTCAAATAATCAATCAACCATAATTTTCCTCTAAATTTCTCTATATCATCTTTAAGCATTTTTGTCACTTTTACTGGGAAATCTTCCTTCCGTTCCAAGAAGATTTTTTGTAAAATTATCAATTCCTTAATAAAAAACTCCATTTTCTTCTCAATCGATGAATAATTCAATTTCAGGAAGGGACCTTTATTCCAATCCTGTTTATCTATATCGAAATCTAAGACCAAATCCCATAATTTATTATAGGGCTCGAATTCTAAAGCCAAGGAATGAAGGGCATCGTATTGAGTTTGAGATTGGCAAAGGATTTTCTCTTTGAAATTGATGATTTTCACATGATCGAGCGATTTCTCGATCTTTTCCTTAAGAGCATTAACTTCACTGGATTCTTCCTTAATATATTTGAAATTGTTGTATTTTTTGATGGCTTCGAATTTCTCGAAAAGAGAGGAAACCTCTGTTAAAAACTCGTTTTTCTCAACAGAAAGAGTTTCCTTGAACTTCAGCTCCTGTTGTTGGCAATTTTTTATCGCTTTTTACCATGAAATTGTAATTTAATATAAAAGTTTTGATTAGTTTTTACCTGTTATTGACATTTTCTCAATTTCATTGGGCCAGGTTTTCAAATAATAATATAAATGTAATACTTTTTCCTTTAAAGATTTAGTTTTAGATTTAAGAAATAATGAGAGTTTACAGGGATTTCATAGAAATAGGCATCGAAAATGTCTTGGATGTTATTAAGATATTTAGCTTTTTGATCCATTTCTTTAAGGAATTCCTCTTTCTTTTCAATCAAAATACGTAAATCTAATAATTGATGCTCATTCTCTGGTATATGAGTCAATTTCTTCAGGTTACCTTCATAATTCCCAATCAAAATCTCGATTTCCTTACGAAAGATATCACAAAGCTTAGTTAATACTGTTTGATGGACTTTTTCTGCTTTCTTGAGCATTTTCTCCTTGCATTCATCGATTTCCAAATCAAAGAGCTTCTCTTGTTTGTTATAGGCGGAAATCCTCTGTATTTTATCTTTGGCGGTTTGATATTTGGCCAGCAGCTTAGAATATTTCGGCAGGAGTGAATGATGATAAGTCTTGTCACCTGTTTTTTCTGTTAACTTTTTCAAGATTTCTTTGGTTTGTTTCGTTAAAAGAAAGGTCCCACCTTTGAATTGTTCTAAGATTTCTGCTGGGAATCTAAAAAACTATCAAGTTTTGAAATAAAATTAAAAGAACTTTAAATGGTCTTGTAATTTCTCTTTGATCCATGCAATGGCTTCTACAATTTTTGGACTATCTTTTTGCATCTGAAAGGCAGGCTTATATTTCAAACTGAGCAAAGGAAACAAATGCTTATTTAGTCTACAGAGAGAATTTGTGGTTTCCACGAGCATTTCCAAAGGCGAGATGAGAGTCTTTACGATTTGTGTGAAATTGGGCTCAATTGAAAGCAAATCCTTTGGGGGTTTATCAATTGAGTTGTTGGACACTTTTCTTTTCTCTATGTTGATCATTAATTTCAATTTAATCAATGGCATAAAAAGATTGGTTTGATAGGTCGGTGGTGAGAAGAACTTTTCAAGGAAATCAAGCCAATTTTTCACATTTTCATCGACAACATTGTTGAGAATATTGCTTCTAAACAAAAACTCGAATTTCCTTATTAACCTTTCTAATTCCGAGCCTAAATAAACTCTTTCATCGCTCTTTTAAAATTTTATCAATTCATATAAAATATTATGAGCAAAAGAACCTCATAAACATTATAAAAGGGAATCAGATTATCCTTTAATTCATCTAAAAGAGTTTGTCTCCATTTTTTCTCTAGTGCAGCTCTCACCTTCATATGTCTTTCCTTCAAATAGTTTTCTAATGAGGATGCTTGCATCGGGAAGCTGTGTTTAGGAAATTCCGTCATTATGAGACTTTCCTTAATGTATCTCTTAGGATGTTCAGTAAGCATTAATTCGCAACGATAAATGACATCGTTTTTATTTAAAATCGAGGACTTCATCTTAAAATTATCACCAATAAATAATAAACTTAGTAGAAAAATAATAACTTTTTTCAAAGCGAATTTATAAGCGAAATTACGGAATTCACATCCTTGAGACTTCCTTTCATAGGTCCTTAAATTCCTTAATTCGATCTTTAAAGTATGAAACTTCTCGATATTTATTTTATTTTCCATCTCGCATAACACTAGGAACTTTTTTCCAGATAAAATGAATTGTTCCTCGATTTCATCCATCAGAATCTTCAATAAATGAGTGGCTATTGGACGTGTTTTCATTGTTTCTTTGTTTATGGCAAGTTTCTCAAGCAACCTGAATTTCTCCTATCAAATTATTAAATGAACCTGTTTTTTTTAAATATATATCACACTTTTTCATCCATCGGACTTAATAAAAGATCATTCGTTCGTATAACGTAATCACTAAAACGGGTCTCCTCATCAGCTTTTCTTTTCAAAAGCTTCGCTTTTTCGATGCGCTTTTGGAACAAAAACGGGTCTTCGCAAAAAAAACGCAAGGCCAATCGAGAAACGGCCTTTTTTATCCCGGTTTCTTGAAATTCCACTTGATATCTTTTAGTTTCATTTGAATAACCGAGAACTTTTACGGGTCTCCAAGAGTATTTATTATCTTTAAACATGGGAGAATATCCATGAGGGGACTTATCTTCGAATTCAGAGCAATACTTCAGCCATTCTTCAGGAGATTGATCAGGTTCTAAATCAAAGAAATGAAGAGATTTCATTGTTTCTTCGGATTTTTCAATTGGGGATGAGTCTTTTGGAGAAAGAGCAGGGGATCTTATGGGTATTTCCTTGAGAGATTTCGATTGAGGGGACATTGGTGGAGATTTGAAAGAAATTGGCTTGTTTATGAAATATTTCTCCAGGGAATGTTTGATTCCTGCTAGGACGACTTTTTTTTGGGGAGACTTTTCTGGGAACTTTTGTTTTTGATACGAAGAAGGACTTAATGGATCTTGAGGGGGACTTCTTGAACGAGATTTAGATTTGATTCGGAAGAAATTTTTTATTTGTGAATTTTCGAGAAAAAGCTTTTCATCTTGAACTTTTTTGAAAAAACTATGGAGTATTATAGAATAAAATTGCTGATAAAAGCAGACCTTTGTTGTTTTTGAAAGAAAAAAAGTTGAGACTCTTCATGAATTTGAATGATTTGGTTGATTTTAGTTTCTTCTTGATGCAGACGGGAAAAATTATAATCTGGCTTTTTGATCTTCAGAAGATCTGGAAAAAATATTAGATATTGAGGAATTTTTTTGTGTTGTTACGGTTTTGAGGAGAACGAGACATTAATTGTGGTAACTGTTTGAGAAGGAAAAAAAGAAATGCTTTTATTAAAATTTGAGATAATTTTGTTTTTAAAAAATGAAATTTAATATTTTAATTTTTAAAAAAAATATTTGAAACAAATTTCTTCAAATTTTGACATTTGAAAACACTATTAATATTGATAAGAATATTTTTTTAATAAAAAAGTTTTTTAAAAAATTTCGGAATATATTTTTTTAAAAAATTTCTTTA
>Ga0302186_10002534_pt1 | contig 13965 bp, 3 predicted proteins | sample II_Bog_E1_2_FD_198782 | JGI IMG/M metagenome (GOLD analysis project Ga0302186, IMG submission 198782) | Peat permafrost microbial communities from Stordalen Mire near Abisko, Sweden - II_Bog_E1_1 | ecosystem: Environmental > Terrestrial > Soil > Wetlands > Peat | place: Sweden: Abisko, Stordalen... | reverse complement strand
TTATACCTGACATTTATATTAATTTTAATCATAAAATCAATAAATCTAAAATTGGATAACAATAATAAAGTATATTTGGCTATAAATATTACCAGGTCTCAGTTATTGTTTCTACCCTTATAGTATGCCGGCAGAACATTATGAACCAGCTTCTTTTGGTATTGATTCTCGATTTATTTTGCAGATAACCAATCAAAATATTTAAAATATAGCCCATATAGGATTAAGCCCTTGCCTAAGTTCCGGATGAATGTTCCGGATAGACCTTTCATATAATTATACCGTTTTTTCATATCAAAACATAACTCAATTTGTCTTTGAACTGCGAAATGATTTGTTAAACTTGTTAAACTTAAAACAATAGCTGCAATGCCTACTTATTACTTAGTATATCCAGTATCTGAAAGAGAGAGTTCATTTTAAGGTACTATTGATCCTCTTTCAAAAAGACTTTGTAATTTAAAAATTAAAAATATTTCTGCAGCCGAGTTGATGATACTGACTGGAAGTGTATATTTTAACCCATTTATAAAAGGACTTTTCCTTTCTGTAAATCTAATTAATCTTGATTTCACGCTCTCAGTTGTATTATTTCTGTTGGGTTATAAGGAAGAAGCGATAGTTTGATAGTTAAATGCACTTTGACTTGCCAAAGTACTCACTGCATTTGCTAAGATGCATGAAAGATACAACGAATATTGATTCTTATCCGCCCACTAGGTTATCATTAGGTTATCGAACAGAAAAAATTTGAATGTCATTTGAGTAATCGAGTAATCTAAAGAGTATCGAAATCCATGAAAGCATTTGGGAAATCCCTACACTTTAAACATCTCACTCAAAATTAAGGGTATCTCTCGCAATTGATTCTTAGTATAGTAAGTTTATCTTTTTATTAACTGAGTTTGCAATCGCTGAAGGGGATACGTAACAAACTCTGTCAGAACGACGGGCAAATTGATAGCCAACAGTTTCTAGAAAAAGCCGTGAGCGCTGAAATCAAAGTTGACCACAAACATAATATTAATAAAATAATATCTTTAAGAACAGTTATTAATAACTAAAAATTCAGTTAATGTCATATCTTATAAAATTGTCAACTCTTTCAAAACATAAGTTTAATTATATATTTATGAAGTAATATAAGTTTATGTGAAAAGGATTTAAATAATAGTCTTTTAGTAATCTTACAATATACATTTTTTAAAATTATTCATTATTTACTATTTATTTTTAAATTGATCCTTAATTTACTAAGTAGTTTTAACTATCTATTGCTCACAAATATATATGAATCATTATACAAATTGTAGTATCAGTAATAATAACAATCAGGCCTCAATAAAGTTAATAAATGATCAAATATTAAGGGAGTTAATTTGTAACTGTTGCCACCCTAATTTTCCTTTTTCCTTTATCTTTTTGCTCATAAATCTGGTCATTATATTCACAGATAATTTTACATTTTTTGCAATTATACTTGATATCGTTTATAAATAATGATTCTTAATAATATTTTCAGGAGTATCTATTTGTATTTCTTGCATTTTGCTGTTTAAAAGTTTGAATTATCTTTTTAAAGTTTATACTTCTATAGGAATAGGATGAACCTCTTTTTTTTAAACAATCATCTTTCTTCTATACACGATTGTCTTCATTAAACTATCTTTTGATGCGGTTTGCTATTACTTTTACAGACTATCCTGATAACGATATGCTTTCGCTTGTTTTACGTTTTTGATCGGTAATTTTTAATGATTGCTCTACAAAGAAATAATCGATTTGATTTTATGAATTCTTAATGACTAAGTTGATGATTTCTTTGATTTAATTAAACTCGTATTCATTTGACTTGTATAAATGTTTTTGTTGGACGCAGGCTCTATCTCTGTTTTCAAATACCTAAATATTTTTTTCTTTTTTTATTGCTTATTAATTGAACCCTATGTTTGCTCATTGGTTATTGATTTATTAAGGCTTGATTCATGAGCATTAACGGTTTTTCTATTTTCTTCTTTTTCTTCCAAACACTATTTTGAGGATCTTTTCATCGTATTGGCTCAATTATGGAAAGCATACGTATAATATTTCTGGAGATTTACTTATCCTGCCTTCGGAAGGTAAAATTATGTTTAGAAATGGTCTGCATTTTGGTAGTTGGATTGATTTATTCATCTTAACGCGGATTATCAATAGTTCGATAATGTTTCTTTTTGAATTGTTTGCAATTAATAATACTCATGTTAATAAATATATTAATTCACAAGTATCTCAAAAGTCAATAAGATTACAGCTGATAATTATTTATTGAAAATAAAAAATATCATTTCTGTTTTATTTCATTTATCACAGCGAAACTAATTTCAAATCTTAATAATTAATGGATATGCGTTCGCAACAATTTCTTTTATTATTTTTCATAGTATTCCTTGCATCGGCCAAAGTCCAACAAGGTCAATATGGCCATTTAGCAAAATCAAAGGAGATAAACTTTACATTTTATCATGTCTACGAGTATCCGAAACCAGATTGCCTTTAAGTTGCCATATTGATTCATGAAAAAGGAAGAATGCTCAGTTAACTGATTTCAAAAATCATCAATACTACAGAAGCCCTTAAAAATTTAACAATTCTTTATAATTCGACCCTTCTGGATAACAGTGCTCTATCGGAAAACTCAATCAATATCATTTGGGAAGAAGACTTTGAGATTTAGAAAATAGTAACAATACAAACCAACAATTAAAAAAAAAACTTCGCATAAATGTTGGATAAGATGAACTAATTACGAAATTAACATAGATTTTTTATTGACGTAGTAATGGAAGGTCGCTCCACTGCCATTAATTACTAAGTACTCTTGATTCATATTTAGGAAGAGAATGAAAGGGCAAAAATATAGATCTCATTAAAAAGCAACACTATCTGCTAGACATATTTTGGAATGAAGCTTCAAGAAATAATAGCTATCTAAAAATTAAATACAAAATATTAATAAAAAAGTACAAACCAAGATGGTTTGAACACTATGTAAGTAACTGAATCTGAAGATAATTTGACTTCTTATTTTGTAGGAAATTTGGAGGAAATAGCTGACTAAATAGCTGAAGTTGAATATCAATAAAATTATGAATGGCAAAATGCGATTTATCAATGCCAAATTATTTGTAAAGCAGTTAAATAAATATCTATTCCAAAGTCAACTCCTTCACCCAAACCAAATAAATCTCAAGGAAAGGCCAGTCAACCTGGTAAAAATAAAGCAAAAAAAATATCACAAATTAAGGAAAAATATCAAAATTTAGAGCTATGATTTGTAGATCATTTATTAAGTCCGTTTTCTGTTGTTAATAATCTTATCGAATTACATTTCGTGATGACCTTTTTGTTAAAATTGGTTTGTAATTCTCCATATTTCTGGCTTTTTATCGCCAGCATTGAAATTTTATCTGAACGGGAAGCACACCGCCTCAAAATTTTAAAATTGAGACAACTGCTGCTTAATTATATCAAATTTCTTTAAATGTTGCTTTATGTTCTCAAATTATGTCCAGTATTTTTATCTTTCTTATCTTCCTTTGCCTACGTGTTGATGCTTTTGATGTTTTTCTTGATAAAAGAAGAATTAGGGCTATTACTTGTTGATGACTTGAGAGTAATATGCAAAAATTTCTTGTTTGGTGAGGTTACTAAGCTTCTAGTTCTATTTTGCATTAATTCTGGCTTGGGAATGATTGTACTGACGCTAATACATCCTTTTTTATGAAATCCTTTGCTTGTGGTAGGAGGTGATTACATTTTAATTAATACCTGTGAGTTGGGCAAACTATTTCTTTCTGATTCTCCATTAACCGAAGTCTCTTTGCTCCTTTATATCTTGAGAACTGAAAATTTTTGCTCTGAGTAAATCTGAGGTTTATCTTCCATTGCTATTTTATCTTCTTCATTATCGAGTAAAAACATGAACCCGCGCCTTCTATCATCCTCGTAAATTTCAAGACTATTGTTATTATTAGGGATATTGACGATGTTGGAACCACTCATTTCTTCACAATTTTATTTCTCCAAAGGCATTATTGGAGTGTTGTCTGGTTTCTTACGAATTTCAACAGAAAGCTGGCTTTTTTTATGAGAGCGCAGGACAATTTTTTTTTTCTTGGGCAGATCCTATTGCACAAACATACTTGGCAAACAGCAAGTTTATTATAATCATAACGATAACTAATAACTTAATACTAAATTATAAATAATCATTTTACTCCATCGAAATTCATGGGAGGAGGTATATTGTAGTTGTATCTTTGATGAATTCGAGGATTATTTTTATTAACTTGGCTAAAGGCGATAAAAAATCTTTAACTAATTTAATTTAATTTCTAATCAATAAGCTAGTTGTTTATTATCTTGAATTATCTTAATCACTATATAATATGTCGATGCGGTATATATCAGATTTGAACAGAATTATATTTATATTAGTTCAATTAAGATTATCATTAATATTATAGTTATTATATCTTTCTTCGCTAAATGAAGCTCCGACAACTGCATGTCAAAATTGGTCTCTGTAGTCTCAACAATGATCCACTTGACTTTAAAAACAATTTTAAGAAAATATATCAAAGTATTCAAGAGTGCAAAAAACTTAACTGCTCCATTAGGGTGGGTGGATAATTGGAGATCTCAGGCTATGCTTGTGAAGATCACTTTTTATAATACGATACAACTTTTCATTCATGGGATGTTATAAAAGACATTATTGTGTCCAAAGTAACAGAAGGGATCGTTGCAGAAGTTGGCTGCCCCATTTTACATAAAGCAGCACTTTATAATGGCAGAGTCATTATTTATAATTCCAAAATTGTTGCTATCAGAGTGAAAATGATCCTAGCTGACGGTGGTAACTATTTTGAAACTCGTTATTTTTCAGCCTGGAAACATCCTAGACAAGTTGGAGATTTTCAGCTTCCTCAAATTATTCAAGAAGTTACTGGTCAATTAACAGTTCCTATTGGAGTGTTTATTATAAATTTCAATGATACTTCACTCGCCTATGAAATTTGCTAATAGTCATGGATCTCAAATAATCCAATGATAGATGCTGCTCTTGACGGAGCTGAGATATTTATTAACGTTTCAGCTTCAGAAATAGAAAGAGGAAAACTTAAAAGAAAGATTCAGATGCTATAAGAGTTCACAGAAAGACATGGAGGAGCCTATGCCTATGTGAACATAAAGGGTGGACTCGGATCAAGAAGTTATTTTGATGGTTGCTGTCTTTTTACTGAAAATGGCAAAGTGAAGGAGTTATCAACGCCTTTTCAATTAGGAGATGTGCAAGTAACTCCAATTACAATTAACTTAAACAGTGTCAGAACTTTTAGAATTAGTAATAAATCATTCCAAAAATAGTCTCATGGAATTTCATTAATTCCAAGGGTTCATGTTAACTTAAGCATTGCTACTAATTCGGAGGAGTATATTTATGAAAACTATGCCCACAAATAGCAATTAAAAAGAACAAGGGAGCTTTATGAGCTGTCTCATGCCACTTATGAGCCTTCTCTTTATATATGGGATGTTTTAAAAAAATCTAGAGCAAGAGGATTTTTCTTGCCTCTATCAGGTGGGTTAGACAGCTGTACTGTTGCTTTAATAGTCTACAATATGTGCTACTTACTTTTCTAAGGTATACAAAATTCAAAAGATTCAAAATAAATATTGGAGCAACTAAGAAAAGTACTGAGAGAGAAAGATTATATTCCTTAAAGCTCAAAAGAGCTATGCGGTAAAATTTTGTTTACCACTTACTTGGCGACTTAGAATTCCAGCGATATCACAAGAAAAAGAGCTGCAAAAATTGCTTAACAGTTTGGTTGTCGTCACAGAGCAGTTAATTTTGACAATATCTATAAATCATATCAATAAATTGCTAAGGATAATCTCGGAATTGAAGCAAAATATAGCAAAGAGGGAGGTTCATGGCGCACTGATCTGGCCCTTCAAAATATACAAGCTCGATCAAGGATGGTTCTCACCTATTTTATGGCTTCTCTTGAAGTAGAAAAGTAAAATCTTGATGGATTTCTTCTTGTTTTGGGATCCTCAAACTTGGATGAATCATTAAGAGGCTATTTCACAAAATATGACTGTAGTTCAGCAGATATTAATCCTATTGGCTCATTCTCTAAATATCGATTAAAATAATTACTAAATTACTTCTCTGGGGTTCATAAATTTAATGTTATTGATGAAGTTATAGATGCAACTCCTACTGCTTAGCTGAGACCATTAGCATAAGGATAAATTGCTCAGACCGATGAATAGGATATGGGCTTAACATATTCATAGCTAAATGTTTTTGGTATACTGAGAAAGGTGTAAAGACTTGGTCCAGTTTCAATGTTTGATCGGATGTCCTTTAAGTAAGTCTATGAAGATGTTGAATAATTAGCAAAAAAAATTAAGTTATTCTTTAAGCATTATAGTCTCAATAGGCACAAATGCACAACTTTACCTCCATCTTTTCACTATGATCCATAGAGTTGTGATGATAATCGATTTGACATGCGTCCTTACATATACGCGACAGATTGGAGTTATCAATTCTAAATAATTGATGAAAGAGTGAAATAAATTTTGAAAAAAAGGAAAGAATAGCTAAGCCTACCTAATCAATTACCCCGATTAAAATCATCTGACGAATAATTTCAAAAGATAAAGATAACTGAACATCAAGACTTTAATAGCAAAATCATAGAGAATATCTTTTAGCCTTGATTGTAGAATCTTATCCATTAAATTGACATTATGATATTATAACTCATGATTACAATTGATAATTTTTTAAAATATTCGATTTTCAGATAAAATCAAGCTTCATTTTCTATGAGAATCATTTATTATTCGTATTTTTTCATTTACTATTTAAGATGTGTGAGAATGAGATGACAGGCGTTTTTAATGTTTGAATCGTATTTTTGTCGGTCTAAATTATTAAATTATTACCTTCTGTCTTGTGATCATTGAAACCACCACCAAAGTGAGGAATAATGATGTCAGAAGTTTGCTTAGTAGCCTCAATCTCTCTTTCGTAGCTCGGTTTTATATACTAAAGGTAATTAGTAACTGATTAGCTTAAGCTAATATTTTGCTACTGAGTGTCCTGATAAACTCTCCTGGAAAGTCTTACATCAGAGTCTGAATCGATAAAAATTTTGAGATTTATTAAGTGAGACAAGTGTATGGTTATTTCTGGATTCATAAAAATGTGTGAGCCTTCAATAACTAGTAGTTTTGCTGGTTTTAAATGAATTTTTTGCTTAATACCGTCCTTGTTATAGGTAATATCAACTTCATTTCCAATCAGTAAGCTGATTGCATTTTTATTGAAATTTTACCAATTTGTTCCACTTGAGGAATATTTGGATCCATCAGTAGCCGTAACAAAATAGCCTTGACGCAGGACGGTGACACGTTCATTTGAACCCTTAATCATCCAGTCTTATCCAGATTTATCAAACATGTATTGAATCATCTCACGCTTCCCAGCACAATCTCCTCCACATATTCCAACAACAAAAGTTTTGCAGTTTTAAACGGGAAAGGGAACGTTCATATTCAACAATTTTTTGAGATGAAGGTCCATCTTAGACGTTTTAATAGAACGAGGAGTATTTTTGACTTATTCGTGAATGGGCGAGCCTGTTTTTTCCATATTAAATTAATCCTTATCTATTTAGATATGTTGTAATGTTTAAATTTTTCTTCTATATAATTTTAAACCTACTTTAAAATATACTATACTCAATTTCCATATCTATTTAATTTAAAGCATTTGGCTTGAAAATCAATATAATAATTCATCAAATTGGGAAATAACTTATTAATAATTCAAATAATATATTTTACATAAGTAAATAAATCAAATTGAATTATCTTAACTTGAAATTCATACTCACTTCACTTTTAATTTTCGGCTCTTTAATTATAATTCTTTTTGAAACAGTATTTAAAGCATATGCATATAATTAAAGCACTAAGACAGGCATTTATGATTATAATAACAACGATAAGGTACAAATTTTGTTCAAACAGCCTATTTTTTGCTAAAATTTATTCTGCGACTGCTATTTCTATTTTCTTCTGCTTGATAGTTTCTATTTAATTCCGAAAATAAGCGTGATATTCTAAGCTTTTTTTGTTTGCTTTGCTTTATTTTACTATCTTTTCATTTATATTTATTAAATTTTGTAATTTCTGAGTCATGTTAAAAATTATCTTTTATTTTTCTTATTTTTAGTATTTCAGCATATTTATTTGATCTGTTAAGTTGTTCATGTATATAATTTGATGCTGCTATACCTTGGAAAGATTTTCAACCTTTTAAATTAAAAATGTCAGCATATTCTGATCGGGCTTTTTGGAAGTGTCAGTGTAGGCCATTTTATAGATTTCTCCAAGTCTTTACTACAAAGTAATACTATTTGACTCTACTAATTAATTATCATTTGATTGATGAGTTTATTGAAAATCTGTCATCGCCTAAACAAATAGACCTTTTCCATAAACTTTAATTTGAGTCATAGTAAAGTATTTCCAATCCCCATATTTAGTTAAAATGGTTAATTTTAAAAATCGTATAACTCTATTAGCTATCCAAAACTCCTGCTCATGAACATTGTTTTTAGCCCGAGTTTCCAATAGTTTGAACCAATGTTTCAATTTAGGATCATCATCATCATTGTCAATATCAATTGCGAAAGCCCCTTCTAAGATGAAATCTTTTATTGTTGACGAATAAATTTAACTGCTTTTTATTTTAATTCGATTGATTGTCATTTCTTATTTAAGAGCAATAATAATTTCAATTGGAAGTAGAGCGTCCGTGTAAAGATAATGGTCACTACTATCCTCTAAAATCGATTGAGCTGAATGAATTAAATTCGAGCTTTTTCTTAAAATTAAAGCTCCTGAATTTAGACTAGCGAAGTTATCCTAGTATACAATGGGATGAGATAATTTTTTTTCAATATTGATAATTTATAGAATTTCCTGTATACTTTCATAGAGAAGATTAAAAATTTATTCCTGAATGACCAATAATACATCAATATATGTTAATTACTCTTCATCTTAAATGTTAGTACTCGCTTTAAAAATATGATCTTCTTCATTTTGCTTGATAGTTTAACTCGAGTTGCAGCTGAAACTATATTTTAATTCAATATTTTCTCTCTTTGGATTGTCTTTAATTGAATGGCATCTGGACCACCAATCGTGACGTGGTTTTTTATTTTTTAAAAGTTCGTTGTAGGATTGCGATAATTGCATAGAGCTGTTTTCAAGTGATGAAACACAATTTAGGAGTATCAATGCCAAGAAAATAGTTTTGTTGATAAAAAAAGCTAGCTTCATTTGATATTATAAACATTTGAACTTATTTAGTGAGATAATAAAAAAATAAAAATATATTTAGTTTCAATGTTCCGGTTTTTATTAAATTAACTAAGTATGCAAATACATTGAAAGATAATAAAAGTAAATCATACTGATCCAGTTTCAAAGTTTATTGAAAAATTTTATAAATAAACTTTCATCTTCGTAAGCCATTTTAATACAATCTTGATCTATCTGCAGTAGAATGTGTTTAACTTTTGATGTTCCCATTCCTGATCTCACTTTAATTATTTTATAAAGTTCTAACTGGTAGATAATTTAGTTGTAAAATTACTTTTTGTTTTTTGATGATAAACTCAAACTCTAGCAAATCCAACAATATAATTTATAAGCTGATTAGCATGGTATTAGTATTTACTGATGCTCTTTTAAACTTATATAACAGGCTATTAGTAAACTTTTTTAATGTACGTTTAGTTAACTAATATCAATTTCCATGATTTTGTTAGTAATTCTCTGATAAAACTTTTATAAAATTTCTCTTGTTACTCTCAAAGGAGGAGAATCATCATTTTGATCTTGTTAATTAGCTTATTATCTATTCTTATAAGTTTCTTATTCGAGAAAATTAATAAATTTATTAATAAGTAAAAGAGACAAATTGTTTTATCTTTAAAATTTAGTAGTGTAATAATTAGTAAGAGGCTTCATGATAATCCAATTTTTATATCTATAAGAATAGTTATTTACTGCACATAATAACGATTGAGCAAAATATTAAACACTATTTGGGGGAATTCGAATATTCGTAAAAAGTTCAGGAATGATTTGCTGTGGGTTTTTTTAATTTTTATTAGTAACTCCAATCATAATAAACGATTTAACGCGGCACATTATTGCTTTAATTAAGGAAGAGAATTTATATTTTTTAAGTGAATGAAGAAATTATTCGTACCCATTAATTATGAAAATATGACTTGGTTTGAAGGTATTTAATTTATTGATAAGAATTTTATCATCCTACTGGTTTTTATATCTTTATATTTATTCATATTCATTCCCTTTTTCATTGTCTGAATATTTTTGCTCTGTTTAAAAAAGATCGTGAATTTTGGTTTATTCTTTTGTATTTTGTAAAAACTTGTGTAGCTTATTTAACTTTTACTGCTGTTTTGATGACTCCACACCTTAAAAATCCAGATAATATTGATTTAACAAAGAAGGCTATTTGTCTCTAAGCTCATTTATAACACTTGTAATAATTGTTTTTTTGCCAATAGATTTTTCTCCACTCACTAATATGATTCTTCGATGACTGATTCCATGTAAACATTTATCGATTTGATATTTTAGTTCGTTATAACTATCCTTTTTCAACTCTTTGTTTATTTATAAACATTGCTTGGGTAAATTCGAGAGAGACATGCTGTCCCATGTTACCTATTACTTTGACTTAATATTCTTTTTTTTATGTTAGATTTTTAAATATAATCTCTTTCTTTTGCTTTCTTTACGAGAATGTTATTCTTCCTGAGTGATAAATGAATCATTAATTGAAGATTCAAATTCATTATTTTCTTATTCAGAATCAAAATATTCCTAAATAGGTGTATATCTATAGACTTTATGCCCTTTTAAAAACATCGATTTTCCTGTTTCTTTACTCATCTCTCAATCAAATTAATTATTCAAAAGTAACATAATAATAAGAATCTTTAAACCCACTTAATCTTTCAAATTTAATAATAATTAATCTTTTTTGCGCTGGACTATCTCAGATCAATTGAATGTTTTTATTTTAGGCCAATATAAATTTTGCCTTATTAATCATACAATAGATAATAATATTATAAGTTTTAGATGCTCGACAATTTTATAGATGATTACCATAGTTACGATATGGTATATCGCCATCCTGATACTCTCAATTGTATCTTTATTGGAGATATGAACTCAGCTCAAGACTTCGATTTTCTTCAATCACAGCAAATTAAAACAGGTACATAATAAAATATTCAGTGGTAACTGCTGCGAAAGATATGGATCATATAACCCTAAGTCCAAGCATCAGGCATATCATTTATCCACTGCTTGATGGGAGAGAATAGAACATTGCTTCTTTTTTTAGCAAATTTTATGAAGTTATTCAAAACAATATAGCAAATGGCAGTATACTTGTGCATTGTGCAGCTGGTATTTCTAGAGTATTTAAATGTAAATATAGTCTTCCACTCTCGTGATTTCATATATAATGAAAAAATAAAACAAAACCTTTAAGGAAGCTATTTATTATGTAAGAAAAGCTAGACCGAATGTCCTCCCCAATTTGGGATTTTAAAGGCAATTAAAAAAATATGAATAGCTATTAAAAGGAGGTAAAAACTCAAGGAATTCGAGAAGTAGGTAAGTAAAAACTTGTGAATACGGCAAAAGAAGGATATCACATGCCAGTGATGTCTCATCTTTAAGGGGTCTTGAAAGTGAGTCTCGATTAATAATTCAACCGGACACGATAAAAACTAATTTATCTGATCCTTTTTCTCAAAAGGAAATTCAAATTTTAAAAATATATAATAAGGGTAGTAAGGCATTAATTATTCAGAAAAATAGTTTAGTAACAGTAAAAAGCAATTTTTATTTAAACGATGTAGGTATGGAGTTAATCAAAAAAAATAATTACTAGGCAAAACTCCTCCTACATCTCCTGAAGCAAAAAATGATATTTCGATTAAACTTTTTGAAAAAGGTCAAAAGAAAACTAAATTCAAATTTAAAACTGCTCTTCAAGAAATCAGAGATATCTATTTGCCAAAAAGAAGTAGTCATTTTGCGGAACGTCTTTACTCTGCTCAAAATGAAAGTAGTTTTCCCAAGCTTAACTCAGAAAAACACTAACTTTGATATTTTTCCATCTCATTCCAAATTTAATTAATTGCTGAACTTAAGGTAGACAGATTCAGACAAGGAGATTGAAATTCGCTCATTAAAGAGGTCTTAGCCATTTTATAGATATAAATTTAAAGGGAAGAAATTTACTTGAAAAATCAATTTTTATATTTAAATTATATTTGATGCTAACATTTTTTGACCGTAAAAGATGAGGATAATTATTTTTTATTTTGCATAATTTTTATGAAAATAATTTAATAAATTTAGCCTAAATTACACAATTTTTTAATTAAATTCTATCTTGTTGCAATTTTTCTTGTATATAAATCAACAGCGCAAACGACAAATAATGTTTTCAATGAAAATTTCTCTAAAATAAGAGTTATGCTTTTGCTTTAAAATTCATTTCTAATGATGTTAAGTTATTTGGGAAAATATATCGTTTGACTTTGATTTTTTCGGTCTAAATTTTATCAATATAGGGATTTCCTTTTCAAATATTATTTAAAAATTAGACCACCGATGCCTTTAACATGATTTAAGTCATTTTCTTTATATTTTCTATAATAATAAAACATCACTTATATGCCGGTCTCCATTCATTTGCCAAAAAAGCATGCCACCGGCTTCTAGGAAAAGGAATTATAATTCTTTTCATGCTCGACTTTCAAAGAAAAATCCTTGAGTTTAACATTGGTAAAAAGAAAGGATCAAACCACTAACCGTCACTAAATGGACATGTTTAAAACTAAAAAAGACAACTTGTGTTCGGAAAAGGTGGTATCATAAGAAAATTCATCTATTTATGTTATTTCTGAAGATATTGCGACTTTTGAAGATTATTGTGATTTTGGAGAATATGGAGCTTATTTAGATGTGGGAAGAACTCTTCCATCAATATAAGAATTAAAATCAGAATTGAACTCTTCACAACAAGACTGTCATTTTATTGGCAGACCCCTACATTAATGATCTACATTAGAATTATTCAAACAATATAGTTCCACTCTAATCATTATAATATTAATTTTCTCGTATTTTGTTGTCAATCAAGCGTTTTAATTGATTGTTTTCTTTAATTCAAGGAAAATCTCTTTTACCAACAAAGAATGATCTTCATATTATTCTTTTTTAGCTTTCTCATTAATTTTATCTTGATCTAATAGTATGGAATGAAGTTTGTATTACAAAGTAAGGATAAAATTCATAGATCTAAGACTGAGAGATTCAATACCATAATCCCTATAAAAATCATATCGAAATAATGAATGCTAAACAAAATCATAAAATATATTTTTCTTATATTTAAAATGAGCATGTTGATAGTTTAGTAATTATGATCAATCATTATTGATAAAAAAGCAATGAAATAAATAAAAAGATAAAGATAATGAAATCATCGTTTATCTGATTAATTTATCGAAATCAACAATTTTGTATATATAATAATAGCCTGTAAATATTATCATCAGTTTTGATTATATTTTATTATGTTTCAAGTTTAAGAGATACAATTTTAGGAGTGATTTATCAGAATAAGAATAAATTATTAAAAAAATAGGCATTTTCGAATATTTTAAGCTTAAAATCTTATCTGAATAGAAGAATTATTTAACTTTACTATATCTTAAATAATAGCTAATTGTGAATGATAGTGAATATTTATTCAAAAATCAC
>Ga0302186_10002533_pt1 | contig 13970 bp, 12 predicted proteins | sample II_Bog_E1_2_FD_198782 | JGI IMG/M metagenome (GOLD analysis project Ga0302186, IMG submission 198782) | Peat permafrost microbial communities from Stordalen Mire near Abisko, Sweden - II_Bog_E1_1 | ecosystem: Environmental > Terrestrial > Soil > Wetlands > Peat | place: Sweden: Abisko... | reverse complement strand
TTCTAATATCCTATTGTTTACACTTCTAATTTTGTGTAGTAAATAAATAATAGTATCAATCCTAAAATCGTTCCGGTGCAGGCCGGTAGATTTAGTGAGGGCTACAATTTTTTGAAATGAAACTACAATCAAACAATTATTTAAAAACAAAAAAAACAGTAAAGATGTGCGGGACTTAAGTTCCTGACACTTTTAATGTAAATTATTGATAATCAAAATATTAAAAGTATTAATGTAAGGAACTAAGAAAATAAATACTAAAACTGTATTTATGGCGGCTCCTCTTAAAAAATAATATTTTTTATTAATAACCAGCCTCAATAGGCCTTGGTTTTTTAAATATTGGGTTCTAAATTCCTTATTTACCTCACAAAATAAAAATTTTCTCCTAATAATCAATCAATTGTGATTTATATTAGTACTATGTGATACAAGGTAGCTTATTTTGTATATATCTTTGTATTGTCAATTCAAGTAAACTATTTCACATGGATATCGAGAACAGCAAACAACAGATGAGAAAAGGAATTTTAGAATTCTGCATCTTATCCATCATAGCCAGCGAAAGCGAATGTTATGCCTCCGAAATACTGGAAAAACTAAAAACGGCCAAACTAATAGTAGTAGAAGGCACACTTTATCCCCTGCTAACCCGCTTAAAAAATGAAGGCCTGTTGAACTACCAGTGGTTCGAATCGCAAAGCGGGCCGCCCCGGAAATATTATAAGCTAACCCCAATAGGTGAAAAATATTTGAACGAACTGCGCAGCACCTGGGAAGAATTAGTAAGCGCTGTGAATTTAGCCACTAAACAAAATTAACCTTAACCACACCCTCTAAAACCAATTATATGAATAAAACAGTCACCATCAACCTAAGCGGAATCGTTTTCCATATAGACGAAAATGCTTACGACACTTTGAAGAAGTACCTGGAAAGTATTCGCTCAAAGTTTACCGTTGCCGATGGGCGCGATGAAATTGTTGCCGATATAGAAGCACGTATTGCTGAAATGTTCCAGCAACACATATCAGACAACAAGCAGGCTATTTTACCTGATGATGTAAATACCGTTATCAATACTTTGGGCAAACCTGAGGATATAGGTAATATATCAGAGGCAGCTACCGAAACGGTATCAGGTAACAATGGCCCTGCATTAAAAAAGCGTTTCTTCCGCAATCCTGATGACAAGTTTTTGGGCGGTGTGTGCAGCGGTATAAGCGCTTACTTTGATATTGACCCGGTATGGCTGCGCCTTGCATTTGTCGTGGCTTTAATATTTGGAGGTACAGGGTTTCTCTTATATATCATACTTTGGATAATTATACCAATGGCCAAAACCCCCTCTGAAAAGCTGCAAATGCATGGTGAAGACGTGACCCTTTCTGCCATACAAAAATCGGTTCAGGATGAGTTGGATGGTGTAAAAAACAAAGCAGGTGATCTTGTGAATGAGGTACGTGTAAGAAATTTTGGGCTACGGTTAATAGATTTTGTTAAGGATGTAATACTATTTTTTTTAAAGTTTATAGGTAAGCTATTATCTGTTATAGCCATTTTTGTTGGGTTGGTCGTTCTTTTTGTGCTTACAGTTTTACTGTTGGGTGTATGTGGTATGTTTGGTTTTGCCATGCAAAACCATGTACTTATGATGCTGGCGCCACGCAGTGATATGTTTTTTGCCTTAATGGGTTTATTATTATTAATAGGTATTCCGGCTGCGCTATTATTTTTAGCGGGGCTAAAATGGCTGTTTAAAATTAACTGGAACTTAAAAAGAGCGGGCGCCATACTCGCAGGATTGATGTTTGTAGGCATAAGTATTTGCGTTATAACCGCATTTAATATCTCTAAGTATTATGCTACCGGCGCCTCTGTTTATAAAACATTAGACTGGCAAGTGCCCACAGGAAAAGTGTTGCATATAAAGTTGAATACTAAAAATCTCAAATCAACCAGCATTCACATTGGCCACGGTGGATTCGTAATAACAGGTGATGGAGATACGGATTCAACCCTACATAGCGATGCTGACCTGCATATTGAGCCAAGTGATAACGACAGTGCAGAGTTGGTAATAACCTTTACCTCAAGGGGATTAAACAAAACCAACGCATATAACCTGGCGCAAAAGATACAATACAGCTTTGCTTATTCTGATACCACCCTGGTACTTGACCCATATAGCACCATAGGACAAAATGAGGCTTGGAGAGGGCAAAATGTAAAACTTACTTTAAAAGTGCCGATGAACACACTTATCAGGCTCGATAAAAATATGGGAGCAGATAACTTTAATTTTAATTGTGAAACTATTGATGACTTGGATAATTATGATCTATATGGCCATACATTTACGATGACCGTTGACGGATTGAAATGTACTAACTGCAATGATAAAGAGGAGGAAGATTCTACAACCACACCTCATAGCCACATGCACCATAATACTAACAGTAATACTGATTCAACTAAAACACCTGTTAAACACACATCAAATCGTAAAAACTCTATAACATTTGCCGATTATTTACAGGAAAACAATCGCCCTGATGCCCCCATATCATACCCCGTGGCAGTAGTAAAAGCGACGGTAAACGAATATTCAGATTCATTCGTTGCCTACTTAAAAAACACAGTTGATCCTTGTGAAGCTATCAGCTATATAGATAATATGTACAATACAGGAAAAACTTATGCAGCTTTATTTAATGATTATTTGAATAACACGCTTAATCCTGATGACGCCATAAATATTCGCTTAAATAATAACCAGGTGGCTTATAATATGGGAAAAGCATTCATAAATTATTTAAATAACAGGGAAAGTGCAGATGAAGCTTACAACTATTCCACAAGCAATACAGCTGTAAGCGAAAGTGAAAATACAACTGCAACTTTAGTACTTCACTGAGTCAATAGTACTAAAAACTTTCTGTCCCAACTTAATAAACTCAAGTGATACGTGTGTTAATTTTGTAGATCATTAGTACCACCAAACTTATTTTTCTTTTTCTTGGGAGGTGGTTTATGATAGGGAAAGAAATATTTGATATCAACTGTAAAATAATTGCCTCGCAGAGGAGAATACAGAATAGGTTTATCAGCTGACAAAGTGTATTCAGCAGAGTTGGTATAAATATTAGAAAATGGCAAATGATATGAAGCGCCTAAATAAAATGCGCCTGATTGATAAGTGGTATATTTTATACCGCTATTAGCAATTAACGCCGGAATTATATAATGCATACGAACAGCCTCTTGCAAATAATACGCGCCACTGGTAGCAATATCCGAAGGAAAAGCATCAAGCGCCACACCCAAAGAATTATTCATGCGAAAAGATTCGGTTAGTGGTATGCTTACTAAAGCAGAAACCGGTATCTCATATCCAATTATTCTAAACGATGAGGTACCTGTAAAGCTTTCTTCAGAAATGACCATTGAAAAATTACGTTGAGTAAAACAAATGCCGGTTTCCATTTCAAGGTTCTTATATATTCTGGCATTAACTACGGCACCAAAAACATACCCCGGTGTTTGGCCTATGGTAAAATGTGTCTCACCGATGGATGATTCTGAGGATCCGGTACGAAACAAAGACGATGGTATGATGGGCCTAACTTCAAAACCAAAAACAGGCGAGTTATCCTGTTGGGCAAATAAACTTGTTGCAGAAATGACCGGCATTACTACAACAAGTAACCAATATGTTATTTTAGTTTGTAGCACTAAAGCATTGTGAAATAGATATGTAAATCTACAAAAATATCCTCTTAAAACTGAATATGACCTCGGAGTGCGAATAGGTTCACAGGCCCCCTATCAGCATTATAAGCAGGGTTTACTACCAACTGGTAATCAAACGTAAGCCAAAGTGAGCCGGTTAGCTGAGCATCGTAATAAGCTTCAATTATATCTTCACGGCCGTAATTAGTGAGCTTGCCATCGCCAATTAAAAAGCCGTAGCCGCCGGCATTTAAATAATCGTGGTGCTCATCGGAAATACCATTCGATACCCCGGCTATGCCAATTAAATCGTTAGGGCGTTTCCAACAATTTCCTTTTATAGTGGCCCCCAGTTCAGCGGTATTATCTATTTCAGTAAAAGCCCATGTGGCAGTTAACCCATCATTCCATCCGGCGCGTAAAAACAATCCAATGGTGCTGCTCAACTGTTGGTCGGCACTTAAACACACCCCGTTCTTAGTGCCGGTTGTGGTGGTACCTGGTGCCAAACCTTCTATAATTGGCAGCAAGGTGCTGTCACCCTTTTTCATTTCATTTATCGTCGTTTGATACGATGGCGCCCCCGAAACATTATGATAAAACAGCAAACGCCACGAACCGGTTAGCTTTTTAATTGCAACCTTCTTTTCAACTTCTAATGTTTCAGAATGATACTCTGATAAATTAGTTTCCATAGCAGAGTGATTGGCTTGCTCCGGCTCCAGTGCTTCGGCTGCACGTATGGCCCATTCAGGAGCATCATATTGCAGCACTAAGCCCTCTGTATATCCTCGGGTGTTAGCGGGATAATCCCAAGCTCCGTTATTCATAAGTGCCCAGTTCATAAATTGTGAGCGAGGGTCGTGGGCATAGGCATTGTTATCAAAAAAATCGGCCATATCAAATTTACCGGCAATAATAGTAAGTGACCGGTCAGGGGCTGAACCTTCCAGTTGATTCTCATCTCCATCAATATGTTTATAAGTTGCACCGCCTAAGGCTATTTGCTGCTGTAAATAGGCACGTCCAACATAAATAACAGGCTCTGCACTGCCAATGCGAAACGTTTCACCATTGGGAAACCCAGCTACACCAAGAGTTTGGCTAACTCCAGCTCCGCCCGATAACTCAGGATCAAAATAAAATGCTGCGCCTTTCCATAATCGCCTTCCCAAAAACAAAGTTGAGGTTACAGAAATAGCGTGTTGCCCGGTATCATTTAAACTGTTATTGCCGGAGTAAGCAGCTTTAAAAGAGTAATATCCCTGCGCAATTGTAGTAAGCTGAAAATGGTAACTCCAGTTTTCAGAGGAATCGGTGGATTTGGTTTGAGCTTGTGCCAAAACAGATAAAAGCAAAAAAAACAGTATAAGTAATTTAGTATTCATAAAATCGTGGCAAATATTGTAAAAAAAATAATTAATTAATGATAATAAAAAACAAAACGGGAAAAACAATTAAAATATCATATCCAATAACAGGTAAATATTTAATCCCAATACGGCAAATGTTATTATCCATACAAGTATTTTCAGGCTTCGTTTATTCGCAAATTCACCCATCTTGTTTTTGTTATTGGTAAATAAAACCAATGGAATTACTGCAAAGCTTAATTGCATGGAAAGAATGACCTGGCTCAACACCAATAAATTCATAGTTCCCTTTTCACCGTAAATAAGCGTTACAATAAAAGCGGGGACGATGGCAATAAGCCTGGTAATCAACCTGCGAAGCCAAGGTTTTAAACTGATATTTAAAAAACCTTCCATTACTATTTGCCCGGCTAATGTGCCTGTTAATGTAGAATTTTGCCCCGATGCCAGTAATGCTATTGCGAAAAAGGTGCTTGCCAATGTAGTACCTAACAAAGGGCTTAATAATTTATAAGCGCTGCCTATGTCTGCAACATCCTGATGTCCTGATGTATGAAAAGTTGCAGCGGCTACAATTAAAATTGCTGCATTAATAAAAAATGCTGCCATTAAAGCAGTAGTACTATCAATAGCCGCGTATTTAATAGCCATTTTCTTTCCCTCAATATTACGGGGATAATTGCGGGTTTGAACAATGCTGGAATGCAGGTACAAATTATGTGGCATTACAGTTGCCCCCAAAATGCCAATGGCTATATACAGCATAGAAGGATTGGTTACAATTTGTGCTTTGGGGATTAATCCGCTTAACATAGGAAGCACTGCGGGGTGAGAAGCGATAATCTCAAAAATAAAGCTTGCTGTTATAACAAAGATCATACTCGCCACAATACTTTCAATTATGCGGAATCCTTTGTATTGAAAAAACAATATTACCAAAACATCTAAAGAGGTTATTAATACTCCCCATGTCAATGGTATATGAAATAATAAATTTAGTGCAATCGCAGAACCAATCACCTCTGCCAAATCGCAAGCGGCGATGGCAACTTCACATAATATCCATAGTGTGAAACTAACTGCAGGGGAGTAATGATCGTGACAGGACTGTGCAAGGTCCCTTTCTACCACAATCCCCAGTTTTAAGGCCAGATATTGTAAAACAATGGCAAAAATATTTGAGAAAAAAATGACGGATAAGAGTGTATATCCGAACTGTGAACCTCCGGCAATATCGGTAGCCCAGTTACCCGGGTCCATATAGCCTACAGCTACGATTAGTCCCGGTCCTGAAAAAGCCAAAAGTGTTTTCCAGAATTTTCCATTCTTAGGCACCTGTATAGAAGCAAATACCTCAGCCAGCGACCTACGGGTACTTTCCTGTCGCCAGGCTTTCTTAACCACCTTCTTTTGTTCTATGGCCGGCATAACATTAAATTATTTGGCAAATATAATATTATTATTTTAACAAGCTAATTAATTTTATTAGGCATTCCTAATTTTATTATATAGTTCTATTTATTAACTTTGTGATTAATCTTTTGCTATGCAAACTCTTTCAGAAGAAAATTATCTTAAGGCCATATACCGAATTGACAGGGAGAGCAACGTAAAAGTGACCCCTACTGCCATTGCTGAAGCACTGGGTAATAACCCGGCATCGGTAATAGATATGCTGAAAAAACTGAGCGATAAGAAATTAATTAGCTATAATAAAACCAAAGGGGCCAACCTTACTGATAAGGGCACAAAATTAGCGTTAGAGGTGCTTAGAAGGCACCGCCTATGGGAAGTTTTTTTATTAGAATTCCTCGGCTATAGCTGGGATGAAGTACATGACATTGCTGAGCAGTTGGAACACGCTCATCATCCACAACTGGCCGACCGGTTAGATAAATTTCTTGGCTTCCCTAAGTATGACCCACATGGCGACCCCATTCCTGAATCGAACGGACGTATTGCTACCAAACCCCGCCGTACTCTTTCAGAAATAGAAACGGGTAAATTATGCCAGGTAGTAGGTGTTAAAGATTCTTCAACTTCATTTTTGCAATACCTGCAAAAACTTAATATAGGTATCGGCACAAAAATAAAAATTAGCGAGAAAATTAATTTCGACCACTCAATGAGCATTGTTATAGGTAAAACGGAAAAACTAAATGTTTCCAAACAATTTGCTGAAAACATTTTTGTTGAACCTGTTATTTCATAATATAGCTTTAAAGCTACTCTCCTATTTTACCGCATTCATATAAAAATTCTGCGCATCATTTTTTAGCTTAACATCATCATCTTTATTTACATAAACCATGTGCCCTGCGGTGTAATACGATAAACTGATATTATTTCTAACATCAGGCCTTAACCCTAAATGGTCAACAGCATATTCAGCATTAAAAAATGGAGTTGCCAGGTCATAATAACCACAAACCACCATCACTTTTAAATGCGAGTTTTGAGTCATAGCATTACGTAAAGTACCCGATACATCCAGGTAGGCATTCTCAAAAGGTTGAAAATCCCAGGGCCACACATTGCCAAATGAATTATAAGGCTGGTCGCTTTTATACCCCAAATCTTTTCTTACATATTCGTTAAATACTGAATTGAACGACCCGTTAATATTTGCATCACTGGGGTCATATGAAGGCCCCTCTCCTGCATCGTCTTCATCTTCACCTGTAAAACGGCTATCAAAACGACCAACTATTTTACTATCGCCTCTTAATACTTCTTTAAAGAAACGATAATCCTGTATTCTTTCCTTCGATTGCCTGATATAGTCTTTGGGTATGCCAGTAAATAAATTAATGGAATCGATAACCTTATTGGTCAAGTCCTCCGAAGCTTTATCACCCTGAAAAAGGAAATAAGAATATGTGCCTTGCGCAAATGTTTCTACTCTTTTTGCTAATTGATCAACCGGTAAACTCTCTAATTCAGGAGATAATTTTTTATGATACTGCGCCGTGGTGGCATAGGTAGGTAAAAATAACACATAAGGTATTTCATTACCATGGTCAAAATCTAAAAGCTGGTAATTAAGGCATGAAGAAATAAGTACAATGCCATTCATATACATACCATAACTATCCTGCAAATAGCCTGATAAGCCCGCCGCCCTGGTAGTACCATAGCTCTCACCTGCAATAAACTTAGGGCTGTTCCAACGCTCATTTCTTGTTATATACATTCTTATAAAATTGCCTACAGAAGCAACATCTTGATTATAACCATGATATTTTTTAGGATTAACTCCCTTATTTGCCTGGCTATACCCTGTTGAAACAGGGTCAATAAACACAAGGTCAGTAAAACCTAACCAAGAATTGGGATTATCGCTATACGTATATGGCGGGGCCGGTGCATCTCCCTTGTCATCGGCAAAATTAACCCTTACAGGGCTATAAGAACCCATGTGCAGCCATATAGAGGCCGAGCCGGGGCCGCCATTAAATGTAAACGTAACAGGCCGCTTTTCATCTTTACTTACGCCATCTTTTGTATACGCCACATAAAATATTTTAGCCATTAGCTTACCCATAGAATCCTTCATAGGCATATAACCTGTGGTAGCAGTATAAGTAATACTTTTGCCATCAATAGTTATTTGGTGATGTGTTACCACAGGTGGCGGCACACTATCCGCTTTATCATACATTAAACTGTCTTTTACTGTTTTTGTAGTCGTTACTGTCACACCTTTTTGTGCAAATAAGGTTTGTGAAGTAATCATAACAATTAGCATAGCGGCGAGTGCATGTAAAAAAATTTTCATTTATAAGGGTTTTGGCTTAAACGTTAGTGTAAATGTAAAAGTTACAGTTGTAATTTCAATTATTAAAATTAGATACCTTTGTATTAACACGAGCTACTCTTGAACACCTTAATCATACAAACTGCATTTACCGGCGATGTAATATTGGCTACACCACTTATTGAAAAAATGCATCGCTTCTACCCATCTGCATCTATCGATTTTTTATTGCGAAAAGGCAATGAAGGGCTTTTAGCAGGCCACCCGTTTTTAAATGAGGTAATAATTTGGGATAAAAAAACCAACAAACAAAAAAATCTATTCTCCCTTATTTCTAAAGTAAGAAGTAAAAAATATGATGTGGTGATTAATGCCCACCGCTTTGCATCATCCGGGTTAATAACGGCATTGTCCGGCGCTAAAACCACTATTGGCTTTACTAAAAACCCTCTCTCATTTCTCTTTTCAAAACGCATTATACATAAAATTGGCGATGGCACACATGAAGTACAGCGCAATCTAAATCTCATCACATCACTTACTGATGACAGTTTCCAATTACCCAAGCTATACCCATCATCAAGCGATTATGCCAGTGTCAAAGAATTTAAAGACAAACCCTATATCTGCATTGCACCCACCTCAGTTTGGTTTACCAAACAATGGCCAAAAGAAAAGTGGATAGAATTGATTCCAACTCTTAGCCCAAATAAAATTTATCTTATAGGTGGCCCAACTGATTTTTCAATTTGTGAGGATATAAAAAATGCCCTTGCTTCTCACAAATATGGTGCAACGGTAGAAAACTTATCAGGTAAACTCTCCTACTTACAATCTGCTGCATTAATAAAAGATGCAACAATGAATTTTGTAAACGATTCTGCTCCTTTACACATGGCATCAGCTATGAATGCGCCGGTTACTGTTGTGTTTTGCAGCACTGTGCCCGATTTTGGCTTCGGGCCACTTAGTGACCATTCTAAGGTAGTGGAAACCAGTGCGCGCTTGGATTGCCGTCCTTGCGGTTTGCATGGCTACCAAGCTTGTCCAAAAGGGCATTTTAAATGTGCATTGACAATTAAACCTGAAGAATTATAATTTTTTCAAAGAACACTAAAATTAGTAAAATTAACCGGCGCTTAATAACACCAACTCCATTTTCATTATCCTATAAATTGCTTTATTGCAAAGTTAAAGCCGGGGGCAAAGGGTTGTAAGAAGTTGGGACAGTATTTTTTTAACCCTTAAATAAAAGCATAAGAAAGCATGTAAACCGTAACTTAATATCCTGACAAGAATTAGGGCTTAAAAAACATTATTACTTGTATATTAATTTAATATAAATTAGGTTTATATATACTATGTCAGGATGTTAAGCATGCTTATAGTTTACTATTTTTTTTACTATGTATATTAAAAATTATCTTGTAAAATTCCGAGAAGATAAAAATGTGCCACCACCAATTACAATGGCATACCAGATTTACCCGGTTTTAAATATTTCGGATGGCATAGCGCTAAAACAAAAATCAATAAAATTGTTCCGTAAGTGATGGCTCTATAATGCTGGGTTACAATACTCCGGTACATTCCTATAAAAAGGTCGCTGGTAAGTGTATTTAACATAAACGATAAAATCAATAACGACATAACAACTATCCATTTCGTTTTGCTAAAATTTACAAAATGCTCTTTCCATTGGTAAATCAAAAAATAAACAGAATACATTACTGCAGGAACAATTAAAAAGAAATCATACTTCTGCTGGTGTGGAAAAATTAGTGGTACTATCATAACGATATAGCCTATTTCCCAATATTCATAAATCTTTGTTTTTGCATTTTTAAAAATTGTAAATCCTGTAAAATACAATGTCAAAAGAATGAAAAATGCTCTGCATAGATTAAGAATAAGTATAACTGTTTTTACATTCAGGTTCGCAATATTTCTTTTAAATGGTAATTGTCCGCTGGTGGGCATCAACAATGTTGGAATAAACGAGGTAAGGCTTTGTGATTGGGGTCCTGTTTCAATCAAATGTGCAGTATTAGCCGGATTAATAGCACTCCACCAGCCCGATAGCAGTGCATTATTATAATCTATACCTATAAAACAAGCTGGCAGATACAGAAAAATAATAAAAAACACAGCCGTTAAAACAGCCGGTATTATTTTACCACGATAAATCAGGTAGGGCACAAAAATAACAGGCATCAATTTTATATTAATGGCAAGCGCCAGCAAAAAAGCGCCGCTTAAATTTTTATTCTTCTCGAACAGGCTCCAGCTTTCAAGTAATGCCCACAACAAAAAAATTGTCATTTGTATATAATCAAAATTGTAAAGCAAAAACCGTAAAGTGAGCAATGCCACTGCAAAAGAGAAGATTATCTTTTCTTTTCTATTCAACTGGCCGAAATCAATTCTTACCGTAAAAAATTTCCATATTTTGAAAAGAAAATAAATATCAGCGCACAGAAATAAAAAATTTGGAATATACTGCGGCACATAAGTGAACGGAATTAATATGAGCGCAAAAAGCGGGCTGTAAAAATATAGCCGGCCTCCCAGCCATATATTATATAATTGCTGATGCCTTTTCAGCAGTGTTGCCGCTTCAAGCCACACTTTAAAATCACCCGGTTGTGATGCATAAAAAGCAAGCAGTGGCAATAGTAAACCAAAAAATAAAATACTTAAATAGAGCTTTATACTAGTATTACTTAAATTCATACAATTTGTAATTCAAAATTATAACAGCTATCTGTATAAAAAAACTGCACCTGAAGTTATACTTCATCTGTTTTTTTGTTGTGAATATTACCGACCACAATTACTGCTCAGTCGGATGTGTAGCTCCTTTAGGAGCGAAATATCGGTAGAAAATTAAACATACTCATTAAAAAGTGCCGTAGGCACGACATAATAGCCATATAATCATCAATAATCAATCGGCTTAAAAATATACCGCTCATCATATTCAATCTGAAAAAGTTTTAAAAAATCAACATACTCCTCAATAAAGGTTTTTTGTTTATGATGTACTTCCTGATTTTCTATATATCTAATAACCTGAGATAACTGCGACTTACCGTACGAAAATGCCTCATATCCTTCCTGCCATGAAAATTTTGCCTTTATAAATTTCTTATCGTTAATCCATTTGGAAGACCCTCCCTTAATATCCTGCATCAAATCTGATAATGATTGTATAGGTCTCATTCCGAACAAAACATGCACGTGATTAGGCATTCCGTTAATAGCAAGCATCTTGTGTTCGTTAGCTGTAATTATACCCGAAATGTATTTATACAATTCGTCTTTCCATTTGTTTTCAATTATACATTCCCGATTTTGAACAGCAAAAACAGCGTGAATGTGAATTTGCGTATAGGTATTTGCCATACTTATGATTTATTATTTCGTTCCTACGGAACTCTTTATTGCATGATTATTTTTTCTACCGATATATTGTCCCTAAGGGACAAAGTGGTCAATAGATATTACATTCCATTATACCGCTGGAACTATCATTAACCATAAGCAAAATATGGATATTTTTTAAAAAAAAAGCCGAACATATCTGTCCGGCTATTCAATATCAATTAAAGTTACTTCTACCCAGCGTAATCGTGGCGTATCAAAAACTTTGTTGCTATCGGTAATTTTTGTGCGGCTAATGATAGGGCTTCTTTAGCTGTTGCCAATGGTACACCTTCTGCTTCAAACAATATGCGGCCGGGCTTAATAACTGCTACCCATCCTTCAGGCGCACCTTTACCTTTACCCATACGCACTTCTGCAGGCTTGGCTGTACGTGGCTTGTCGGGGAATACGCGTATCCATACCATACCTTCACGTTTCATATGGCGGGTTAGCGCCACACGTGCTGCTTCTAACTGCTTATCGGTTAACCAGCAGCGTTCCAATGCCTTTAAGGCAAATGAGCCAAAAGAGATCTCAGTACCACGGTAATCATTACCGTGCATCCGTCCTTTCTGCGTCTTTCTGTATTTTGTTTTTTTCGGCTGTAACATTGCTCAAAAAATGTATATTATTTAATTGTAATTACTTACTTGTTCTTTCTTTACGGTGTCCGCCATCACGTCCGCCGCCTTCGCGCCTGTCACCTCTCTGCCTGTCACCGCCGCCGCGTCTGTCTCCTCTGTCGCCGCCACCATGCTTTGGTGCACCAGGCTGTTCGTGGCTGATGTTTGGTGATAGATCGCGTTTACCATAAACCTCGCCTTTACATATCCATACTTTCACACCTATCAATCCATAAACCGTTAAGGCTTCGCCTAAGGCATAATCAATATCTGCGCGAAAAGTATGCAATGGCACACGTCCCTGTTTAATTTCTTCGCTACGTGCAATTTCAGCGCCACCTATACGGCCCGATACTCTCACTTTAATTCCTTCTGCCCCCATACGCATGGCTGATGCAATTGCCATTTTAACAGCCCTTTTGTAGCTGATACGTGCCTCTAACTGGCGGGCAATCGTATCGCCAACAATAGCGGCGTCTAACTCCGGACGGCGAATTTCAACAATATTTATCTGTACTTCTTTATCTGTAATTTTCTTTAACTCTTCTTTTATACGGTCTACCTCGCCACCACCTTTACCAATAATAATTCCGGGACGTGAAGTATGTATGGTAATAGTAATGCGATTAAGTGTGCGCTCAATAACAATTTGCGCAATACCCCCTTTAGAGATACGGGCTCTTAGATATTTGCGGATCTTTTCATCGCCCACTAATTTTTCGGCAAACTCTTTTCCGCCATACCAGTTGGATTCCCATCCCCTGATGATGCCTAATCGGTTAACTATCGGATTCGTTTTTTGTCCCATGCTTATTCTTTTTCTTTTGTAGCTTTTTTAGTGGTCGTTTTTTTTCTTGGCTTTTTTTCTACAGGTGATGCTGCTTCTACTGCCGGTGATGCTTCAATTACTTCTGCTGTTTCTAATTCTGCAGATGGTTGTGCGCCTGTATTTAATTTACTGTCTAATATTAAAGTAACGTGGTTAGAGCGTTTACGCTTGCGGTAAGCCCTACCTTGTGGGGCAGGTAACCAGCGTTTTAACATTCTGCCGCCATCTAC
>Ga0302186_10002530_pt1 | contig 13988 bp, 3 predicted proteins | sample II_Bog_E1_2_FD_198782 | JGI IMG/M metagenome (GOLD analysis project Ga0302186, IMG submission 198782) | Peat permafrost microbial communities from Stordalen Mire near Abisko, Sweden - II_Bog_E1_1 | ecosystem: Environmental > Terrestrial > Soil > Wetlands > Peat | place: Sweden: Abisko, Stordalen... | reverse complement strand
TGGTGCTCCAGCATCGTGCTGAGGAGCGGGCTTTTCGACATCGCTGAAATCAAAGACTCTGACCTTCTTGTCCTTTCCACCAGTAACAATGAAGTTTCCTCGAGGAGAGACAGTTACTGCGTTGATGGTACCATCATGAACCTTGACACTGTCCTTAATGTTGAAGGTCTGGTTGTTCCAGATCTTGAGGTAGCCGTCCCAGCCAACAGAGGCAAAGTATTGTCCGCCAACTGAACTCTTGGAAGAGCTGGGGATGAATCTGACTTTGCTGACCCAGTCTGAGTGGTTGTGCTCTTTGACGGTGTGTTTGCAGTTTCCCTTAACATTCCATAGCTTGATATCTCTGTCAGCTCCAGATGAGAGAATATATCTACCGTCACTTGAAATGGCGCAAGAAAGAACCTCTTTAGTATGGCCGTCTTCCACAAATCGTTGGGTGGTTTTGCCAGTGCGGAGGTCCCATAGACGCATGGAGCGATCCCAGGATGAAGAGAGTAAGTAGTTGTTGTCATTGGTCAAGGCCAAATCGCTGATGAAGTGTGAGTGTCCGGTAAGGCTCTGGACTGGCTCTCCGAAGTCGGTCGATGTCTTAGAGTCATTGTTGAACTTCCAGATGAGGATGGTTCTATCACGAGAGGCGGTGATCAAAACTTGAGTGTCCTCGTTCTCCTTCTGAGGGTGTCCGGTCTCAATAGCGGTGACCCAATCAGAGTGGCCCTTCAAGTGGCCGATTTCCTTGGTAAGGATGGTGGATTCTTCAGTCATCACAAATTAATATATCCAATTAATTATTATTTTATTCATTTAATATAGTCTTATCAATAGTTACGCCCAGAATAGCCTCCTATAGAAGATAAACCATAGTCATATTGCCCGTAGGTCTCAAGCCCTGTCCGTAGGTATTCCTGACTCTTGACTCGACTAAGTAGAGCTGCTGCTCTCTCGCGTATTTTGCGTTTCTTCTCTGCTCGGTATGTCTGCTCGTTCTGTTAGAACTGCTCTTCTTTTCTCAATTTGTTATTTTTTAGATTGACATTAATTCTAGCTGACTCTTTTTTTTCCTAAAGGTTATTAATGTTGATGTTGATTGAGGTGAGTCGACTGGATAGTGATGGGTGGCTACCGACTCGATGCAACTAAGGTGAATTTTGATACTGGTCTCGATCATAGTACTAGTTCACGCCATACTAGTAGTTTTCCCCTTGTGGCAGGGAAGGGTAGTTATTTTCCTCTTACTGTTTTTGAAATGAGCTGTACCTCGTTTTATCTCTCGGTTTTGAAATTTCTTAGTGATGCTCGATTGCGGAATGCTTCATGATGGGCTTTTTATATTCATACCTCTCCATCAATCTTTCTCGACTTGTTTGAAATTATTTAGAATTTGCTTGAGGCAGATATTGCTTTTGTGGACTGCCAAATCTGAACTCGTTTGGTATATTTGATGTGAATTTTCGATGCTTCCGATAGTTGTCTTGGAATTTTGGTGATTATTCTCCTTCATCCTCAGGAATAGGCTTATCATTTTTGAAGGGTTTATTATAGTATTACATCTATCGCTGATAGTAAGTGGATCTCTTAGTTGGGTCCTTAGAATTTTGAAGCAGCTTGCCTGGAGACTTCATGAGCTTTTTGTTATCTGGATTATTCACATTATGCCGATCACCTATTGTTGCACTTTACTTCATTGGATTACGGTTGACCAATTCACGTAGTTAAGTGGAATTTTGTTTATTATTCGGCCACAATTCCTGCTGGCGGTTTATTTGGTTATTCTGTCCGCATTTGTTCTATTTATCAAGCATTTCTTGATATTAACTGATAATCTTCTCTCTATCGATTTCCTCAAAGTCAATCACCAGATGTCGTAAGTTTTCCTCTCTTTATTCTTTCTTTAGAACAAGCTAGTTCCCGATCCCCTGAGTCAATCGGTCAATATTTGACAAAAAAAGAGCTTTATTAACATCTTCATCTTCTTCATTCTACTAGAAAATATCGTGTATCTCTTCAGCACTGTCATCTAACAGAGAAAACTATAACTGCAGGTTGCTTCCATCTTGAGATTTACGCTCGAGCTAACTGTCATTGACCGATTTCAAGAACTGCGAACTGTTGATAGAAACGGCCTTTTCTTCAATGTTACTCTTGGACTAATCACTGGAGCCCTCCTCGACCAACATCTTCTTCATACGTTTGAGTCTCTTCATGAAAACAGGTTTCGTCCTCGTCAGCACCATCATTGGATACTCGTACTTCAATAGGACTGCATTGCCATAGAACTCTACATGAAAATATGTCTACCTGCGAGTAGATTGATGCGATCATAGATCTAATCTTTATTAAGTGCATTTTTGAGGAAGTAGTATCTTTTGAGGTACTCGTTGGAGTCAGCGAAGATAGCTGCATCTTTAAAGGCTATTGTGGTGGGAGCGAGGGTATGGTTAAAGATGACCTCGTTGGCAGGTTTAGTGTGGAAGAAATTGAAGTGTATGTCGTATTTGCGGGTCAGATGTTCGTTGACTGGCTGTGTTGTAGACCAATATACTTTGGAGGGCGTTCCACTGCATATAGATGATTATTTGAATGGCAGTATAAGCTAGTCATATATCAATAATAGATCAAAGTTAATGTATTTTAGACCGGTAAATCATGCTGAAAAACCATTAAAATTAACTTTACGAGAAAGATTTCCTCATAATTAAATCTAGTATATTTTACTGTTAGATAATCGATAAGGATTGCGTTTGGACGAAGTAGTAATCGATAAAAAACAAAACAAAGAATCTCCCTAGAACTGTCTCAATCCCTCCAAACATAAACTGCGACATTTAATAATTTTGTAAGGATAAATAAACATAAAAAAGAATAATCAAAGCGAGTTCTGAGTTGATAAGTAATCAGAAAGGATAAACTTATCGACTTGACTGTCATTTTATCTATTGATTGGTTTATCTATTAGATGCTGAGATTTGTACCATTAATATATCTTCTAAACGTCCATAAATCTTGTATCAGTGTTTAAACAGTTAAGTACGACGATATATATTCCTGATTTCAAACTAGAAAGACAACTACCAGCTGATGCAGTTTGACCTGTTTTTATACCCTACCATCCCTTCTGCAGCAATTTGTTTGTATTCTACCATTGCGATCGGTAACTATTCTAGATCATTCCCTATTCCGAAATCATCTAATACTGATACTGCTGGGTGTTCACTATCTTACGAAAAAGTGAGTTCTTAGAGCAATGGGCACTGAGTTTCACAATATTCTTTGCCGATGAAGTATTGAAGGCATTCGGCAGTCCATGAGGATTACAGAAATGAGTATCTCGCAAATTCAAATTAACCGCTTTCTCATTCATGAAGCGGATGAATTCAAGGACATAGGGAACGGTATAATCATTCGAGAGATCTATCCTTTCAAATGAACAGTAATTCTAAGTCTTACCCTTGTGAAGATAGAGACAAAAACCAATATATTCTGCGAGGCAATAGGCTGCATCGTTTCCTGAAGGCAGCATAGTTCCATACAGCAAATCGTTAAGAGTAATCCAATAATTAGTTTTCAAATAGGCTGACGTTCCTATCATAGCGGCAGCGGAGGAAGTTATCTTGACCTTGCAAGCTGCATAAGTAAAGATTTACTCGGAGAGAGCGCCAATTTATGAATGATTTATATGGACACCAAAGTTGTCATAATTTTAGTTAGACTAGCGATCTACCGTTTATAGGTTTCTCTAAATCCTAAGTATCTATTGGTGGAACTATCAAACAAGCACCAGCATTTAGTCGTGATGTCGGAGTTCAACAGGGTAAAAGCTTCTGAGATGCGTATCTTAAAGGATTATTTCTCTTTATGCTTATTAATCATTCTCCTTTTTAGTTGTGGGGTAGCTATCCGTTTCGTTAAATGGCAAAATTTTTCACTAGCATTAGGAAAGGGGGACTACCGTTTTATATTAATTTTTCGTTGAGTTTGGAAGAATGGGGGTTTGGTGAATGTATGGCTTGATAAAGGAAGCCTGAATGATGGTGGTGGTTGGTCCAAAAAAGGATTTCTGTCTTTGAATGAGGGTTGGCTGCGAGAGCGTCTGATGGTTGTTGGTCGTTGACTCTTTTTGTGAAACTAGTTCATTTCTCTTCCAATATATTAAGGAATGTAATTAACCTTCTACAGGCCAAACTAAGTAGATGGCATAATAAAATATCATTATTACTTATTATTTACCAATATAAGGCTACTAATAAATACATGATTGTTCCTCATCTTTACGCAGGTAGATTTAGAAAATTTCATCAAGAGATATTATGCTACCTCTGAAGGGGATAACTTAAATTGAAAAAGGTTTATTCGTGAAGAGGAGATCAGTGGTGGGATTATAGATTATTATAATTGCTGTTTTATGATATTAAAGGATGGAATAATTTTAAATGTTTTATTGGATGTTAACAATGAATTGCTATTATACATAGCTAAATGCATAACAGTAAACATACATCGAATTTTTATCAAAAAAGCAAGGATGTTCGCGAGGAGCAAACAGCAGAGTATTCCAAGGAGAATAATTCAAAAACAGTCGTAGTTTATGATCATAACTCATTAGAAAATTAGTAAAGAATGACTGAGGGGAGCCCATTTAGAAAATATAGCAGAGAGAAAAAGTGTCAGTAAATACAGTCCGTTCACAGCAACTTACAAATAAGCAGGATAAATATAAACGAAAATCCTACGCAGTTATAAGAAAATGCCAAAACATAATTGATAAAATCATCATAAGAAGTAGAACAGAATGAGATAGTGCCTCGAGTAAAAATCAATAGCAAAAATCATTGCTGCTATGACTTTAATGACGACAAAAAGTCAAGTAGGTACATCAGACTAAAATAAATAGCAAATTAAAAGATGGAAAAAAAAAGTCATATTGGAGCCAACAAGAATTAGAAATAATCATATATTTTGCCAAACCAAACAATTTTTTGGAAAAGGAAGAAGCCGACAGCAGTGATTTTAAAGACATCCAATTATGATCCAATTGTATCGTTTTAACAATCGTCTCAAACAAAAAAGAAAATCCATCCTAAATTAGTTGATAAAAAATCCGCATCAGTTGCAAAAAGTCATAAGCAAGTCCCATTTGAAAGATAAATATTAAAAATGAAATCGATGTATTACAACATTAATAAAACGAATAAAATAAGGGACAACAGCTTTCGTCAAAATTAGCATTATCTTTCACAAAAACATAAGTCCCGGACTCTATCTCATAGTATCTTTACTGACTATCAAAGTTCTCAAATTTTAAAAGACATTAATGAGGTATAGCCTTTGAAAAATCAATTGAATTTCATCATGCCAAGGATTTCTCTTCAAGCAACTGAAATAAATTAAATCCATGATAATATTGATAAAAGCCATTCTCCTTAAATTGTTAATACTTATACTCGAAGCAAAAGCTAAACCAACTCATATAATAGAATTAATTACACTTAAACTTTCCATAAGGAGGCAACGCATGGAAAGATTAAGAGAAAAGATGACATTATTGAAAAGAAGAGGAATTCTAAGACTAAATTTGAGAATGGCAGCTTCAAGGAAGCAATAAAGCTGAGATATCAGAAAAAAATACAGCAGATAATAGAAAAACTGAATTGTCTGAATAACAGTAATATACATATGTACGATGTACTTTCGTCGACTAGCCTCATCCATCACACCATTCAGCCAAATTGGAGCTATTCAGTTCAGAATAAATAAGTAAAAATTGAAAAAAGGAAGTCCCTTCATAACGAAAATTAGTTCATGGAAGGGAATAATACCATCAATTGCGATTCCTTAATAAACATAAGATAAGATAGTTTAAACAAATAAGCAACGTCTAGTATTGATGATTTCCAATCGCACATGAGATCAAAGACTATTGGTTATTAGAAGGAATACTCACAAATTTTTGGGTGATTTATATTTTTTTGAATATATCATGAAAAGATGAAACACAGTTGAAAATCAAATTTGTTATTGTTTTCTATTCTATCTTATCAACATAAGAATGATAAATTGAAGTGAACAGACTTAAGACAACACAAAATATACTCGAAAATCAAAATACTACATGCATTTGCATTAAAGATTATTGAAATAGAAACTATTTTCATATCTATATATTGAGAGATGAATGTTGACTGAATAGAAAATGCAAACTGTTCGAATTGATTATAATTAATAACAGAATTAATTATAAGCAGGGCCTTGATATATCAACAATCAATTCTCTATTCTATTAGAAATAAATAATTCAAGGGATATATTAAATCAAATTAAATTATTAAATAATATTGAAACCGGAGTAAATAAAGATTTATCATAACTCCACCTGTAGTTAAGAAGAAAAATAGTATATAAAAGAACAGGGCAGCATTTGTCTTCTAAAAAAGGACACATCATAAATACCAAAATTTTAAAATAGTGACATTTTGATTGAGGTATTTAATCTTTGTAATTTTTACTCTTCTACTAACCAAAATATCAATAAATTTTTGGTATAAAAAATGAAGGGATGCTTTGGCTATGTATAGTCTGTATTCCAATTAAAATAAATCATGTTAAGGATTAAGTATCGAAAGGAATAAAGTAAATATTTTTATAAATGTCCTTTCGTATTTTAAGCAACTGTAATCCAATATAAAAATTTATACTTCAAAAATTGTAATTTAACAAATAAAGGCTAAATGAATATTTATTATTATAAGTAGTATAAATACATTTTCAATCGGCGATCATTCATATGGATTTATTTGTACTACTTTATTTTGGATCTTGTTTTTATTCTCACCATTCAACTTATTTTCGTTAATTTTTATTGATTCTTGTTTGTTCAATACATCCTTCTCAAGCAATTGAAGATTTTTGTTCAACTCAATAATTTATTTATTTTTCTGCAGTAATGTTGTTTAAGTTTCTTTATATTTTTGTTTTGTTTATCTTAAGTTATTATCATTTGTTATTAGTTTTCCGTTTTGGTCCTGAAGATTGGCCCTCAAAGACTATTAAAGAGCCGTAGTTCTCTTCAATTTTCCGTTAGTCGTATTTTTTTCATTCTATTTTTGAGTGGTATTTGATTCTTTTTAATTTTTATCTCTCTTTTCCCATGTCAAGGCACTGGTATTTGAGTTAATCTCCAGCATTTTCTGATAGACTAAATATTGAAATCCATCAACTTTTCCCTTTGCTGTAGATATTGAGGCTTTTTTATTTCCAAGTTGAGTTCTCAGTAAATTTAATCTATTTTGCAAATTTTATCTCTATTTAGGGTTTTTTATTTTATTTAGCTGTTCCTGTAGTATTGAGATTTCAGCCTCAAGGTTTTTAACTTCCTCTTATAATCCTTTGATTTCAGCTTAAAGACTCATGACTAATCTTTGAAGTTCAGTTAAGTCAGTGTTGCCTTGATCAATCTTCTGCTTAAGATCAATAATCTCATCTTAAATCTTTCTAATCTTTGCTTGGAGGTCGTTTATTTGATTTTAAATTGCTTCTAAACAAGATTCTAACTCTCCCTTCTCCAGGATTTTTCCATTAATCTATGCTTGAAAGAGATTAATAGCCATTTATATTCTTTGCCTTTCAACTTTTAAGGCTTCTTCTGCTTCTTAGAGTTGGTCAAGCAATAAATTGAGTTGATCAATCTCATTTTGGGTCAGCACAAGTTTGTCTTTCAATTCTTTAATTTGTTCATTAATCTTTGCAATCTATGCCTCTAGTTTGGTAATTTCCCCTTTCCAATACTCGAATGCTGGCATGTTCTTTTAATATTTATGTATAATAATATTGTGTATTTATAGGGAAGTTTGGAAATATTTTTTTTTACCAAGAGTTATAATATCTTAATTCATAAAAACAATTAGTGATGAGTTTAATTATAAAAATCTTTTCATGGACTTAAACAAAAATAAATTATGTTCAGATCTCATTCAAAAGCTGACCAATAGCTATGCTGAGGTTCTAACATTGTGGGATTAAAAAAAGAAAGTTGGTGCAGCAAAATTTTCATTATTTTTAATTGGTTTAATGGGCAATGAAAACTATTCCTCTCTCTGCGCAGATCATATTTTTAAAAGTCCTCTGAAAACATTCTTAGAGAATATTGAAAATAAACCAACTTAAACAAAGTATCAAGAATATGTGAAAACACTCAAATAGGCTCTGATTGAGCGAAAATTATTGTTAGAGGAGAACAATTAAAATGGTAAACAACCCATTAAAGGCTAAAACATAATTGTTACTATCTTATACAACATCAAAAATATGCAAATGTAATATGCTTATTAATAAATTAAATTGAGAAATTAGCTTTAGAAATTTGTGAAAGTGGAGCTTTAAAAGGTAAACTTCAACATCATCTCCTAAACAAAATCCTTAATAGTTCTGAAAAATATTCAATAAGTAAAAGATGATTATACTGAAATATATATTTTTGATCCATTTTTCAATTCCATCAAAATAAACATATCCAAAACAGATAACACACCATTTAAAGGATAATTTTTTATTAAAAGTCGATAAATTACAAAGTTTTAGTATATTCCCGATTAAGATCCAGCCAAGTGGAAAAAATAATCTGATTTTAATTTGAATGATCCCGTAAAAAATTTAGTTCATTATATCATCTAGAAGGAAAATGGTTCACTTTCAGATTAAAAGGAAATTCTTGATAAATTTTAACATCAGAGGATTGAGTTTATAAAGGATCTTTCAATTAATATTCTATAAACACTCAAATACTTAGAAAGACAAAAGTGGTCAAATTAAATTGAAGCACAGCTGAAGAAAATCAATAGTCTAGAAAAATCAAAAAAGCCTAAGAATGAAAACACGTTTGATAAGTAAAAATTAAAAAAAATATAATGCTTTCGCCGTGGAGTTTCGCATAAAATTCTCAGATATTTATTCTATATGACTCATAATTAAAATTATGAAGGTCTTACTATCTTAAACAAAAAAATTCCTATGCTTAATCCTTAATTGGTAAAAGATGCTATCTCCATAGTTAAAAATTAATTGCAAATTAAAAATCTTTTCGAAGAGATATAAAAAGATTTTCGAGCTTTCTATATTACTGATACACAAAAAATTTAAAAAGATACGAAAAAACTTGGAACTCCTAATGGAATACTCTTTTATGGGCCTCCTGGAACGGGAAAAACAAGACTAACTTAAGATTTAGCTGAACTTATGGGCATGCATCCTGTTAGCATTGGATTATCGTCCTCTTAGTTTATGAGAGAACTGGTTGGTCAGGCAAAAGGAGCGGTAAGTAGCTATCTTCGAAGACCTATAGTTTCCCCTCATCTCATTTGTTTTTTTTCAATCGATGAATTCGATGCCATTGTTGGTGATCGAAGAAAGTAACATTCTAAAAGTGGAGAGGCCACAACAATGTTTCTTTCGGGCCTCGGAGGAAACACAAATATACCAAATCTACTTGTCTTTGGATCAACCAATTATAAAAAGGATATTGATGAGGCAATCATAAGAAGATTTACTCCCAATTATTATGTAGGATTTCCCACTTTTGAAGATAGAATAAGAATAACTCACGACTATCTTCCAACTCTAGATTAAGCTTAACTGCTTTTTTTGGCGCAATTAACTCCAAATTTTTCAGGAGCAGCAATAAAATTGATTTGCCATAAATTAGGACTTTAAATACATAAGAAATAACAGGAAAAAATATAGGAAAAAAAGCAGGAGAAAAAACAAGATAAAAAGCAACAAATATTTTCAACTACAGAGTTGCTTAGCATTATAAAGTCTGTGGCAATACAATTAAAGATTAAATTTGGTGGTGAAACATATCCTCATCTCTATTAAAAAGTTAACAAATAGATCTCTATGAAGTTCATGAGAGAAGTTTACAATAATATGGTCATAATCGAACTAGATCGAGATGTTAAGAATAAATGCAAATTAGTCTATGCAAAGAGATAATATCAATGGAATAATAAAACAAAAACTACATATATTAATTTGAAAGAAACATAAATTAACTTGAACACGACCTAAATAATATCATCTAAGCTAATTGATTAATGGATACGGCTTTCCATAAAAAGAGAGCCTTAAAATGTTACAGTTTAGTCTGTTAACAGTCAGAAAAAGAATATTAATGCCTATTTCCGATCATATTAAGTTCCCACACTTTTAATAATTGATGTCTCGTCTAATTCACAAATTTTCTCCTCGAAATAAATATTTAAACCACAATCAAATAATCTTTATGTCATTTTCTATGTAGAAACGATGAATGGTCAACAGATATTTAAAGACAAAAGTGGTTATAAATTTTAATATAGTAATAAATAACCATCTGGTAGGTTTATCGTTGATCTTACCAAATAAAATTCACCTATAAATTATTTTTAGCTTAAACCAAGCATATACAATCCACTCAAACTATAATAGCAGCCTTTTTTACAAGTCAAAGGAATCAGCAATTCAAAAGACGCTCTTCCTGAAGTAGTTGAGTTTTTAATATCTAAGAAAGTTGATTATATTCAAATAATAGACAATCAACTTTTGACTGACAATAACGCATTTGAGTAGAAATAATATCATAAGATCATCACTGAGAAGATAGATTAAGCTAGAAATTATAGAGAATCTGGCTTAATTATCGATTTAAATAGTCTTATTTCAGTGAGCAGAAATATTTCTTATACTTAACACGGAGAAAATGTGAGCACCAGCATCAATGAGAAACCACTCTATAAATAATTATTACAATTAATGAATAAATTTGGATAGATTAAGGACAATTCCAAAAGGTGGATTGCAATCATAGTGGAGGATATTTAGCTTCTAAAAACATTAAAAAAAGATCTTAAGTGGCCAAACTCTTCTCGAGACGAAGAATAAAGATAATAGCGGTAACAAAAGGAAAAATAGGAGGCATAAAAAAAGAAGATCAGAACATGCAAAATTTGTTCTAAATTCTATACGTATGAAGAAAATAAAAAATAAAAAACTTGTAAAGTTCATTATGGATATTTAATGGATGATTAGTCATACAAGCTTCTGCCAAACTTGACTTTAAGAATTGCTAGACAATTATAATACAGAAGAAATTTTGGAAAAGATGAAAAATAAAAAACAAAATATTTGTTCTCTTGTTGCTTAGGATTTTTAGATTCTGATCCTTGCTAATAATTTCAACATTGGGGTGGAAATCCTAATTAGCCCGAATCATACAGTTCTTTAACTAAACGAAAAGAAGAAAAATTATAAATGGAAAAGTTAAGCATAGAACTGCAGACCTAAAAACATGAATATATCAAGAAATGAGTAGTGATAATATATAAATTGAATTATTCATATTCTAAGAAATCAAATATTCATGGTGCCATTATTTAGCAATTTATTTATCCTATACAAAGGATGTAAATAGGAATATCTGCCCATCTCAAACAAAAAAATCATTGGACAAATTTTAGACTAGAAATTATAGTTCAAAGGTAAAGGCTGCAAAAGATAATTGTAACTCTTTTTGCTTAATAAGTAAAAAAAACGAGGGATTTATTTCAAAAAAATTGACAAAAAATTTCGCTTCGAATCTGCAAGGAAAAAAACGACCAATCTTCATTGGTTATAAAACGTAAAAAGGTGCATTTATAGTCAAAAATATTAGTAGGCCATTCATTTGTTAGCGAAAGCATTTTAGCTAAGTAAATAAGAGTGGTAAATCTTGAAAGTAGATATTCTTTTATAGTTTGTGGCTTCCTTTCGATTTCAATTAACTTATAGCTAGCTTAAAAATATCAATTTCCTCTTAAAATCAGTAAGAACATCAGCCAAAATATTTAAAATGGAAGGAATTGAAAGGGATAAAGACAAAAAAATAGTCTTCAAAAGCCATTTAGTAAAATTAAAAGATTGAATGCACTTTAAGCAATGAGTTAACTTCAATAAAGTAAGCAAATAAAATAATATCCAAATTAAAAGAAGATAAATAAAAACAATTCCGATGAAAAGAACAATTATCTGGGATGAATAAAAAATACATTCAAAAATTTAAAAAACAAGTAAAATAATCTGAAACAATTTGCTTGAAATCAGAGTCATAATTGAGGTAGAAGCAATCATAAAATTAAAAATCGGATTTATGGAAATTTTAATAATAGTGGAGGAAAACAATGTATATTTTGCCTTTAAGATTTAAAATTCTTTGAATGGACACTGAAAAGTATTCAAGCTAAGATTTCAATAGAAATACACATTTTTGCTGGTATCAGTCTATCTAAAGCTTGCTTTGATCTATGATCTATAGGATAGCAGCGGCTCAAAAAACGAAGATGATAATAATTTCAGCAACCGCAAAAGATTGAATAATGCTGTGATTAAGCTTTCAAATAAGTGAAAAACACTTAATGGATATAAGAATTATATGTAAGCGAAACTTATTAACTGCTAATTTAAAGGATTGTTTAAATGTCTACAATAAAAGACCAAAATAAATGCATTTGAATAGTTAAATTAGTTATTTATGATTTTTTTCATTTAGCAGTTTAAAGATAATGATATAAAGTGGCGTTCAAACTCTTCAAGCGGACTATATTTAAAGACAGTTTTCTCTTTGGTCTGGATTTCAATTTTGTTATTAAAAGCAGGAATTAATATCCGGTCTAAAAAAGCTCTCTTCTATCTTTTATAATTTCTATGAAAACAAACCGAGAATTTTTTTTCAAAAAATATAGTTGCCAAGACCAATGAAAAAAATAGACGAATTTTTAAATTAAAGAATAAAATGATATTGAAGGTCTTTAATAAAGCATATTTTATGATCAAGATTGGCAGTCCATTTTAATAAAATATGAAAGCCATTGTATTTATTAACATCACTTTATGGAATATTTGATTTATTGAGATAATAGCTAGCATTTAAACTGATTTGACATCATTAAATAGCTAGTTTATTTGCTTTACTATATCTTAATGGAGAGGACTTCTCTATATTTACATCTATGGATTAAATCAACAGTCAACCTGGCTTTGTTTACACACAATGGATTTAGTCTTTTATTATCTCACATATCAACTTATCCAGTAATAGTTGTTTTAACTCCAAGAGTATGTTGTTCGTTGATGCAATTTATCTAAACCCTCTCCATTTAAAAAAATGAAAAAACTGCACTCTTGGATTGGCTGGAGATCAGTTGGATAGGAGAGAGACTTAATGGTGCTTGCCTCCAAATAAAGAAATCTCTTTAACTCAATATTCTTCAATGGATTCTGCTACTGAACCTTTCTCAACTTGACTTTGAAAACAATAAACTGATCATTGAGGCTTGTTCTAAGACAAGCTCTCCATTATTCTGAGTTTTGCGGTTCTTAATCTGTTTGATCCGCTATATTAAGGCCTTTATATTTTTAATATATAATTTAGATTAATTAAATTTTAATTTTATTGCTACTGATTCTAATCCGCAAAAACATCGACAAATTCAGTATTATTTTAAAGAACAGCTTTATCTTTCTTAAAAGGTCGTCAGGCGTGAAATTTGATATGTTGACGGGATAAATTATTACAATTACAATTATTAGAGAGGATTCCTTAAAGATTTAATTCTGAGTTTAACCTTACTCTGGTTCTAATCCTTTGTTCCTTACATTCCTCAAAAATTAATGAATATATATTTATCAGTCGATTTTGTTGTATGCTATTTTTAAATTTTTTGAAACTATAAACTTATACTAAAATTAATGCCAAATAAGCTAATATTTTATCATTGATCCCCCGTACCGATGTACTGCAGTCCTCTACATTAGCTGGCATAGAATTACCATAAACCTTAAAAACATCGATTTTTTAAACTATTCCTTTGATCTAATCAATAATAAATAATTGATTATGTTAATGGAATAGATAAGCTTGACTGGACTGCAGAGCCTCATGAAAGAACTCCACCCCATCTCGAATTTCGTCAAGAAGTACACTG
>Ga0302186_10002529_pt1 | contig 13989 bp, 10 predicted proteins | sample II_Bog_E1_2_FD_198782 | JGI IMG/M metagenome (GOLD analysis project Ga0302186, IMG submission 198782) | Peat permafrost microbial communities from Stordalen Mire near Abisko, Sweden - II_Bog_E1_1 | ecosystem: Environmental > Terrestrial > Soil > Wetlands > Peat | place: Sweden: Abisko... | reverse complement strand
AAAAATTTACATCTCGTTAACATCAAGCCTTATCCTTCTCATCAATCCACTGCAATCGTTTTCCATCAGTCCATTCCCCCTTTTTCTTTTCCCCAGAGCTTGTGAAATAAGTAGCAACTCCATTTTGTTTCCCGTTCACCCATCCTCCAATGTACTTCCTGCCATCCCCCCATTCGAAAGTGCCCGTTCCATGTTTTTTATCCTCTTTGAAATCCCCTTCATATTTTCTACCATCTGCCCAGACCAATTTACCCTTGCCATGCATTTTATTCCTGATCCAATCCCCTTCATACTTTTTCCCGTCAGGCCATACATACACTCCATATCCTTCAATTTCATTCCTCACAAAAGAACCTTTATAAACTGAACCATCACTAAAAAATAAACCTCCCGCACCATGCTTCTTCCCATCTGCGTAATCTCCTTCATATTTTGCCCCATCTGGCCATGTTTCAGTCCCTTTACCATTCTGTTTATCATCCTTCCACTCACCAACATATTTTGCTGCGTTCTTATGTATATAGGTACCATAACCACATGCCTTGTCATCGACCCAATTTCCCTCATAAATGTCACCATCTGCATGCACTAATTTACCATAACCGTTTGCACGATCGTTTTTCCATTCCCCGTCATAAAAACTACCATCCACCCATTTCTGTTGTCCATGACCATCTCTCATCGTATTTAACCAAAAACCCGTATATGTCGCACCATTCTCAAAAGTTATCGATGGTAGCTCTTTTCTATCCGTTAAGCCAACTGTTGTTAAAATCAAACGACATGCCTCTGAATTCTCAGGCACCCCGGAGATCTTCGATGACACACCTAAATTATTCTTGGAAGATGCGTTAAATTGGTTGAGATTCCTCATACCAGGGTTAGCACCATGGTTGTTACTACTACTGGCACCTTCTGTCTCTTTGCGCTTCTCAATCCCATCGAGTGGTTGTTTTTGAGATTTCTGTGATTTCTGGGACTTTTGTGAGTTTTCTTTGAGTGACTGTTTTTTAGGGGGATTCTTGTCATCGGTTGGTTTTTCGGTTTTTTTGTCCTTTCCTTTCGAAGATTCGTTTTTCTCGTTTGGGTCTTTGGTTTTTTTAATGTCGTCAACATGTTTGCGGTCAAGGTGGCCCCTGACGTTAGCCTGTAATTTCACAATTGATTGTTCGTTTTCTTTCAGGTATTTCATATCTATATCTAGGCCGTTTTCTTCCTCTTTGATAGGGGCTGGAGGAAGGTAAGATGGTTTGTTCTCATATGCTTCTTTCATAGCTTTGAGTTCATTCTTTTGGGCATTAAATTCAGGAATGTTGTTTTCAAGGCGATTGGTGGTTAATATAACGTTGGATTCTGTGGCGTTTTGGTTTTTATTTATGACGTTATCGACCTCGAGCTCTTGGGCCTTTTTTATATAAGTCATTTCCTCCTTGGCACAACAGTTGTAGGAACAATTTGCACCCATTTTGGCAAAGTATAACGAGAATAAAATTTGTTGGTGTATATATTTTTGTTTTTCTTATTTTTCTTTTTTTTTTGCTGTTTTGTGTTGTTAAATCAATGAAAAAAGTCAGATACTAGCAAAAATTTAACTATTTCTATTTCTTTGGAGTTTCAATTAGAGAGGTGAACTCATAGGCTATGTTTTGCTAAAAAATGTCTGTTATTTTATTTATATATTTTATTTTTTGCATGTAGCTCTTCAAATAATTATTAAATTTATATTATTTAGTGGTGTTATTAATTTTGTTTAAAAGGAAGTTTGGGAGTTGCTGAAGTGTTGGGGACCATTTGGCTGATTCTTCTAATAGCAGTGTTCGGATCAACGATCTGTTTAATTTTATATGTACTATTATTTTTATAATCAAATCTTTACTCCTTTTTTGCAGACGTAGATATAATGGAAATCATCTGGATCTTTTTCCTCCATTGAGTTGTTTTCCTGCCCGCTTTCAACTCTGGGCTTATATATTTTGAAAGTGGTTATGTTCCATTCATATTCCTCCTAAAATATTTGTAAGATTGTGCAGTTAACTAAAAGAAAATAAATGTTACTCTTTGCAAATAAGGAAATCTTATTTCTTTTGCTCCATAAGTGATGCAAATATAAATCCCCTTTGGGGCTAAGACACGATAGATTTGATCAAGCATTTTTCTACAATTGATTCCTGAATATTCTCCACTCTTTCAACGTTAAAATATCAAAACATTTTATAAAAATTAAAAATATATTTATTTGAAAAACAAAAAAGAAAATTAATTAAATTTAATTCTTTTTCTTAAAGAAGCTCTTACCAAAACGGTGTCCAAAGTGCCTTTGTCAATCACACAATCAAAAGTTTCATTTTCGAACAACATACTTCTGACATCCATGAGATAAACTTATAAATTTTATGAATGATTCGAAAATGGAAAGAAAAAAAAAAAACATTTAAAATTTTCTCCGTAATCTTTGTACATTTCCTGCATCATTCCAATGCATTTTTTGGAAAAATCTATATTATAAATGAAGTTATACCCCTCCTCATACATAATTTCGCTCATCACTTCAATTTTTCTTTGAAAATTTATTAAAGATTAAAAGTTTACACGAATTCCCACAACCAACATTTAATATTTTGCCATCTTTTTTAATGAATTGTGTCACAATATCTTTCACTCCATCATAATCCTGGTACCAATCAAAGGGTTTCGGGTTTCTATCATCATGCTTATCAAATTCAAAATTTTCATTTACTCAAAGTATCGCTTTTCCCAAAATTCCAATTTTCCATATAAAGTGCTTTGACCTCTCATTTGAAACCGAAAAATTCGAAAAAATAAAAACAAAATTATTATTCAAAAAAATTGATTTTTGAGCATTTATTGGATTTTATTTTGGAAATGAAAAGAAGGTGCTTTTTTTTATGAAAAAAAAGAAAAAAATTATTTGAATTAATGGAAAAAAAATAGAAATTTTTTAAAAATTGTGCAAAACTCAGAAATCATGGAACGGGAGCGACAAGAAGCGATGAAACGATCGGCATTGCTTTATCGCTTGATTCTTCAGTTTGAATTTTTTCAGAATAAAAAAAAAATATTTAAATAGCCGGAGAAGAGTCATGGAAAAATCTCCTTTTGAGGTCGAGAAATATAAATTCATGCCTGAAAGCTCATACAATTCGAAATCTTTATATTTAATTGCCTTTTCGATTTTTTTCGGAATGACTTATATGTATATATGGAAAAAGCATTATAATGTAAAAAAAATCATAATTTTATTTATAATTTCATTAAATTATTATAGGAAGAACAGTGGATTCGTGAAAGAGGAGCAGTAATTCATCAAGAGCAAAGACCTTTGATTCTATTTATAAGATTTCAAGGTGAATTCGGCAATTAATTTAAAGAGAAATTTTTTTTGGTATAGGAATGAGAATTATGAAATATATGTTTTCTTCATATTTTTTGAATCATGTGGATAGAGAAAATAAAACAGACAATTTGGAAGCTGAAACATTTAGCATTTCTCCTCAAAAAGAGATTGCTTTCAAGACAGTCATTATCGACAAATATTTGAAGGAAAGAGACAACCTTTATGATTTTTTGTATTTGGGGGAGAGTGAAGAGTTAGATTTGATTTAAATGAGGAAAAACTGAATTTTTTTATTTTTTACAAACTAAAATTCGCAATTATAATTAATTTCTATTAAATTTAATTAAAATTCATGAAATATATTTATTGTTAACGCTGAAACACATTTCAAAATAGATTTACTACTAAAAATAGATGAAAATTATTTTATTTCCCATTTCTTAAGCCGAAAAATCTTTTTTATTTAAATGGAATTTATATAATATATTAATCATAATTTTTCTAATTTTGTTTGATTACAATATGCAGAATAGCAATAAACGCCCTTCAAAATATCATCCTTTCGGCACAGATGGAAATCTCCCACCTTTAGACATCTCCAAATACATCAACTCAGGAGAAAAGTTGCTGATTTTCTCTTTTTTCGAAAATAATTTTATTTTAGAACATTGCCAGATATTCCATGGCCCTTTTATCATCAGAAAAAAAATGAGAATGATGGTAATGTTTTACTTTCATATGGTTTCTTCATCATATTTTTTAATATTAAGCTGACGAATATTGCAGTCCGTTGCTTCCATTTTCTGAGAAATATTCAAAAAACAACATTCCAGCATTTATCAAAGAAGCATTCAGTTTATATTTTTAAAAAGATTAAAAGAACATATATTTTTTTGAAAAGACGAAAAGATGGATCTAGTCGATGAGTATCTTAATGCGGAACTCGCGAAAAAAAGTAATTTTTTCTTTTTATACAGCCGCATATATAAATAACTTTTTTTAAAGATTTTCAAGTGATTTCCAACCAACTCCCTAGCGACTTTAATGGAGATATCCGAGTGAATTGCATGATCTGCTACAAAATTAGTATATTTACTCATTTTTTCTTCGATTTACCTAAATTTTAGTCCACAACGAAGAACTTAAATCACAGAATAGCACTATCATAACGCTCAAGTCGAATGGCAGTGGAAATATCTTTTTTTTCCATAGCAAATGCCTTCAAAACAACCATTCGCATATTAGCGAATCTAGTATGTTTGCGATAGATGAACTCAAAACCATCAGACATTTCCATTACTTTAGCAAAACAGAACTTCAAATACCTTCGTTAACAGATCAGAATTTTGTAAATGATGAACAGATTTACAGTTTAAAGATGAAATTTTATAACGTGATCAACCATAAGACGCCGTTTTTGAAATTGGAAAGGGACTTGAAACAAATAACAAAAATGAGTTGGGAAGAGGATTTTTCAGTAAAGAAGAATTTGCAGGTAAATTTAAATTTTGAATAATTTTTAAGCTTTTCATTTTAATTCCTTAAAAATATCAAACAACAAAACTTTTAGACAAATTTCCTTAATTTCATTTTGGATGAAAAGGAAGAAAAGAAATTCAACCCCTTCTACAATTTTTACAACCCAATGCAATATCTCATCCCTTTGAGTGAGTTCCGAGTCACTTTGAGTCTTTATCGTTTTGAAAATGGAGAGGTAAAATTTTAATTTAACAATAATCCTCTAAACCACTATTTAATTCTCTTTCAGAAATATGATCTTGAAACCATCATCCAACTGCCTCTTGATCAACCAGATGAATCTGATTTCCTTTTCGAAAGCATCAAAGTTTAAAAAAAAAAACAATATTTTTCTAAAAATAAAATATTTTACAGCAAAATCAACTCCTAAAACTTAGCTTCGTCTTTAACCTTATCCCCCTAGATAAGTTTTCTTCCCTTTCCAATTTCCCAACCTTTCTCTCAAATTCCAATTATGCTGAGTCCTTAAAAAAAATCTATTCTCTTCAAAACATTTCCTTATTCCTCAAATCCCCTCCTGGGTATTCAAACCTCGAAGACACCCCCACAAGACCCAAATCATCCAGTCTCAGAAGTCCCATCAAATCAAACACTCAAACAGTTCTGCCAAACAGTGAGCTCAACAAATTCAAAAAAGGGACACTTAATCCCGCAGCATTGAATTTCCCCGTGCCTAATTTCCTATCTCCAATGAAAAATCAAAACTCTCCTTCCCCTCAATCATATGGCTCAATTGCTAGTCCGAAGGTAAGTTATGAAGACCCTGCGCATAATGCTTTCAATGAGGAATCACCAAAATCACCAGGGTATATTGGAGAACTACCATCTTTTGAAGAGATGAAGGGAAATATATTAGGTGTTGCCAAATCTCAAAATGGATCAAGGTATTTTATAGATTAAAATTTTGGTCAAAGAGAAAAAACTTAGGATCTTGCAAAAATTTTTTGTGAAATGCACTCAAGGCGAATTAGAGAGTATCTTGTTGGAGATAAGAACCCATATTTCGAACCTGATGTTAGATACCTATGCGAATTATATGTTCCAGACTCTGATTCAAAGATGCACACCACAACAACGACTCTTTATTTTAAACGAGGTAACGTTGGAAATTTTATTAGACTTCCATTTTTTTTCTCTCTCTCCAGATTGCTTCCTCTTTGGTGCTGCTTGCATGCGATAAAAAAGGAACCCATTCAATTCAAGCTTTGGTCTCTTTGATAAATTGTGAGGAAGAGGAAATTTTAGTGATTGACACTATAAAAAATGATATTTTTAGCTTGATTATGGTTTTTTTTTAAATAAAATTATAACATATTTAAATTTCTCAATTGTAGGATAGTCAAGGTACACATTTTATCCAGAAAATAGTGCTGAGATTCAAAGATGATAGACTGAAAGTGATTTTTGAATGCATTCTCAATCATTTCATTGAGATTTCGAATAATTCGGGAGGAGTGTGTGTGGTAAAATTAAATAATAGGCTAAAAATTTTTAGATTTTCTACAAATGAAAAAAGCTGAAAGGCATCATGACCAAATTCAAAGAAATGAAACAAGAAAGAAAAGCCATCATTAATCTGCTGATCAAAAACCTTGACATGATCATTCAAAATCCATACGGGAACTACGCCTTACAGCATGCAATTGATGTAAAAGATTTGTTTATATTTAAAAAATTTTTAAAATTGGAAATATAAAATTTGATATTACTGGATAAATCGTCATTAATTTAAGTTTTATAAATTTTGAAGATTCTCTGACTATAAAATATTAAAATTGTTTCTTGAAATTTTAAATTTATATAATATTAGTTTGAATAGCAAATATAAATTTTTTTCCAAGATATATTTCCAGGAAGGAGACATTGATGAGATATTAGACAAAATCCTCCCTAAAGTCCTACAATTGTCAAACCACAAATTTTCATCAAACGTGATTGAGAAATGCATTTTAACAACTAATCTCGTAAACATTCTAATTTTTTGTTATTTCTTCTGATGTCAAAATTTTCAGGAATACAAAAGAAAATTCATTAAGGAAATCTCTCAGGACTCGATAATTTTAGAACTGATGAAAAATAAATATGGAAACTTTGTTCTGAAGAAATGTTGCATGGTCGCAGATGCTGTGGAATTCGATCTTTTATTTCTAGGGATTTCAAAGAACTTTCCTTTTCTTCAAAACTCGCAATATAAAACAGTGTGGAAAGAATTTATCACGAATTCGATGACTTTTAATAATCAAAATATGATAAAGTTTTAAATTTATTTTATTTTAATGCATATATATATTTCGTTCGTTAGCTTCTTTTTAAAGTAAAACTTTAAGCATGAAAAGTTATTAATATATGAATTTATTTTTGAAAATGAAGTTAAAAAAAATATGAATAATACTTTTGAAAAAATTAATTTAGAAATTTTTTGCCATTTTCTTTATTTATTAAGAAATTTCTCTTTATATTATTTTTTTCAAAATGATTTCCTATAGGTTTTTTTGTTTATTTGGTTTCGTTTTTAAAAATGAATTTCAATATTTTTTTACAATATTAAACTTTGCTTAACAAAATTCTTTATAAACATCACCTTCAAAAAATTTCTTAATTCTTAAGAAATAGTGGTCCATTTCATAATTGATTTCAATAAGTTTTCCTTCAAAATCGGTTTATATAAAATCTCCTTCATCCCAGCCTCCAAACACATGCCTGCTTCTAATTCTACTTTTTTTTCCATAACTCCGACTATTTTCACCATAGGTATCGCATTATTCTTCATCATTTGTACTAATTCCTTTGTGATTTCCTTTGCAGATTTCTTCATTATTTCACAATTTATGATAATCAATTGAATTCCTTTGCAATAAATGCATTTTTTCTTTAAGTTCTCTAGTTTTAATACATTAACACCCTCCTTTCCACTATACACCCTGTTTATTTTAATATTTCTTTCCATCAAAATGACTTCCACAGTGAAACCAGTAAAGAAATCATCATCTATCATCAAAATTTCGAAACAATCGCATGATTTCTCAACAAGATCCATGTTTTTTAGTTCCACATTATCCAAAAATTTGTAATTGTTCGCACTGATCATCTTACCAGAGGGATTCTTCCAGCTTTCGCTCATATCTATACATGTAATGCTGTTCTTCTTTAACAGATTTTTCCCCTCAGAGCCTGAATAATTCTTCACTAAATCTGGAATTTTATTGATTTTATCCACTTTTAACATTGACAAACCCATATTCAATTGCACTGATTTGTCCAGAATGTAAAAACTGAACCTCGACCCCGAATTTTCACTAGAGTCAAATTTCAATCCCAGACTTTTGGGTTCGATCCCCAGTTCCAAAGCCAACAAATGGCAAATTGTCAATGAATAAAACTCATTTTCTGAGTCATCTAAGATGAAATTTGCACGGACTTTTAAGTTTTTCATTATGATACTGAATTTCTCCAGGTCGATTTTATTGATGCCCACACCAGTATCCTGAACAATGGCTTGAATGATTATATGGCCTTCGATTTGGAAGGGCACCAGCTTCAATTTGATGGTGCCATTTTGTGTGAATTTAATTGAATTTGATAATAAAATAAAGAGAATTTGCTTGAAACGAATAAAATCTGTCTGGATAAATTCCGGGGTCTTATCATCGAGTAGAAGTTGAAAATCAAGTCCTTTTGTCTTTGTGATTGGAAGAAAAGAGTGATAAATCTCAGAAACGAAATATTTCAGACTAAGGCTTTGGAAATTCAAAGAAAAATTAGCTTTACTCAGAGAAAGAAGGTCTGAACAATTCTTTATATTCACATCCAAGAGATTCAATTGGAAGAAAATCATGTTTAAAACCGTTTTTTGCTGGTCTTTTTGGGAAGCGAAGATCATCATATCTAGCATCGGATAGCTGAAACTGAGGAAATTTTGGAAGTGTTTTTCTATGAGATCGTAAAGAATTTTCGTGAAAAAGTCTATGTGTTTTTGGAGGGATTGAATTTCCACCTTGAGGTCCAAAATCTCATGATCAGATTTAATTTCTTCAGGATCTCTTTTGCTTTCCTGATGTTTGATGGTTTTTTTCAATAAGGATATTAACATCAAGATGCATTTTTCTTGATCGATTTTAACAGGATATAATTTAATTTTGAGCTCGGGGGTTGCTTCTTTTGAAATATTATAAAACACCATTTTGGAAGGGTTTGACTGATTGAAACTCTTCAAGATATCATCAAAAGAAAGGCTTTCATTTTTTTGGAGATCCCTGGATTTTTTCACAAAAGATCGTTCTTTTAAAACTTTCAAAATTGCAATCGAATTTTGTGAAATATCGTTTTGACCCAACTTTTTGGCGATATTTTCCATGGTTTTGTTCTTGAACTTAACCTGAAAATCGCTTGTCGTTATCAAAACTCCTTCAGATAATTTATCAATAAGTTCGAGATAAACCCCGTCCAGGTTTGGCTCATTTTTATCCATTGTTTTCTTCAGGGATTTTGTTTTGGTTTTGGTCGTTATGCTATAATGTTGTCTATCTTTTGGAGTTTTATGTGTTTTATTCATTGAAGACGATAAACTAAATAAAAATATGAAGACTCCAGAAAAATAACTCAAAAGCGCATACATCGCTGTGTAAATGTCGTAGCCTTTATAGATCCAAATGTTTAATAGGACATAACCAGTCACAGAAATCATCAAATAAAGGCGCACCATAGGCTTCAAACAATTGGATGCCACCATGAAATTCAAAAGGAAAACGCTTGTTTTGAAATAAACTCTCTCCATTTTCTGGTCAAGGTCGATTAATAGCCTCGTGTGAGTAAAGAAAGCTGCATCCATGCATAACAACATTATTATTAACATTTTGAATTGTTTTTTTGTCAAAAAACCTTCATTTTTCCAATGAAAAACAAAGAAAAATAAAAGGAAAAGCATAGAAAAAATCATGTTTGGCATATTGTCTGTTAAGGGGTTTTCTTGACTTTCGGTTATGAGAACCATGTTCATTAATAAGGAGGAAATGAAAAAAAAGTAAAAGTAATAGTATTGAGGGGTCAAAAAGGAGTTTTTTGCATGGTTGGGATTTTTAATGTACCCTTTTTCCTTGCGTTTGCCTTTGCCAGGACCAGCTTTTTGGGAGTTGGAGCTCTGTTTTTTTCTGCAACGGAAAAAACAATGCTTAAAAATTTCTTTTATCATTTATTTTAGAAAATATCTGCCTTTGTTGAAAATATTTTTTAGTGAATTTTGTTTGTTTGGATTGTTGGGAAAATCAAATTAACATTTTTTTTATATTATATTTTATTTAAACTTTGTTTTTAGAGTACAGGCGCATTAGTTATAAGTTCGTGAATGGAACAAAAACTTTTTATAAAAAAAACTGCTTTTTCAAAATGTAACTATTGTATATATAGATAAAAATGTATTTGAAACTTATTTTTTTTTGTTCAGATCAAATTCAAAAACTTACAATTATTTTAAATTATTAAAATGTTGTTCCCAAGAATAAAAATTTTTGTAATAAAAAAAAAATAAAAATAAAATAAAACTATTTATTTCTGCTTTACGAGAAATAAAAATTTTTGCAAATTACTCTTTAATAGCCAAACTTTTTGTTTAAGTTCGTCATTCCATCTCCTTTTTGGTTTTGAGGTGGGATCCAATTCATATTCTCAATCCCTTTTTTCTTTTCCACATCCTTTTCTTTCAAATTCCTAGGCAATGGTTTGGTCGAAACTCCATAGACTTTGGGTTTTTGTGGCTCAATAATTTCCTCTTGTTTTTTTTCCTTATTTTTTTCCTCATCTTCCTCTTCATCATAAATCCGAAATTTTTCATAATTGGTGAAATCTTTGATGTTTTTATCCCTTTCTGCATATTCTTTCGACAAATTGTGTAGTTTCTCTAAAGTCTTTGAGACTTTTTCATGGGGTTTTGTGAAAGGGTCCTGTTGCTTATCTGTTTCTAGGGTCTTGGTACGATTTTCTTTTGGTTTTTCTGTTGTTTTGAAGATTTCTTTCTTTTCTTTTAATTCGTAATTGGGTCTTACAATTCTCAACAAATTTTTGGTCCTTAATAATAATATTTTTATAAATTAACAACAATTTTTTTATTTAGAACTCATCAATTTCCTTAGTCACAATTTCCAATTCCCCCATAAATTTTTTTCTTTGTTGTAAATCCAAGGAAGTTTGATTGTCTTTCATATATTTCTCCAATTCATCTAATTCTTCCTCTGTTTCTGATTTTTTATCAGGTTGAAAATCCAAAATTTTCACATTTAAATCATTTCTTTGGTTAATGAGATCTTCGAGTTTTTTCTTCAACGTCTGAAAATCATAAGTGATTGGTTGTGGTTTTTCTTTAAGTTCAAAGGCAGTTTCTGGATCTTTCTTTAATTTCTTTGAATCTAATGTCCGATCAAAGTAATCGTCGTCATTATAGGTATCTTCTTCCAAAACCTTTTCTAATTTTCCTATTTTTTATTGAAAAATGTTATTAAATTAAGTATTGTTAATAATTAATTAGAAAAATCATAAAAAACCAAAATTTCTTAAAAAAATCTATTTGAAGTTCTTTACTTTTTTCTGTTTTCTCTTTGAATATCATCAGTTTTAAAGTTTCCTCCAAAGTTTCAAGTTGTTGCGCTAGCTCCTGAATTTTCTTCTCCAGATTTTCTTTCTTCGCCTTTGAAACCTCATCCAATCCAAAATCCTTTCTTTCCCTTCTACACAGATCCTCATATTCTTCCTCAATGCTTTGGTATTTGTTCAACTTGACTTCAAATTGTTCGATTTTCTCTAATTGTTTCTCATTTAAATCCGGTAATTGTCTCAAAATCGTGGGCTCCATTTTAAACTCGTTTTCATCCTGATAATTATAAACTGCCTCTTCATCCAAAATCCCCCAATTTATTTCATTATCATCATGTTCTTTTTTTTTGATCGGTCTTTCCCTTTGAATACCTAATTCTGATGCCTCATAATTTTTCAAAAGTTTCAAATAAAGTTTTTTGGCCTTATTTTGTTCCAGCTTAGGCAGGTTTATTGAGGATTTAATGAGATCCATATCTGTGGAGATGCCAACGACGCCTTTGCTTTCGTTTTCAATTTCAAGACATCGAACAATATAAAATCTTAAAGAAGCACCGAATTTTATCATGTCACCGATTGTCAGTTTCACGAAAACTCGAGGGGGGATCTTGCGGCTATTCACAAATGTCCCATGAGTGCTTTCTTTATTAATTAATTTCAGTCAAATTTAACAAAAAATCGTAATGAATGAAAATTGAAACCTAAATCATAAATATATAATTCCCCATTGTTTTTATGCTGGAGAACAGCATGTTTTCGTGATATGGAGGGATGTTCGAGAACAATGTCTGATAAATCAACCAGACGACCGATGAGAAAAAAAGCCTTTTCTGTTAGTTTCTTTTCTTCGAGGATGACACCACTTTTCATGATTTCAAGACTGAACTTAACACAAAGATTAGAACTCAAGAAGAAATAAGTTTTAAGTTAAATTACAAATAGTCTTTGGTGGGTATGGAACTCCAATCGGGTAAAGGGTAATCGTTGTATAGGTCGAAGGAATGCAAATTTGGCTGGGAGGAATTAGGATCTTCCATTGGTTTTAAAATTTGAAATCTTTTTTTTCTATTTCAAAATTGGATAAATTTGAGAAAATTTACTCATTTATGTTCATTTTTTGTTGTCATAAAAAAATAAATGTTAAATATTTTTTTTTTTTCCAAATCCCAGACTAGTTTAATGAGTGTTTTTATTTATTTATAATTTTTCTTTTTGATTTCGATAAAATTCCAAATTAAAAAAAATTCAATAAGAGCAATTTTAATTAGAAATATTGGTTTTTAAATTTTGGATTTTTTTTATATTTTAAATTTGGGTAGATTTTTTTTTTTTTCTTATTTAAGTTAAATTTTTCTTAAAAAATATAAAAAATTTTCATGGAAAATAATAAAAACCCATCTAAAGAAAACGATTTCATTATTGTTGATGATGAATCCAATGATCTAGAAGATGAAGTCATCAATAAGAAAGAAGAGGAAAAAGATGAAATTTTCCTTTTAAATCCAGATTCCTTTGCTAATGACATTTCTGGAATTAGCCCAATAAATCAAACCCAGATTCAAAAAGAAATGATTCCTATCGAAAATCTCCTCTCTAATCGAGAAAGTCAAAACAACTTTTCTCAGAATGACAAAAACCAAAATTCCAATAAAAGAAAACGGAAAGAACGACAAAAAAACACCAAATCATCAAATAAGAAAAATAAAAAAACCTCTCTTAATGAAATAACCTCTTTTAATGAGAAGAAAAAATTTGAATTGGAAGAAAAAATTCCAGAAGAAATAAATTACGAAATTATTGAATTAAATCCTTTAAGTCATCCAGAAATTCAAGTAATTTATCATATAAGTGACCTTCATATAGAAAACAATTCCAACACTTATGAAGAATATAATTATGTCTTTGATAAGTTATTTGAACTCTTGAAAAACGAAAAAGAAAAAAAGAAAATTTTGGTTATAACTGGAGATATTTTGCACGAGAGAACAAAGTTATACACTGAGACAATCCTCTATACATGGGAAATGCTTAAAAAATTTGCTAAGCTTCTTCCTATTATCATGATACCTGGAAACCATGACATAAATATGAGGAACAGATCAAAAAATGATGGTCTAACTGGAATTATTTTCGATAGAAGAACCAATGAAATGGATATTCATTATTTATTAGAAGGTGGACTCTACAAATATAGCAACATATTATTTTGTGTTCACTCCTTGTATGATAAACTGACAATCAACTATAATAAGATCAAATCCGATAACTTGATAAAAATAGCTTTATATCATGGAATTGTTGATGGAGCTGTTGTCGACGCAGGCTTTGAAGTTTCAAAAAATAAAAGTCTGCGAGAATTTTATGATTATGATTATACTTTATTGGGAGATATTCATTTAACTAAATTTCTTAAGCCAAACATAGGATATGCTGGATCCCTGATCACTCAAAACTATGGAGAAGGAGATTCTGAGCATGGATGCATTCGATGGGACCTGAAGACACAAAAACAT
>Ga0302186_10002528_pt1 | contig 13990 bp, 5 predicted proteins | sample II_Bog_E1_2_FD_198782 | JGI IMG/M metagenome (GOLD analysis project Ga0302186, IMG submission 198782) | Peat permafrost microbial communities from Stordalen Mire near Abisko, Sweden - II_Bog_E1_1 | ecosystem: Environmental > Terrestrial > Soil > Wetlands > Peat | place: Sweden: Abisko, Stordalen... | reverse complement strand
CTTAGGACTTTTTACAATTAACTATTTCAAGAAGCATATGCCAAACACAATTGGACTCCGCAAGAAAAAGTATCAAGAAAGTCGAATTTTGTTATACTACGTTATTGGATACACATTTTACTTATCAGCATATTTAGGTATTGAAACACTGGAGTTGATCAACTGCCGCTCATCAAACCCTCAACCATCTATTTTACCATTCGTAACTGTTTTCAATATCTTGAGACTGTCTCAGTTTATTTATATATTCTTAATCATCTTTCAAAATTACGCTTTTAGGCAACAGCTTAAAAAGTTTTGCAAGAAATTTTTCGTTAAAACTCGCAAAATGGAAGAAGAAGGAACATAATCAACGTCTAAAGGAACATCGTTTCAAATAGAAGATGAATAGATGAATTTTGAATAGCTTTTCTTATAAATAAAAGAGGAGAGTAACGATATCGATATGCTAAAAATTTCACTCGTGGTGACACTCGTATCTGGAATATACATCGCCTATAAACAGTATTACAATATAAAGGACGAATACTTCAATACTTGGGAATAGAAAGGATCAGCACAATCCCATATGCATCTAAAATCGACCAAGAAAATCTATTATCATGAAAAGATGTCAATACTCATCAACCCTGAAATCGTAAAGGACTACATAGTAGATTTAAGTGTGCTGCCTCGACTCGGTATATTATAATGCAATATGATTATTCATGCACCTAAGATATTTCAGCAACTCCTGGAAAATGACACTCTTTAAAATATTTTTTTGTCCTTTTAACTGCATGATAATAGCAAAAAAATGTTTGATTTGGTCTAGGGACAAGGAGGACGGAGCGGAGAATTCTTCTTTTTCAGCTACGATAATAAATACGTGCTCAAAACCATCACCCAAGAAGAATTTTTCTTCATAGACGCTAATCTCTACTATTTTCACGAACATTTTGCTCGGAATCCTCTATCCTTACTTGCCAAGATATATGGTCTTTTTACTTTCTCTGGAAATGAGATGCAGCGAACCTATCATCTTATTCTCATGAAGAATATTCTTGGGTGTTCGCGTGGTCAAATTATTCGCACCTATGATCTCAAAGGCAGTAAGTATGATCGAGAAGTGGCTATTAATGAAGCTGCTATGAATGAGCTCTCAACTATAACCCTTAAAGACATAGATTTCATGAAAATGGAAACCAAACTTCATATCAAGAATCAAGCAAAGAGTAGATTGCGAGATATTATTGCTCAAGACACTATATTTTTGAAAAATCTTAATCTTATTGACTACTCCTTACTCGTAGTGAAGGTTAATTGGGAACATGAGCCAGCTAATCCTCAATTCTGGGGGTAATTGCAACGAGTTTAATCCTCAAATAATGAAAATCTTTACTATCATATCGGAATCATCGATTATTTACAGAGATGGGACTTACAGAAGCGAGGAGAGAAATGGTGGAAAAATTTGATCGGCAAAAAGGATATAAGCGCTCAGGAACCTAAAAAATACCAACATAGATTTATGACCTTTGTCAGTGAAATAACAGATGAATCTAACTATAGGGATTCTGAAGAAGTATAAATGGGACTCCTTCCTCGACGTAAAAAATTCACTCACACCAGCCTGTTAGGCAGTCAACTCCACCGCTACGAAATTAATCAAATAAATTAAAATTATGAGAAGTTTATTCTCTTTAAAGATTAATCTAAAATTCATGAATAATCCATGATTATCGAAGCCTCAGAGATGGAGGAATAAATAAATATCAAAGGAGGCTCATTAACAATCAAAGATGAGCACTTAAAGATTGACAAAAATTTTTCATAGAGCAAAGATAGGCATCATCGATCTCAAATATCATAAAATTCTTAGAAATATTAGGAAGGAGAAAACTCTCCAAATAATTCGGAGAATTATAACAAGTAGAAGGACCTTTTAGTGTTAATGCCCTCTCTTCCAATTCCTTAACTTGCCTCTATGGAATCACCTTGATTTATTTTTTTATTTTACGTCATTGACTATTAACCCTTAATATAATTATCTTATCTATAATATCCAAATATTAATTCCCATGGCCTCTGTCTTCAAAAACATTCTCATCAAATTGATGCTGGTTTGTAGCGCCGCAAGTATGATTAACTTAAAGAAGGTGCTATCTTTATCATGGCAACTACTCAGTCTTGTGACTGCCTATCCAAACTATTTTTCCATGGAATCACACTTGATGCCACACAATAAGCTGGAAAATGGCTCCTTCTACGTGCTCTGTTTTCGCGAATTGCCTTGTTTCTATTTCTTCATGCTGCTGTTGTCATGCACCTTCGAATTTTTACCAATAAATCTAGCCCTGCAACTGAATAAGACTCCACTCCAATCAAGGTGATTAATCGGATCATTACTAATACTGTTGAACAGACCATCATCTTTGCAGGCCTCTATATTTATTTCCTCTTTGACGTGTCAGGTATACTTAGTCTTATTCAGGGGACAGATTTACCTCTACCCAGCTAGTGAACTTCGCTTCCTGGTTTATTTTGTCGAGAATAATTTTTAGCGCATGCTATTTGCTAGGCACACTTATAGGCGTCAGCACGATACGTGGATTTGGATTTGCTTTGAGTGTTGGAACAAACTTAATTCTACTTGAAAACATTTTCCTTCCAAAGACCTATTTGACACCCTTACTCTTCGGAAGTACGCAATGATACATATCCATCAATCACATTAATTGGCTTATTTGCATTTAAAAATTCTTTTAATATCAATTTATAAGAGTGAATTATGATTTAAATATCATTTATTCATTTTAATTGCTTTGCTTTGCCTTAATTCCTTTAGATCTATATCCTTGCTGCACCCAGGGCAAGTTTTGGAGTAGAGTAGATGCTGAACGCCACATTAACTGTGCAGTATATGACTGCACGGTAAAATTAGAATAGAGCTGTTCTCTCCAATGTTCGCGTAGCAAATCATGCAGCTAAGTTTAGATGTATTTACATAACTTCGGTGGCCATTTTATTTTTAGTGAGCTAGAGTAACATAATGTCAAAGGGGCTAAGACCATTTTCGTTGTGAAACAAAGGACTCTCCTGGTTATCTTTATCTAAATGCTGCCACAATTACATATATCGATCAGTCGTTTAGTTAATTTTATTCTTACCTCCTAACAGTATTTTTCAGCCTCTAGAACCTTATCTTTATAGTTCCTGTTTTTAAAGCATTCAATGTGATACATCTTATCTGAATATCTTATTTGCTATTCATTGTGCTGAAGATGTTTCCTTTGCTCCGCAATTTACTATTTTAGCTTCGACATGGAACAATTTTAAAATCCTAACTATTCATGTTCCTTTTTGATGTCCTTAAATTCTTTGCTCTAATATTAAGGAAAAACTACCGATCTTTTTTCGATTTGCTTGGACGATACACATTTTATTTTGTTGCGAGTTTCTTTGCGTTAATTACTCATATTTTATAATTATCAGACAGGGAAAAACCCTTAAAATAAATATGAACTTTTATCACATTGATTTAATTAAATAGGCAATACCGCCAAATTAGTCAGATTTATTTTATGCCACAATCAAAGATACATTTTAAACAGAATGAAACATATTTTTCACAAGTAATAATAATCAGGCATCCTTTCGGTAGAAATCTTTTAAAGATAATAATGTAAATTTTATTGTCCATGGTGTTAGATAGTTCATTAACCATTGGAATTATAAAAATGTTATTACAATAAAAGTCTATCTGCAAGAAGCAAACATAACAATTAGCCGTAATATTGGCTGATGTTACCATGCCATTTTCAATAATCCAAATGTTCTCCTAATCAATATTTTGGTGTTGACTTTAAATTAATTGTTTTTGACTCAATTTCAAAAGAATTTACTTGTTGAAGGTAAATTAATATGGTCATTGTTATTGAGACTTTCTGCTACATCATTCGTTTTCTATATAATTTTTACCGAACAGTACTATTCTCAACAAAATTAAAATATATGACATCATAGCTTCGTCAATATATATAGTTTTTCTGATCATATAATAATACCATTTCAAAAATATCAACAAACATGATGAAAGTTTAAGAGGCCTTCCACAGTGTGCAACATCAGAAACTTCCAAAAAACACCAGTTTTGCTAGTTTGAAGACTTAAATTGACCATAAAGAACTGAAATATCATCCTTTTCGCAAAATTTCAGAATCATAGAAACAGATATTAATTTCAGCCATTACTGTTCGAAATTTTACCATCAAGAAGGTATTCTTATATTTATATCTTTAGGCTGCCTAATTGGTCAAAACCAGTTATAGTACGGCCAAAAAGGTATTTACCAAATTTAGAAAAAATTTTAGGGAAAAATGTCTAATCTCTCATTAATCTAATAAATAAATAAAGACTTGTAGCTATAGGGTTCTTTAAGAGGATGTCTAGAATTTTATTACGGTGGTTAAGATTATTTCAACAATGGCTGGTGGGAAAAAGGAGCTCAACTCCAATAATTTGTAAATAACAATATGATTGTTGATAAGTTTTTTATCTTTAACAATTGAGATAAGAATGAACAAAAATGATAAAATCTGAAATATAAACCTATAATTGTAAATATAGGATGTGATACTTTTATATACTAGGATAGAATTTATCAGATCATGAAATAGAGTCAAATGGATATGAGGCAGACCATCTCCTTTGAATATATCATCATTGTTTTAGTGTCATCGGGTAGGGTGCTTTTGACGTAATTGATTAATGGATATTAATTTTACCGAAGCAATGGGCATTTTATAGACTTTAGAAATATAATTAATTCAAACATTCTTATTATTTGAGTATTTTATAAATAACTTTAACTATTGAATTATGTACTATTAGAAAATAACTGATAATATTTTTTAAATCGTATTAAATGCAAGTCAGTGAGCCGAGATAATTGATTCAAACAGAATAAATTAGCAATCAAAGATCACCAGGCACCACCAAATTAAATAGACCCAACTATATCAGTCTTTCTCCACAAAATCTGAAGATGAAATCAAAACTTTCTTCCTCCAATCGATCAAACAAAAACAATATTGGTATTGAAGCAGATGAAAGAGAGAGTCATCCATTACCAAAGAATAGCCCCATATCAAGAATTTATAAAGAAAATATAGAAGAGTAAGGTATACTCATCAGAATTTAACAACCTTTTAAACCAATTCCAAGATACCCAGCCTCTGAAATAATTATTCGCTATCCGAATACTTCAAAATTAGCTTAAAGTCGAGACTATCGCAAGAAAAAAATATCAGTTACGCAGCTTTTTGAAAATGTAGAATTAAGTCGAAAAAATCAGATCAATACAACGAAAGATTAATCAAAATATCATAGTTTTGATTATCAGAAATGAATGAGTGATGATTTCATTAATTTTGATAAATCTAAAGGAAATATATTTAACCGAGAATATACATCTTAATTACATTTGTTCATTCTATGGACAGAAAGAATTAGTAAATAAGTCTATTTGATTTCGACTCATTGTTTCTATTTTGAAAATTGTACAATTAATAGAGTATTTTTAAAGCATATTATAACGTAGCCAAACTCACTTCAGCAAACACCAGTTTAATTATAACTGAACAAGGATGATCCTCAAATAATAAACTGAACATTTTATTTAATTCTTAAAAATATAAGCAATTTTAGATCATATTTTTTTGTAAGCATAGAAGTCTTGATCCTCGACAATCTCTTTAAAAATGTTTTATTTTTCAATCAAACCTTTCATTTTGTCATTTAACTATTTTCTTTCTTCTTTTTTCTTCGGAATAAGGTAGTTAGCCTTTTATACCAAAATAATTCCTCCTTTTTTAATGATACTTTGCACTCCCTTGCCAAGATAAGCAGAATGGATGAAACCTAAAACAGTCAAATCAAAAAATTACTGAAATTTTGGTTGAATTAATTTTTCTGAGTTCATAGCTAGAAGATGCACACTAAGATTATAATCCGTAAAACCTTTAAGAACTGATTTTTCCTATTTCTCGTAGTTAATTTATTTTGAGTTTATGACATCTATTTTTTTCTTTTGCTCTTCCTCATCAGAATCAAGGTCCTCTTTATGCTTAGCTTTTTATAATTACTGAGTCTACTCTTTTTTTATATTATTTTCTCCCTCCTAAAGATCTTCGCCTTTTTCTTAAATAATTTCTTACTCATCAACTTCCTTGATCTCTTTGACGTCCTTCTTTTTTTTTTTAATTTAGTTTTTTTTCTACAATTGTTTTTTCGTATCCTCGTCAGCTCTATAATAATCTCTAAATATTTTGGCATATTCTTGTTGCTTTTAGAGCATTGTGAGCCAATAGTTCATATTATATTCTGTGAGTTAAACAGAGTTGCCAATATACTTATAGTTTGCTTTTTTGAAGAGGAGCTCGGACTGCTTAGAGTCACATTTGATTCCAAGAGCAATGTAAGGTGACATTATTATATCTCCCCAAAATCCTCGGACCAAGCAACTAGTCCGTTCCTATTTTTTTCTTCCGTTAGCATAACTAGAAAGGGTTCTATTAGGCTCTGTATATTTGCTGAATCTTTGCTAATAGGCCAAACCAGTAAGTCTCCACTCTTTATAGTGGTAGTAGTGAACTATAGGCGCACATTCTGTCAACAGCATATTAAAATCCCAGTCTATAAGATTTGATCTATAATCATATCTTTCCTTAAACAAATATCGAAGTCTTTGATCTCTCAGCTTCTACATTTAGAAAGGAATTTTGTCTAAATAGATACAAAATAACTTGACCATGATTGAATGATTTAACTGAGCTCATCTCTTTCCTCAAAGCGAAGTAATTTTAAATTTACAAATTTTTTCAAAGGGGTGACGACATTTTTTTCAGCATGAATGAGATTAAGCAGGTCTTCTCTTAGATTGTGCAAGTATCTGGCATTCCTCTCTTTAATTAAAGCATTGCCGTACAAATCCAAAAAGATTTATATTCTTTCCTCAAAACTGAGATTTACTTCATGGATAATATGTAGAAATAGCAAGCATCTGCACAGTAATTATTTGTTAGTTTAGTGAAAATATATTTCGATAGTACTGTATCTTTTAATACCGTCGGATAGTTGCTGGAGATTGATATCACAAATGGTTTTAAGAATATGACGGATGTCTGAACACCCACTCATTAATATTCGATACGGCTGCTATAATAATGAGTCTTGTTGGTTGAATTTGAGAAGATTGGTTGCTGGAGACATCCCCCAATATTGAACATGTCCAATTTGGTTTATTATCTACATTTTTAAATTAATTTAAAATTAATCATTATTTGTAACTTATTGAGTTGCAATCAACAAATAGAAAAATAACATAAATTTAAATGATGATGTTCAGAAGCTACCCGTCCACTCTTATATTTAGCAATTTTTATCATTCTTATAGAAATACTACAGAAAATTCTGTTTTTATAAATTATCGAAGGATGGCAAAGAGTTACTTCGAAATTATTTTGGAATATATGGACCAGCCATCTCTTCTTTTATAAGGGCATTCCAATCAAACTCGCGGTAAAAACTACTTTTTTTAATTTTTTAAAAGGTGCAATTTGCCCTTTCCTTGGGATTCTTAGCCAAAAGATTAGTCATTAATTTTATTGCATGCGAATCCTTTATAAATTTTGGAAAAGTAAGACTACCCTTCTTTATAGCAGTGTATATGGCATAAGGATCGTTTAGATTTTATCCAAAAGGTAATCTATAGCAAAGAAATTCATAAAGTAGGCAGCCCAATGACCATAAATCAATTTAAAATGAATACCCTTTTCCTTAGAACATTTCAGGAGCCATATAGTGAGGGGTTCCGATAATAGTAAAGGTCTTGTAGAATTTTTCAGCTGTAAGCTCCTTCGCTGTTCCTAAGTCGATAAGATAGCACTTGCCTCTATAGTCAATGACAGAATTTTAAGGTTTTAAATCTCGATAGATGAAGTTGCTGCTATGGAGATATTCGATGGAGACCATCAGACAAGCGAAATAATACTTGACCATATCAAGAGACATACTCTTGAGCTAGCGGATAGTTTCAAACAAGTCTTTCCCGTGAATATACTCCATCAGCAGAAATATATGCTTTTGATTATGGAATGATTTTATGTGCCCCACAATATACGGAAAAATGGTCTTCTCCATAATCTTACGTTATTGGACGATACTCTATTATATTTACTCACGTCTAATAGTTTCTTTTGATATACACTTGAGAGCATAGAGGTTGTTCCCAAACTGAACATTTTTTACAAGAAAGACTTCTCCAAATTGCCCTTCTCCAATTTTTTTAATAAATATGAAATCAGAAAGATTGAATGTATTTTTGGATTATTTATGGGGTTATTAAAGTCTCTTCCTTTTATTTTTTTTATCGATCTCTTAAATGATATTTTGAGCCCTCTCGAAGGAGAGAAAGCTGCATTGACCATCCTTATTTTTCACCAGTTTTTCAAACTTGCAAGATCTATCTTTATAAACTTATTAGTTGAACAATCGTCCCTCAGGTTTGCGATTAATTGTCCCCTCTAAACAGATCACAAAACCATCATAAACTTTGGAATCTATAATTGCTCCATCCATAACTAAAAATTCATTAAATTCAGTGATTACTTTGTTAATATCCACTGCTGAGTAATTTTTGAAAATTGGAGAACGCATTAAGGCCCATTTCTTAATATTGTAAAAGATTAAATTATTTATGGAGGAACCGAGCGAGTCTTCTATGTCCTTATGACTAATCATTGAGCAGATGATATCACTCGCAGCCATGGCCGTACCAGATCGCTTAGCATTTGCTTGAAGCGAAGCCTCTCCAAATATTTCACCTGCATTCAAAATGATATCCTTCTTATTTGTTATTTGTATCTTGACAGTACCTTCTGCAATGATATAGATAGTCTGTGCATCATCTCCCTTTCTAAATATGATTTCTCCATTCTTGAATACCACTATTTTTATTGTACGAGACAGGGCATATTTCTGCTTGTTGGTTAATAACGAAAATAAAGGAACTCGCTATATGGTCTAGACATTTTGAGAGTATTCCTATATTTTCATTTTTTGCAAGGTTTATTTATACAGAACTGGCTTCATTATTAAACACTAGCAACTCATCTCTTTGCATCGGATTGAAGCCGTTCTAGCGCATTGGAACAGCAGGGCCAATTAGCCGAATGATTAACGTGGATTAAGGGTTCTTATATATTGTTCTCCTATTTCCACGTCGACTGATCCTTTATATATCAAAAAAAAGCAGTTGCCTATATCACCCTGCTTAAAAACATAATGATTGGCTTCAATCCGAGCATACACCATCTGTTTGCATATCACCTTAAGCTCCTTCTTTTTAAGTGTTGAGAAAAACGGATGTTGTGAAAGTGTTTAGACTGCAAAGCTGAGAAGTTTGTCATCTAACCTCTCCTCAATGATTACCACTTGCTATGTAATCTTATCGACCAAGACTATTGATTTGCGATGATAGTAGATATTTTTCATCCGATTTCGTTCAGGCTCAATTGGTACTATATAAGACTGTGTTCCAAATATTTCTCCACACCCCATTTCTATACTAATATTCTATTTGCTTTATATCAATAAATATATTTTAAAAAGCAAATCACATCATTACTCATTCATTCTTTTGTGAAAAAACAGCAAGGACACATTGTATTCCTTTAATAACACTGATGGCATATATTTCTATTTATCGAGAGATGAATAGTTTTTTCATAATATTGTTAAAAACAGTTGCGATTCGTCTTCAATATATCCTTCGAGTTTTACGTATTCATTTTTAATTCTTATAAAATTGGTTCATAACATTCACAATAAAATAGAATCAATACCTTATATCCACTTTACTTAAACTTTGCCTTCCTTTGGATCAATGATATTGCCTTTACCATGCGGTATATCATTTTCAAATTATCCCTCGTATGCAATGGTGTTCCCAACGTTATAGATCGTCCCGAAGCCACTTTTGAGTCCGTTCTTATACATACCTTCGTATCTCAGCCCATTTTTATATTTATATATTCCTTTTCCATGTTTCTGACCGTTGTTAAAATATCCCGAATAAGTTCCTGTTGGCTCATCAAGAATTCCTAAGTTATATTATTCTTACCGTTGCCGTGGAACTAATTAGTAAAATTGAAATGGCCTGTGTATATATAGGTGTTGTTTTATTTGAACCATTTGTAGACTCCTTGTGTCTTATTTCCTTCATAATACTCTCCAGAAAACTCATGCTATTTGCTTTTTTAAAATCCCTTTCCATGGAAAAGATTTTTCTTGAAGGCACCCTAATATTCCAAATTCTCTGACCAAAATTGACCATGCCCTTCTGCATAGTTTGCATGAAAAGAACCTGAATAATAGGATCCATTTGGTATTAAATATATACCAAAACCCTGAGCTTTTCCCTTGTGAAATTATCCAATTAATAGAGAACCATCAGAATTGTATATTTTACCGAAGCCTTAAGGCTTATTAGTTTACTAAAATTAGAATTGTATACTTTGTCAATTTACCCCTCATATATCTATTTTCCGATTGATATGAGAGTTGGAGCAGGTGGCAGGCGCTCTTAGAAATACTTAATTCTCAAAGATTGATTACTATAGTTGATTAGATGACGCCTAATCTTTGGAGACACATAAGGAATTTAGATTTGTGGTTTAGTAATTTTAGAGGCAGATTTTTAAAACATAAATTCTTCGTCTTGATCAATATAGGAGGATAGATTTATGTTATCTATATCTTTATCGATATGCTCACGTTCCTCTGTATTGAGCATGATGTGATGGTGCTTATTCCCAGACTATAGATTCTAAAAGTTGGGAATTTCAACTCTTTAGCAACATTAATAATTTCCCATCTCTTTAAATCTATTTATATAATGTTCTGATTTTAAATTAAATCCTTAATTTAGATTTATTGTTAATTTATATTGCATCATATCTATTTGTTTTACATGCATACATTTTTAATGGTTATCTCCGTTCTAAAAAATGAAATGTTATGCAACATTTGTTGATTATGCAATATGATTTTGCAATATATTTTTTATTAAATTTTAATCATTATTTAAAGATGAAATATTAATTTGATTGCGATATTTTATGCATTATCTTCAAAGACAGCATAGAAAATTTATGTAGACTTAATTGATTTGTTTTAAAAATAAAAGAGTCATTTAATATTTTCAAAATTTGTTATTAAGAAGAAATATTTTAAAACTGATTAATTTGACGACAAAGATATGCTAAACTATCCTACCAAATTTTTTTTTAGTTTTATTGACTGACCGATAAAGATAATTCTGAATGAATCCTCTAAAAATCATAATAAAATAATTTTCGTAGTATCTGACTGGAATAAATCTGTATTTCAATTCATTTACTCATTGATTATAAAATTAACTCCACATTTCGATATTAGTTTATTGCTGTTTTGGGATTGTAAAATATAATTTCAATAATTAAATGATCAGATTTCATAAGCTTGTAATATCTTATAAACTAAGATAGTTATGCAATAATATAATAAGATATTCTTGTGAATTAAATGAAATCTTAAAAAAAAGAAAGCTTTTTAGATTCGATTTTTGGTTCTTTAAAGTCCAAATCAACTAAAACTAAGACCCCGAATCACTCAACTCCAAAGATGAGTTCAGTTTATGAAGGGTTTATGACTATCCCTATCCAGAAATTAGACTCTAAGTCTCATCCCAAAGGTTCTAAGTCAGGAAAAGCTCTCTGGTATAAACCTTCAGTTACAAATATGCTTTATTATGAATAAAGTGCTCCCCTGACAATGCAAAATGAGAATGGTTTTTTCCATGCTTTCTATGAAGCATACATCAACCATGGAGATATTAAGATTACTCCTGATGAGGTTTGGATGGTCATCATGCTTTACTTCAGCAAGTATGTGGACAATAATGCTGAAGAATTGAGGAAAGCTTTTGTCCATCATTAGGGAAAAGTCTAGTTAGTAGTTTAAACTGAAGTAGATAAAAAATAAACTGAATGGAATGAGTTCTTCTAAAAGGTGATTGTACAAATCAAGGAAAAGACTGTCGAGGGAGTGACTTAAAATTTGGAGTGTGACTTCAGCACGACTAACAAATTCTACAAATTTTTCTCAACAGCTGCCATTATGAATTCCTACAAAAAATACTTTGACTATACAAGAATGATTTGCGCCTGTGGAATACAGAATATTCATATGGGGGGAAAACTATAAGACTGGCAAAGACTCTGTTAAAAGTTATAATACCTCAAAAATTTCGATGTTCATGGCCAAATGAAATCGTATGTAAAAGGACTTTTACCAGTTTTAGAACAGTTTGTAGAAACATACAAAGGAAATGCTCATTTATAATTTTGGAATAACATTTACTAAGAGAGAAAAAATCCACATGCGAGGGTTTATGAGCCAAAGATGATTGTAAATGGATGGTTGATTAAATTTTTCACAACTCAAGATAAGCTTTATGATGAAAGTGCTCCAGTTGAAGAAATTGAGGTTCCAATCAAAATTATCAACGAAATCACAAAAACAACAAAGCAAGTGCATTTAGTGGGAGGTTGCAAAGGAGTATCAGTATCAGATAAAGGGGTATACAGCCCTCATTTCTCCTTTGCTATAGTGTAAAAAACAGATGCCAAATAAAACTAATTTGATTAGTAATTTGATGAATGATCGATTATCCTTATCAATTTATAAAGTTTAATTATATTTATAAATAATAATTTTAATAATCAGACCCTATACAGGACGGCTGAAATGATTTTGAAACCGCCCTCCATTCTCAGCTCATCTTAACTCTAACTCTTGATCTTCACTCGCTTCTTCTAAGTTGTGACCCTTCGGTTGAGAGAGTATTACTGTTAGCTCATATATCATTCGTCGTATTTCGAGATTAGACATATTCCTGACTTCCTTGATCACGACTCTGCAAGATGGACTATTACTTTGCGCATTCACTATCGATTTTTTGAATGAAAATATAAAATATTGTTAATAAGCAAATAATTTTAATGACAAAATAATATTAAACATGTAAGCATGATGACTTAAGCTTAGCCAAAAAATCAGCAAACTATTTTATAACTTAATTAACTTCATCTATTTTCATATCTTAATGTTTTCCAACAATTCTTATCTTTTCTTGATATACAAAACAAATAAAACTCCAGTAATTAGCGCAATTAGATCCAGCATTGTCTCATTTAAACTTTCGAAGTTCTTTTGATCATTTAGCTCATTATTTTCAGCTCGCTTACATTTAAAGAAAATTTTGCACGCATTTAAAGAGTTAATCACAATAGTTTGTGAGATTCAATGAATTATACTATGAAAATTTAAACTGATACATGCATTTCATCTCTTATTTTTACTATACTCTTACTTCTTAATTTATTCGCTATCGGCACCAGATCTAAGATAAATCACCAAACCTATCATGATCAAAATAATTCAAGTTGCTCCTTGCCCCATCTTTTAAAAAAATCTTTAAATAATTTGTATGTTCTTCAATAAATACTTCAACACTATCAAAAGTCTCGGATTCAATAATAAGAAATACAGTGAGTATGTCGAGTAACAAAATTAACAGATATCAACAATTATTCAAATTTAAGGAAAGATAAATGCTTAGATACTGTCATCAAATATCAGTTAGTTATTATTGATAAAAAAGCAGAAAACACAAATACTAAAAAAATTGATGTGATACTGTGATAGCTATTATTACTTGGTTGTCTTCATCATAAAGTAAGGTCTTATATGTAAAACATATTAAATTTAAAAGAGTTGCTTGGATCAAAGAAAACTCTAAAATTGTAGTGTTATTGACAAAAATAAAGCACCAAATTAAAAGATTTGTGAGTAAATCAATGAATGCCTAAAAAATCCAATTGTTTAGATGATCAATACAACCCCGGAT